>Ga0157360_1000055_pt1 | contig 64633 bp, 57 predicted proteins | sample AttlaeALBM1_FD_111483 | JGI IMG/M metagenome (GOLD analysis project Ga0157360, IMG submission 111483) | Fungus gardens microbial communities from leaf cutter ant in Ribeirão Preto, State of São Paulo, Brazil - Atta laevigata ALBM1 | ecosystem: Host-associated > Fungi > Mycelium > Unclassified ...
GGAAGGCTCAAGGACTGGCGGCGGGTCGCAACCCGCTATGACAGATGCCCGACCGCCTTCTTCTCAGCCATCTGCCTCGCTGCAACCATCATGTTCTGGCTATGAGTCCTGAGCCTAGAATCGTATCGAGGCCTGCTCGCAGGCGCAAACCGGGAATGCGTACGGCAGCATTCAGAATCCAGGCCAGCCGCCGAAGCTTCTCCAGCCTTTGTATGAGTTCTTCAGTGCTGGAGGGAGACGAGGTGAACGAAGTTTTGGTCATGATACAAAACAACACAGCAACGGGATCGGAAGTTGCGTCTTTTTCCTTGACGCTGCGCACCAAAAAACGCGAGCTTCATGACAGCAATATGACAGGAGGCTTGTCATGACGGTGTCTGTTCTCCGCCCTATTCTGCCGCTGCTGGTCGTAGCCGCTCTCGGCGCGCTCACACCGTCTGTCGCCCATCACGTTTCAAGCTTTCTAGGCCTTCCCGGCATCTTCTGGGCCAGTGTGATGCTGACGCTGGAAATTGTCCTGCTCTGCATCGGTCTGGCCGCTGTTCGCTCGAGCATGACCCGTCCATCTGAAAAGCTGTACGCCCGGGAAACCGTTCTGCGATAAAAATCGTTCCTCCTGCCCTCGGGAGGATATGTTACCCGCTCGCGGGATAGGCTAGAGACAGGAAATGCTTCGCAATTTCCTGACTGTTGGCAGCTGGACCATGCTTTCGCGTGTTCTGGGCCTGATCCGTGACCAGCTTCTCGCAGCTTTCCTGGGCGCAGGCCCGGTACAGGATGCCTATCTGGTCTCCCTGCGTCTGCCCAACATGTTCAGGCGCCTCTTCGGCGAAGGTGCGTTCAACGCCGCCTTTGTTCCGATGTTCACAGCGAAATATGAAACGGAAGGCCATACTGCGGCTCTGCGTTTCGCGGGACAGGCACTTTCAGCCCTCATTGCATGGCTCGTGATCCTGACAGTTCTGTGCGAACTGTTCATGCCACTCATCATTTCGATTCTGGCTCCGGGTTTTCAGGGCGAGCGTTTCGCGCTGGCCCTGACCCTGACGCAGATCACCTTCCCTTACATGGTCATGATCTGCGCGGCCGCTCTGGTGTCCGGCGTTCTGAACGGTCTTGGAAAATTCGGCGCGGCGTCTGCAGCCTATCTGAGCTTCAACATCATCGGCATAGCCGCCATCTTCCTGGGCGCCTATGTCTGGCACAACGTGGCCTTCACAAGCGCGTGGGGTGTAACGATTTCCGGCGTGGTCCAGCTTGGCGCGCTCTACTGGGCCGCTCATCGCGCAGGCATGGCGCCACATCTGGTTCGGCCGAGCTTCTCACAGGACATTCGCGCCCTTCTGCGCCGCATGGGTCCGGGTCTTGTAGGGTCCGGCGTTACCCAGATGAACCTGATGGTGGACACCATCATCTCCACCCGCCTTCCCGTCGGTTCGCCGTCGATCCTCTACTTCGCGGATCGTATCAACCAGCTTCCCCTCGGCGTTCTGGGCGCAGCAGCGGGCACCACACTGCTGCCACTCCTGACACGTCATGTCGCCAACAAGGATCGTGTTTCCCTTCACGCCAGCCTGAACCGGGCCCTTGATTACGCACTGCTCCTGACGCTGCCAGCCACCGTCGGGCTGATCGCGCTTGCACCGTCCATTATGGCTGGCCTCTTCAGCTACGGACATTTCACGGTCGCAGACGCCATGAAATCCGCTCAGTCGCTCCGTGCCTACGCGCTCGGGCTGCCCGCCTTCGTGCTCATCAAAGTCTTCTCACCCGGCTTTTTTGCAGAGGGCGACACCAGCACGCCGGTCCGCATCGGCTTCTTCACACTCGCCCTGAACCTCGCCCTCAATCTGGCGCTCTACAAGCCGCTCGCGCACGTTGGCCCTCCGCTAGCCAGCACCCTGGCAGCCATTATCAATGTCGCAATTCTGGCTGTTCTGCTTCGTCGTCGGGACGTCTTCAAACCAGATCCTCGCCTGAAGAGTCGCGTCACACGCATCCTCGGAGCCGCCATCATGATGGGCATGTGGGTGGCTGCAGCCCAAAAATTCGTCGCCCCTGATCTGCCAAACTGGCACGGAGTGTGGCGTCTGGGGATGCTTGGCGCACTAATCGTTTTTGGAGGTATAGTTTATGCCATTTTCCTCGACGCTCTTAAGGTCGTGAAACTTCGGGACGCAGCCGCAGCGTTGCAAACGCGCATCGCCCGACGCCGGACACGATAAGAGATCCATCCTGCCGGTTCACACACCGGCAGGGACAGGGTAGTTTGCCGCCCTCCCCATTCACCATCGGAGACTGGACCCATCGGCACGTTCATGCCCCTGCCTTCTGCTGCGAATGCCACGCCATCCATGGCCCAGTGGTTTGACCTGAAGCATCAGGAGCCGGATGCCCTGCTGTTCTTCCGCATGGGGGATTTCTACGAGCTTTTCTTCGGTGACGCCCAGGCGGCCGCCATGGCGCTCGATATCGCGCTAACAGCCCGTGGCAACCATAATGGCGAACCGATCCCGATGTGTGGCGTGCCGGTCGCGGCCGCACCGGCCTATCTGTCCCGCCTGATCCGCCGAGGTTTCCGCGTCGCTGTCGCCGAACAGACGCAGTCTCCGCAGAAGGGCCAGAAAGGCCCATTACCGCGCGCCATCGTCCGCGTCGTTACCCCCGGTACATTGACCGAAGACGAACTTCTGGAAGCCGGACGCGCCAATCTTCTGCTGGCGATTGCCCGCTCCGGGAGTCGCCGGTCCAGCATGATCGGTGCCGCCTGGATCGACATTTCGACTGGCGCGTTTGAAACAACATCCGTTCCCGAAGCCGCGTTGCCCGAACTCATGGCCCGACTGGACGCTGCGGAAGTCCTGTCCGATCCAGAACTCATTCCTGCTGACCATGCGAGCCGCCTGGCTCCGGTTGCCGTCCCACCGACCATCGACAGTGCCCGCACCCTGATCGCCCGCGCCTATGGCGTCTCCCAGCTTGATGCGCTGGGAGACTTCCCGGACGAACAGGCCATCGCCTGTGCCATGGCGCTGAATTACGTTCAGCGCAGTCAGGCTGGTGCGCTTCCACGCCTGTCCCGCCCCATTCCACAAGGTGTCAGCGGCGTTCTGGGCATTGACCCGGCTACTCGCGCCAGCCTCGACATTCTCCGTACCCGCGACGGCGAAACGAAATATAGCCTCTTTGGCGTTGTTTCGCGCACGGCCACAGCCGCCGGCTCACGCCTGCTTTCACAATGGCTGTCCTCGCCACTCACTAACGCCCAACAGATCACTGATCGGCAGAACGCCTGGCTTTGGCTTCAGTCCGTGCCGGGCCTCGTGGGATCACTGGGTGACATTCTCAAACGCACCCCCGACCCGGCACGTGCGCTTGGGCGCCTGTCTGCCGGGCGCGGCCAGCCTCGCGATCTTGCCGCCATTCGTGACACGTTGATCGCGGCAGACGACCTTACTGGCCTATTGCAGCCCGTGTGCGACGAACAAACCCCAACGCTGATCCGCACACTGACAGCCGGGTTGTATGGCAGGGCAGACACCCTGCTCGATCGCCTGAAAGCCGCCGTCGCCGAAGATCTTCCGGCCCGTATCGAAGACGGCGGGTTCATTGCAGCCGGATTTAACTCGGAACTGGATCGCTACCGCACACTCCGGGACGAGAGCCGACGGATTGTCGCAGCCCTTCAGGGGCGACTGTCAGAAGAATACGGCATCGGCAATTTGAAGATCCGCCATCACGCCCAGCTCGGCTATGTCATCGAAGTTCCGTCCGCCGCGGGTGCGATGCTGAAGGACCGGCCTGAACTGTCTTTCCGTCAGGGTACGGCAAGCCTCGCCCGTTTTTCGACGGAAGAACTGGCCGCTCTGGACCGCGCCATTCTGGAAGCCGCAGATAAAGCCACCACACTGGAACGCCGTCTTTTTGCCGAGCTCTGCGCGCATATTCTCCAGACCCCCGCTCTGGACGAGGTGGCAGAATTTCTAGCATTGGCAGACGTCCTGCGCTCTTGCGCGCTTCTGTCCGAAGGTAGCTCATGGTGCCGCCCGGACGTCACAGACGGCACGGATTTTGAACTGATTGCCTGCCGCCATCCCGTTGTAGAAGCCGCACTGGCGGAATCAGGGAGTGCAGACGCACGCTTCATTCCCAATGACTGCAAGCTACCGCCTGAACACCGCGCCATGCTTCTCACCGGCCCGAACATGGCCGGTAAATCAACATTCCTCCGTCAGACAGCACTGGCCGTCATCATGGCTCAGGCAGGGCTGCCTGTTCCCGCGAAGAGCGCCAGAATCGGCGTCGTAGATCGACTGTTTTCCCGCGTCGGCGGCGCGGACGACCTCGCACGTGGCCGCTCGACCTTCATGGTCGAAATGACCGAGACCGCAGCCATCCTCAATCAGGCGGGCCCCAAATCCCTCGTCGTCGTCGATGAAATCGGGCGTGGTACCGCAACGCTGGATGGTCTTTCCATCGCATGGGCCACGCTCGAAGCGCTGCATACGCAACTCGGTTCCCGCACAATCTTCGCTACGCATTTCCATGAACTCGGTGCATTGACGGAGTTTCTTCCCCGTCTCGCACCGTACACCATGGCCGTGAAGGAATGGCGCGGAGAAGTCATCTTCCAGCATGAGGTGCGCCCCGGGTCAGTCCGGAAAAGCTGGGGCCTGCATGTCGCCAAGCTCGCGGGCATTCCACAATCCGTCGTCAATCGCGCCTCCCGCCTACTGGCAACATTCGAGCGTGAGCAGGCAGAAGCACGCTCTTCCCTGCCGCTGTTTGAAGCCGTCGCAGAGACGCCAGACCCGGCTCCTGCGACACCAGAGCCACACTCTCCTGCTCTGGATGCACTTACGTCTTTGAATCCCGATGATCTCTCTCCTCGGGAAGCACTTGCCGCGCTATATGATCTTAAACGGCTCGCCACAGGAGACAGGACTTGAAAAAAGCGGGTTTCTGGGGCGAAAGTCATCCCTCCCCTTTCGCTGACGCTACGGATACGACCCTGTCTGACCGCAAAGCCATGACCCCGTCGCTGCAAACAGCCCTCCAGAATGCTGCAGCCCAGGGGCAGACATCCCGTGAAGATGTTCTCTCCATTCTCCGTCGTCATCTCGGCAATGGCCATGCGGCTATCCGTCAGCGGTTTGAAAGCCGCCAGATGTCCGGAATTGCAGCAGCACGCGCTCTCGCCGCCCAGGCGGACAGCGTCGTCTGCGCGCTGGCGGACCTGTCATCCCAGCAGGAAGGCGCGTCTGACGAGCCGCTCTGTCTCTGTGCGACTGGCGGGTATGGCGCGGGCCTTCTCGCACCCTTCAGCGACATTGATATTCTCTTCCTGATTCCGGAAGACGCATCCACCGCCCTCACCTCCCGAATCGAATTCATTCTCTACGCCCTGTGGGATCTTGGCCTGCGAGTCGGCCATGCCACGCGCTCCATCAGTGCCTGCATCAAAGACGTCGCCGAAGACCTGACAATCCGCACGGCCCTGCTTGATCTGCGCCCGCTGTACGGTGACCGCACCCTCGCCCGGGATCTGCGCTCCGCTTTAGGCGCTGATCTTCAGAACGACACGCTCTGGGGCTTTGTGCAGGGCAAGATTGAAGAGCGCGAACAGCGACATCGCCGCTTTGGCGACAATCCATACATGGTGGAGCCAAACATCAAGGAAGGCCGTGGTGGCCTGCGAGACCTTCAGACCCTGAACTGGATGGGCCGCGCCGCCCTTGGCTGCGCGATTACGACGGTCGACCAGACGGCAGCCCCTGCCGAAGCCGTCCCGACCCCATCCTTCATTTCCTTTGGCCTCCTGACCAATCGTGAAACCCACCGCGCCCGGCGCGCGTGGGATTTTTTCTGGACGGTCCGCCTGCATCTTCACTACATCACCGGTCGCGCTGAAGAACGTCTGACCTTTGACGTCCAACCCGTCATTGGTGGCCGCATGGGCTATGCAACCCATGGTCGCCAACGCGGCGTCGAGCGCTTCATGCGGCACTATTTTCTGACCGCCCGTGACGTCATGCGCCTGACGCATGTACTGCAGCCAATTGTCCTGATGCGCCTTCAGGATCAGGCCAGCGACACCCAGCCGGAAACCCTGGTCGGCCCCGAAGGTTTCGAGCGCATTGCCGGTCGTCTGTGCCCTGTCGAGCCAGTGACGTTTGCAAAAAATCCGCGCGACATGTTCCGCATGCTGGACTGTGCACGGCGCCATGATCTGGAACTGCATCCACTCGCCATTCAGCAACTTGTCCGCAACGAACGTCATGCCGTCGAGCTGCGGGATGATCCGGAAACGGCCCAGATCTTTCTGAATCTGCTTTGCGAACCGAGCGCCGACGACACAAAGAATGTTCCGTTCTGGCTACCCATCTTGAACGAAACCGGTCTTCTGGGTCGTTTGCTACCAGACTGGTCCCGCGTGGTCGGGCAAATGCAGTTCGACAGCTATCATATTTATACTGTGGACGAGCACATCATCGAGGCCGTCCGCATGATGGGGCAGATCGAAGCCGGGCACATGGCGGATGAAATTCCGCTCGCTTATGGCTTGGCCAAGGATCTGCGGTCCCGCAGCGCCCTGTATGTCGCCGTCCTTCTGCATGACATCGCCAAGGGTCGTGGCGGCGATCATTCGGAACTGGGGGCCGATCTGGCCCTCACCATCTGCCCGCAGCTTGGCCTTGATCCAGAAGAAACAGACACCGTCTCCTGGCTGGTCCTGCATCATCTCCTGCTCTCGCAGACGGCCTTCACCCGTGACATCGACGATCCACGCACCATTCTGGATCTCGCGGACACCATCCAGTCCCCCGAACGTCTGCGCCTCCTGCTCCTCCTGACCATCGCGGACATGCGTGCCGTGAGCCCGAAAGTCTGGAACGCCTGGAAAGCAACGCTGCTGCGCGAATTGTTCTCCCGCGTTGCAGAAGTTCTTGAAGGCGGCCTCGCGGCGACGGAACAGGATGGACGTGTCAGTCACGCACGCGAGCTTGCCCGTGACGGCCTGACCCCGCTCCTGCCAGAAAGCAGCATCGAGCATTTCCTTGCACTTGGTTATCCAAGCTACTGGTTAGGCTTCGATACCAATACGCACATGCGCCATGCCCGCATGATCCATGATTCAGACCGCTATCGCTCTCCCGTCACGGTAGAAGCGTATCCCATTCCAGACCGGGGCGTGACGGAGCTTACCGTTCTCTGCGCCGATCATCCGGGCCTGTTCTCACAGATTGCGGGTGCTTTGGCTGTTGCCGGAGCTTCCATCGTGGATGCCCGCATTCATACGCTCAGCGACGGCATGGCTCTGGATACATTCTGGGTTCAGGATGCCGATGGTTGCTCCTTTGAAGATCCACATCAGCTTGGCCGCCTGAACCATCTCGTTGAGCAGGCTCTGTCTGGTCGACTGGATCTGGAAAAAGGCATCTCCGAAGCCCGTCATCGTGGCGCATCGCGCCGAATGCGTGCGATCCACGTTCCACCCCGTGTAGTCATGGATAATACGGCATCAGATCGCCATACGGTCATCGAGATCAACGGTCGCGACAGACCAGGCCTGCTGCATGACATCACACGCACCCTGAGTCAGCAGTCACTCCAGATTTCCTCTGCTCACATCACGACTTACGGCATGCGCGCTGTGGACGTGTTTTATGTCCGCGATCTTCTGGGCATGAAAATCACGGACCCGGCCCGTCTGGCCCATATCCGTGACTCGCTTCTGGCCTCCCTGACACCTCTACCCGTCAAGAAGCCGACTGCTGCTCCCACAGCCTGAGTTCTGCCACCACCCGTTCCACCACGGGTGGCCAGGCATCGGGTAAATATCCTTCCGGCCGGAACTGTCGCACGTCCCGGTACCAGGACACATCTTTCCAGCGCCAGTCGCCTCCCCGCCGGTTCAGGAGCCAGAGAGGACGCCCCGTTGCCCCGGCTATATGCGCGACCAGTGTGTCAACACTGATGACCAAATCGCATCGACTGACAGCACGAGCCAATGCCTCAAGGGTGGAAAGATCCGCAGCCTCAATCCAGTCAGGACATTCCCCTCGCTGGAGAGACACAAATCTGACTCCCACAACGTTTCTCAACGGCTCCAGCCATTCAGGTTTCAGGGAACGCCTCGAATCAAAACGGTACGAAGGATTTCCCGCCCAGCACACACCAATCGTCTTAGTCTCTGGAGACAGCCCTGTTTCCAAATAAGGCTTTTGGTCCGGTGCAGACTGCAATCCAAGCACGAACGGCAGACTTAGAAGACTGATTTCGCTTTCCACCGGACCTTCCCGACCCAGAATGCGAGACTTGTCCAGTTGAGGCATAAAAGAAACGAGATCGGCTGCCGGAAAACGGAGACGTAATGAGCGCCGCTTTCCTGCTTCGCCCAGAAACCGCAGAAACTGAACACTGTCCCCCAGCCCCTGCTCGGCGGTGACCGCAATCGGTTCTTCGCCTATCGACCCATCCCAGACAGGAATCTGGGGGGCATAACCCAACAAAGCGTGACGGCTTTCAAACTCTTTCCACCCTGGGGCAAAAGATCCCTTACCCAGAAGAAGGGTGGCGTGATTGAAACGCGCCTGCTCCCTGTCGACCCCGACTTCCCTGCTTATCACGGCCCGAAAAAGCGTTTCAGCAACAGCTTCCTCACCCATTTCCATCAGAACGGTCCCGAGACTATTCGCAACGCGCCCATCTTGTGGCCGTAGAGCCAATGCTTCTTCAAGAATGTTGCGGGCCGAAGGCAAGTCGCCCAACGCCATCAGAACCAGTCCAAGATTGTTCAGAGTTTCCGCCGTGCGTGCGCCAAGGTCACACGCACGGAGCAAAATATCCTGGGCTCTTTCATACTGCCCAAGTCCGAACAGCACAGCTCCCAGATTGGCCCATGCTCTCCCGTCTTGCGGGCATCGATGCGTGACTGTTTCAAAGCATGCAATCGCCTTTTCTGCCTCTCCATCCTCAAGGTGGATCTGCCCCAGTCTTGTCAGATATTCAGCATCGTATGCGGCAAGCTTTGCGGCCTGTCCCAACGCCCCTTTTGACTCCGCCCTTCGCCCCAGAAGCAGAAGAACCTCCGCATGAGCTGCGAAGGTCCGAGGGTCTGATGGCTGAAGCGTTTGAGCCACGACAAGCGCAGCACGCGCCGGTTCAGAATGGCCCTCCGCCATCAGAGCCAGACCAAGCGTCAGGTGAATACGGGCCAGACGAGAGGGTGGAAGACCTGCGCCTGCCTTGAGTGCCTTTCCACACAGTGCAATCGCCGTCGCATTCTGGCCGTTGGCGCGCGCCATACAGGCCATGCCATGCAGGGCGTCTGGCTGTGATGGATCGGAAGTCAAAATATCCTGAAAAAGGCGCCCGGCTTCAATCAGATCACCCTGCGCAAAGCGGTCAAAAGCATATCGGGTAGGATCAGAAACAAGACTGGTCATTCTGGTTCCGTCATTTCGGAAGTTGAAAGAGAGTCAGTACAGACCGTGACGCACTGAAACATTTCATAAAAATATTAAAGGCCGTTAACGAAGTATTCAGGTTTTGGACAGCATTGTGCGTATGACCAAGACCATAAGAGGCGTCTGACCATGCATCTTGAACAACGGACAGGCAATGTTCCCGGCCTGGTTTTCGCAACCGTGCGTCAGGGCATGACTACACGTACCTTCCCGATTGAAGTAAGGCAGACTCCGTCAGGGCATTACATTTCCCGGATGCCGGATCAGCGCTGGTCCATTGAGTGTCAGACTGTCGAGTCTGCTCTTTTGATGCATGCGGCTGTCCTGTTTCCTGTTGAGCATGAACATGCTCCCTGGTTATCTAACCCGCGCCCCGCACCGCGGCCCACCCAACGATATTCTCACGTCACAGAAAAATTTGTCTCTGCTCACCCCCGAACAAGACACGCAGACAAAGCTGACAGAGCGCTGCCGCTGGAGAATTAATCCCTTTTCAGGCTTGTCAAATTTTCAAGACAGGCCGATGTCTCGAACCATGAAAAGCTGGCTCCTGCATTCCGTCTCCGCCGTCCTTCTGGGAACGTCCTGCCTGTTTGCTTTCCCTGCACTAGCAGATCATCCCCGGAAAGACGCTGCACAGGCAGCGACCGTTACAGCAGATGTTCCGCTTCAGAATGTTCAACTCACGGACCTGGCGCCTCACGATTCTAAATCTGTCGTAGGGCTGGACCTGGACGGACATCCCGTCCTTATCGATTCGAGCAATCAGACACATCCTTTTCCTTTGGACGCGACTGAGAGAGCAAAAATTCCGCTCCTTTCGGCGCTAACAGCGCAAGATACATCCCTCTGGGGCCTCAGTACCTCCCCGCCGGCTGCACTTGTTCACTTATCCGCAGAGGGAAAACTGCTCGGAACAGTGCCTCTTCAGGGGCCACTCGCGGCAGGCAGCCATTTAACTGCCATTCAGGTTCATGGAAATTACGCTTACCTGACTGACGAAGGACAGGCTGCACTCGTTGTGGTGTCTCTCATAGACGGAAAGACACAACGCTTTCTTCCCTATGACCCATCAGTAACAGGCCGCCGTCCATTGATACGAAACGGTCGGATCAATAATGGCCCGGACAATCACCCGCTAACAGGCGGAAACGTCAGGTTTCTGGCCCTTGATGCCAAAGGCCAATGGCTTTTCTACATGCCAGCCTGCGGGCCTCTTTACAGAATTGACAGTGCCCTTCTCACTGACCCGGCCTTCACACCGGTGGAGCAACTCGACGGAATTGTGGAATGGCGTGATACACCCAGTCTGGGCGGCATCACACTCTCTTCCGACAACACCTTCTACATGTCGGACATTACGGACGGGGCGCTTCTGAAATTCGGAAGCGAGCGCAATCCCCTGATTCTTGTTCGCGATGCGCGCCTCACAAATGCCGGGGCATTGACGGTTTCAGGTGATCATGAGGTCAGTGTACTGACATCAGAAGATGGAAAACCGCACATTCTTCGCATCGCCTTGCCATAGAAGGTCGTGATATAAAGGCGGCATGCGCTACCGATCTACTCGCGGCGACCTGACCGCCGACGCCCCCAACTTTTCCGACATTCTGCTTGCCGGCCTTGCTGGAGACGGCGGTCTCTACATGCCGGAGACATGGCCCAAAATCAGCGCCCAGACATTCCGGGACTGGCGCGCCCTGTCCTACGCAGATCTGACGGCTGAAGTCATTTCCCTGTTTTCTGAAGGTGCTATTGATCGCGATACCCTGCGCGATATGGCCCGGGACGCCTATGCAGGCTTCGATCACGCTGCTGTAGCACCGCTGTGCGAAGTCGAGCAGGACCTCTTCTCGCTCGAACTGTTCCATGGCCCGACGCTCGCCTTCAAAGACATGGCGATGCAGATGCTTGGCCGCCTGTTCGATCACGTCCTGACGCAACGGAACCAGAAGGTCACGATCGTTGGTGCCACTTCTGGTGATACCGGTTCGGCTGCCATTGAGGCCTGCCGCGGACGTGAACGTCTTTCAGTGGTCATCTTGCATCCGAAAGGCCGCACGTCGGAAGTCCAGCGTCGCCAGATGACGACGGTGCCGGACGACAATATTCTGAACATTGCGGTCGAAGGTGACTTCGATACCTGTCAGGATATCGTCAAGGCGCTCTTCGCCGACCAGCCGTTCCGGGACGAAGTCTCCCTGTCCGCCGTCAATTCCATCAACTGGGCACGTATCGCCGCACAGATCCCTTATTACGTCCGTGCAGCGCTGGCTCTCGGCGCACCAGATCGGGAAGTGTCCTTCTCCGTTCCAACCGGTAACTTCGGCAATGTGCTTGCAGCATGGGCTGCCCGCCAGATGGGCCTCCCCATTCGCCGTTTGTGCATCGGATCAAACCGCAACGACATTCTCACGCGCTTCCTTCTGGAAAACGACATGAGCGTTCGCACGGTTGAGCCAAGCCTGTCGCCGTCAATGGATATTCAGGTTTCGTCCAACTTCGAACGTCTCCTGTTCGAACTTCTGGACCGTAACCCGACTCGCTGTGCCGCGATCATGAAAGAGTTCCGCGAGACTGGCCGTATGGCCGTTCCGCACGATGCCTGGACGCGCATGAAGGATGTCTTCGACGGCATGACGCTCAGTGATGAGCAGACCAGCGAAGCCATGCGCCACTTCTATAATGAGAGCCTCTATCTGGCTGATCCGCATACGGCCATCGGTCTGGCGGTCGGCAAGCGCTTCCAGGAGCCCGGCATTCCTATGATCGCCGCAGCAACGGCTCATCCCGCCAAATTCCCGGATGCGGTCTTCTCAGCGACCGCCATCAGAGCTGCCCTGCCACCACATCTGGCTGATCTTTTCGAACGGCCAGAGCGTTACGACACGGTGAGCAGTCAGATCTCTGGCATTCAGAATGCAGTCCGCGCTCATCTCAAAAGCCACTAACGCCTTGTTCCTTCCCACAGGCTCCCCATCTCAGGGAGCCTGTCTTTTTATGACTTACGGAAACTCATGCCCGATACGATTGAAGTCACTACGCTCGACAACGGTCTGACCATCATTACGGAACGCATGGAACGTGTTGAGACCGTCTCGTTTGGGGCATATGTCTCGATTGGCACCCGCGACGAAACTGCCGAAAACAACGGCGTGTCCCATTTTCTTGAACATATGGCCTTCAAGGGAACCGAACGTCGCTCTGCCTCCCGGATTGCCGAGGAAATCGAGAATGTCGGCGGTTATATCAACGCCTATACCGCCCGTGAAACCACAGCCTATTACGTCAAACTTCTCAAGGAAGACCTGGCACTCGGCGTGGACATCATCGGCGACATCCTGACGCACAGCACGTTTCTGGATGCCGAAATCGAGCGTGAGCGTGGCGTGATCCTTCAGGAAATCGGTCAGGCGAATGATACGCCGGATGACATCATCTTTGACCAGTTCCAGGAACGCGCCTTCCCGGAACAGCCCATGGGCCGCCCGACGCTCGGTACGGAACAACTCGTCTCCGGCATGACGCGTGAGACGCTGATGAACTACATGCGTGAGCACTACACCACGCACAACATCACGATTGCTGCCGCCGGAAACCTGCATCATCAGCAGGTCGTCGAGCTCGTGAAGGAACATTTCCGGGATCTGCCAACGCATCAGACGCCACGCCCCCGGGGGGTAGCTTATACGGGTGGCGATCTGCGGACGACACGCGAACTGGATCAGGCCCATCTGGTCATGGGCTTCCCGTCTGTCAGCTATCATCATCCCGATCATTACGCGGTCATGATCCTGTCGACCCTTCTGGGGGGCGGCATGTCCTCACGTCTGTTCCAGGAAATCCGGGAACGCCGTGGCCTCGTGTACAGCGTTTATTCCTTCGCTTCCCCCTTTAGCGACAGCGGGTTGTTCGGCCTGTACGCAGGTACCGGTGAAGCCGAGACAGCCGAACTCGTTCCGGTCATTATCGATGAGCTCAAGCGTCTTCAGGACGGGCTGACCGTAGAAGAGCTGTCCCGTGCCCGCGCGCAGCTCAAGTCTTCGCTGCTGATGTCTCTGGAAAGTACCGGCAGCCGCTGTGAACAGCTCGCTCGCCAGATCCAGATCCATGGCCGCCCGGTTCCTGTGACCGAGACAGTCGGCAAGATCGACGCTGTCACGGAAGAAGACATCCTGCGCGTTGCCCGCGAAATCTTTGCCGGCACACCAACCTTCACAGCCATCGGCCCGGTCAAGAACATGCCGACGATGGACGACATCACCGCGAGGCTTGCTGCATGAGTACAACCCGTCACGTTGAAGCCCTTCTTGCTGCGGCAAAACGTCACGGCGCCGATCATGCCGACGCCATTTTCATCCGGAACGAATCCGAATCTGCCATGGTGCGGAAAGGCGTTCCTGAAGGCATTGAGCGCTCCGAAAGCATAGCTCTCGGCCTGCGCGTTTTCCGCGGCCAGAAAGCAGCCTCCGTTTCCACCAGTGTGCTGGACGACGCGGAGTTTGACCGTCTGGCAGAGCAAGCGTGTGCCATGGCGCTTGTGGTGCCGGAAGACCGCTTCGGGGGTTTGGCGCCCGACGCCATGATCGGCCATTTCGATGCTGCGGGTCTGGATCTTGCCGATACGGCATCACCGGATATGGACATCTTGCTCAGTCGTGCCCGGGAGGCCGAAGAGGCCGCTCTGGCCGTGTCAGGTGTGACCAACACTAACGGCGCATCAGTTGGGCACGGGCGCACTGTGATCGCTTTGGGCACGTCCGCTGGCTTCATGGGCAGCTATAGCCGTACCGGACATTCCATCAGCGCCAGCGTTCTTGCAGGTGAAGCTGCGTCCATGCAGCGCGATTACGCGTATCACAGCACTGTCCATCTAGAAGATCTGGACGCGCCTGAAACGATTGGCCGACTGGCTGGTGAACGTGCTGTTGCCCGCATCAATCCAAGCCGCCCCAGGACAGGCACTTACGACGTCATCTATGATCCCCGCGTTTCATCCAGTCTTCTCGGGCATCTGGTCAGCGCGATCAACGGTGCATCGATTGCGCGCGGTACGTCCTTCCTGAAAGAGGCTATGGGTACGCGGATTCTTAACGCGGGCCTGACAGTCAGGGACAATCCGCGTCTTGTCCGCGGCCTTGCTTCGCGCCCGTTCGATGGTGAAGGGTGTGCAGCGGATGTGCTGGACCTCGTAAATGACGGCGTTCTGCAAACCTGGCTTCTGGATTCACGGAGCGCCCGCCAACTGGGCTTGCGTTCCAATGGACGGGCCAGCCGAGGCGTTTCCGGCCCTCCAGCCCCGAGTGTGACAAATCTTCATCTCGCGCCTGGTGATCTTTCCGCAGCCGAGTTGCGTTCCGATATAAAGGAAGGAATTCTGGTTACGGAACTGATGGGATCGTCCGTCAACATGTTGACGGGAGATTACAGTCGCGGAGCTTCCGGCTTCATGATCCGCAACGGCGAGATTGCCGAGCCTGTTGCGGAACTGACTATTGCCGGAAACCTTCGGGACATGTTCATCCGGATGGTACCAGCCAGTGATCTTTCCTTCCGGAGCAGCGTGAATGCGCCAAGCATCCGGATTGACGGCATGAGTATTGCAGGACTTTGATGCGTAATTTTCGTCTTTTCTCTATCGCCTGTGCGCTTCTCTGCGTGCTGGGTTCCGCTGATGCCCGTCCGGGTGGAGGGTCGTCCATGGGAAGCCGTGGGTCCCGCACTTGGAGCGCGCCTCCACGGACCTCCATTACGCCAAGCTGGACGCGCCCGATGGACCGAACCATGACGCCGCAGTCCAACTATGGCGCCCAATCCGCTGCCCCTCGCCCGATGGCGCCCATGACGCCGGGGTACCGTCCGTCCTTCCCGAACCGCCACCCGTTCATGACAGGATTTGCAGGCGGCCTACTCGGCGCTGGCCTGTTTGGAATTTTGAGCGGACACGGCTTCTTTGGCGGCATGACCGGCGGCACGTCAATTCTGGGCTTCCTGTTCCAGGTCTTCGTGATTGGTGCGCTGATCATGTTCGTTATCCGGTTGTTCAACCGTCGTCAGGGTACGTCAAGCTCACCTGCCGCCGCGCCGTTTAGTGCAGCCAGTGGAAACGCTCCAGTGACCCTGAGCAACGACGATTACACGAGCTTCCAGCGTCTGCTGCTCGATATCCAGTCTGCCTGGAGCGCGCAGAACATGCGTGCACTGTCGTCTATGACAACGCCGGAAATGGCGGGTTATTTTAACGAGCAACTGTCAGATCTGGCGAGCCGTGGCGCACGGAACATCGTCTCCAACGTCCGTTTCCTGCGCGGCGACCTTTCGGAAGCCTGGCGGGAACGTAACCTGACTTATGCCACCGTCGCCATGCAGTATTCCATGACCGACGTGACCACAGACTCGTTTGGCAATGTCATTGATGGCAGTTCAACGGAACCCGTTACGGTCACTGAGCTCTGGACATTCGTGCGTGCCGATGGGCGCGGCAACTGGATCCTCTCAGCCATCCAGCAGGCTGGCTGAGAGATTTTCAGAAGCGGATCAGAGTAATCACATAGAAGATTGCAGCGACGGTGATCACCCCTCCTGCAATGCCCACGATCCGGCTTTGACGCCGCTTTACGGTGAGATCGGTTGTTGTTTTCATGACAGCAGCACCCGATCCACCAACAATCCACAGAACAGAAAAAACAGATACGCCAGCGAATAGCGAAACGCGAAGCGTGCTGGCTTGTCTTTCGTCAGACTAACACCCTGAGCGTCCTGCTGATCCAGCAGCACACGGACCGCGCAAAGAATAAACCCAAGATCGAGCAGGCTGGTCGTGATGGTGTAGAACAGCCCACACTCATGCACGAAAGACGGAACCAGCGACACAGCCGTCAGAATGAACGTGTAGAGCAGGATCTGCCAGCGCGTATGCCGTGCACCCTTGACGACTGGCAGCATGGGAATACCGGCCTTGCCGTAGTCTTTGCAGGCATACAGCGACAGGGACCAGAAATGCGGGGGCGTCCAGAGAAACACGATAGCGAACATCGCGACAGGCAGAACAGCCATGGAATTCATCGTCGCGGCCCAGCCGATCATTGGCGGGAATGCGCCAGCAGCACCACCAATAACAATATTCTGAGGCGTGCTTCGCTTGAGCCACATCGTGTAGATGACGCTGTAGAAAAAGATCGAGAACGCCAGAATACCCGCGGCAAGAGCGTTCGTTGCAAGCCAAAGCACCAGCACCGATAGCACTGACAAGGCCATGCCATAGATCAATGCGCTATCAGCGGGCATGCGCCCATCCGGAATAGGACGAACATTCGTCCGCTTCATGATGGCGTCAATGTCTCGATCATACCACATGTTGATCGCACCGGCGGCCCCTGCCCCGATACAGATGCACAGAATGGTAATGATCCCGATGGGTATGGAAGGCCACCTGGGAGCAACGGCCATGCCAGCCGCGCCTGTGAAAACCACCAGCGAAATGACACGCGGCTTCAGAAGAGCAAGCCAGTCCTTCAGGGAAGAATCGCCGTCAGCGCCCAGAACGGAAAAAAGCCCCGACGGGGCTAGAGGAGTTGTCTCGCTCATGCTCTGGCCCGGGCACGCCCGGTCTCCCTGATCAGGAAAAGGCCTAAAAGACCAAATGTCAGCAGGCTAAGCCCCATCAACCCTTCTCCAACCGGCATGAGAGCCGGCGTCAGGGAGCAGAGGGCACCAACAAATGTCAGAACCGCATGCATCCTGCTCAGAGGCGCAGGAATGTGGTCTGGCAGAAGGCGTATCATCCAGGCGTAGAACCCGCCACAGAGAGCCATCACACCACCAAATGCAGCAGCCGTATGATCAGTGGCATGTCCAGGCATAAACGCGGCAACCCAGCCCGCGGAAAAGAGAACGATGCTTCCCAAGGCCCAGAGCGTGGTGCCGTCGAGAGCGCGCCGCTGCTTCCAGACATCCCCGCACAGCGCAGCAACAAGCACAAGCGACGGAACAAGCTGCGTCAGAGGGACAAGACTGTTCTGAACAACGGTTGGCATTCCGCCAAACAGGCCATCCATCCAGCAAAGTGGCCCCAGCACCGCCATGCAGCCAAAGACATAAGGTGCAGCCCGACCAGACAGGCCTTTCGCACCTTGGCGAGGCATCAGAAGATGACAGACCAGCCCCAGCGCAGGCGTCAGCATCAATGCTGTCTCAGGAAGATGGAGCATCCCTATCAGGCCCTGCGCCGCGCTGGCAGGTGCTCCGTTAACCATCATCTGGGTAACGACCGCAGCGAGCGCTGGCGCAACAATCGTCACGCCCGAAGCCGTGGCAAGCATGGACCAAGCCAACGGAGACAGGGTGCGGAAGCGCTGCGTCCGGCCTTCCAGAAAGGTCGTAATGATATCAATTGCGAGCGCCAGAACACCAACGGCCCAGAGCGCAAGAGCAATGATAGGCTGCACTGGAAGCAGGACAACACCCGAAGACAGAAAGCAGAAACCTGCCAGACTGAAAGCAGGAAGCGTCGTTCTGTCCGCCCCCAGTTCAGCGGGAAGCAGCCACTGGCCAAACCCGCCAAGCGCAGCGGGACAGATGACGAAAAATGCCATCAGAATACCGTGGCAGAACGCGATTCCCGCGGTCGGATGTGTCTGAAGAAACGGCAAAGCCAACGACCCACCCAGGAGGCCGGCAAACAGTGCCAGCAGAATGAAGGATGTCCCGATCCGTCTGTTGGAAAGAGCGGGAGTAGAGTCGAAGGCCTGATAAGTCATGATCGCGTAGTCGGTCCCTGCCAAGGAATACCGCAGCGAGCGTCGGAATACTCGGCGCCGGCCAGTACCGGAGCCATACGCCGATCAGGCGACCAGGGCTGCGGCGTCGCTTTTACTCTCGCATTGCGGCAATGTCACGAGTGTAAACAGCCCTGCAGGCGGAACAGGCGTCAGAGTTGCGCGTTTCAGATCTTCTGGTGGCAGGAGGGACTCGATTGCGAAGTCCGGGTGCCAGCCCAGGGAACGGGATGCCCGGGCCATACCGCGTTCGACCGTCAGGCGCAGGCCGCCCGTTGCAAGAAAGTGGTTTACGAACAGGATGTGTCCGCCCGGACGAACAACGCGCTTGAGTTCAGCAAGCAGACGGTCGGGGTGTGGAACCACGGACGCGACAAACATGGCAACCGCGATATCGAAGCTGTCGTCTTCGAAGGTGGTTGCTTCTGCATCCATTTCGAGAAGGTCGTCTACATTCGTGAGACGGTCCTGAAGAACGCGCTGGCGTGCGCGATCCAGCATGTCTTCTGACAGGTCGATGCCCGTAATCCGTTTATCCGGATTATAGGATGGCAGGGCGAGTCCCGTTCCAACACCGACTTCAAGTACACGCTCGCCAGGAAGAGCATTTACCGCTTCAACAGCCCTCTTCCGTCCATAGCCAGAGATACCACCAAAAACAGTATCGTAAACGCGGGCCCATCGACGATAGGCCGCTTTGACGGCCTCCGCATCCAGTGCAGAACGCGGGGAGAGGGTTGAAGACATATTCTATGCGACCTTCTGTGTCCGCTCTCCTTCAAAACTGGAGAGCATGTCCGGAAACGTGGTTCAGTTGGCTCCTTCTTGCCCTTCCAGATATGCATCTGGCAAGACACGGGTTGCGGATGATGACTGAGTCCCCCGTATTTTCACTATTCAGGACACAACAGATGCTGAATTTTCTTCTTATCCTGCTCTGTATTGCTATCTGGGTAGCGCTCTATGGCCTTTATTTTCGTAACGATATCAGGGCTTGGTTTGAAAACCGCTATGGAAAAGACAAACCACCGGAGGCCCAGGAGCCGCCTGAACCAATCAAATATCCTGAATCACCCAGATAAAAAGAACCGTGGCAGGGGCCAGTTTTCATTCACTTAACCGCCTGCCTGCCCGGATCAAGAGGGGTAACGCCGCTCAATGGCGTCCCAGATCAGACCGGCGCTATTGATACCTTCGAAGCGATCCAGTTCCTGAAGCCCGGTTGGAGACGTGACATTGATTTCTGTCAGCCAGTCTCCGATGACGTCGATCCCGGTGAAAATCAGCCCGTGGTCGCGCAGATATGGACCGATCGACTCACAGATTTCCTTATCACGCTCCGTCAGATCAACGCGCTCGGCACGCCCACCAACATGCATGTTCGAACGCGCCTCACCCGTTGCCGGAACGCGGTTAATGGCACCGATCGGCTGCCCGTCCACGAGGATGATACGCTTGTCTCCTTGACGTACAGCAGGTTCATACCGCTGGATCATCAGAGGCTCGTTGGTGCGTGCAAAGTGCATTTCCAGCAGAGCCTTGAGGTTCTCATCATCCGGCTTGATACGGAAAATCCCTGCACCACCATTGCCGTAGAGCGGCTTGACGATGATGTCCTGATGCTTCTCGCGGAAGGCCAGAATGTCCCGCGGATCCCAGGCCACCAGCGTCGGCGGCATCAGATGCGGGAAATGCGTGACCAGAAGCTTTTCGGGTGCATTCCGAACCGCTACCGGATCATTCACCACCAGAGACAGGCCCTCACCAACGCCGTGAACATGCTCCAGCATATGCGTCGCGGTGATGTAACCCATATCGAACGGAGGGTCCTGACGCATCAGGATGACATCCGTCTCGCCCAGCGGAAGAATTTCTTCTTCCCCAAACGTCGCATGATCGCCACGAACACGGCGGACTTCGACACGGCGGGCGCGGGCCTGAAGGCGGCCGCCTTTGCCCTGCCCTTCTGTCAGGCTGAGGGTGGAAACAGGATAAACCCAGAGCTCGTGTCCACGCGCCTGCGCTTCAAGCATGAGGGCAAAAGTGGAGTCGCCATCGATGTTGACCTGTTCGAGAGGGTCCATCTGTACGGCAACCCGGAGTGAGCGGGACATTTCGGAAACTCCGGTTGAAGGGATGTTGAAACATTATCTGTAGCTGGCACCACGGCTTTTTCAAAGCCGGTGGCCGTGCGGGTCGTCAGGGTTCGCGCTTTTGCAGAACGGCTACGGCCTGAAGCGTTGGGGTGGTCAGCGGAGACGGCAGTTCTTCCAGAGGAAACCAGCCAAAATCGCTATGTTTTTCCGGCTCCATCAGAGCCGGCGTCCCGGTAAATTCCGTGACCAGATAGACTGGCGCAATCCAGTGCGTTCCAGCCACCTGATCTGATTGCTCTACTAAACAGAGCATTGTTTCCGCGTGGATCGTGACACCAAGTTCTTCCGCCACCTCGCGCTCAACAGCCCGGGCAACCGGTTCGAATAGATCCACCTTTCCGCCAGGCAGCCCCCAGCACCCGGCTTCTGGTTCTCTCTTCCGACGAATCAGCAACAGTTTTCCGTCAACAAGAATGGCAGCGCCACACCCTACACGTGGTTCGGATTGCACAAACGCCCCTTCAACCCTGCGGATCAGGGTAGGTAATTTTCAGGATCTCGATTTCAACGGGTCCACGGGGCGTCTGCAACATCGCCACATCCCCAACGCGGGTACGCATCAGGGCGCGTGCAATCGGGGAAATGAGGCTGACTTCTCCCCTCACGAGATCCGACTCGTCCACACCCAGAATCGTCACGGTATGTTCCGTGTCATCCTCATCGACATACGTCACCGTCGCTCCGAAAAACACGCGATCCCGTGTTGTCTGCGCCGCCGGATCGACAATCACGGCATTTTCCAGCCGCTTCCCCAGAAATCGCAAACGACGGTCAATCTCGCGCAAACGACGCTTGCCATACTGATAGTCCGCGTTCTCTGAACGATCCCCATTCCCAGCTGCCCAGGATACGATTTCAACAATGCGGGGCCGCTCTTTCTGCGCCAGTTCCTTGAGTTCGGCCCGCATGACAGCGGCGCCTTTGGGTGACAGGTAATGAGAAAGCGGCGTCTTTTCAGACATCAGACAGTCCTGACACGGAAACGCATCCGGCCACCAATCCGCGTTTTCTGCTTGAGGATATGTAGTCCTCTGCCCGGAATATCGGCTCGATTAATGGCATCCGTCATGTTCGTCACTGGCTCTACAGCGACGAAAGGCCCATCAGGCGACGTAAAAACGACCAGATGGGTGAAGATTGGGTCAGCCTCTACCGTGACCATCACTCCTGCATCGGGGCGATTAAGCCCGACCGTTCCTTCGAAACCTGCAAAGCAGTTATCAATGAACCGGGCATGAGCATCTTTGGGGGTATGAAAAGACCATTCGCCTTCGCAGGAGACCGCTTCAACAGGGAGCCCGTCCGGCGATGTAAGCCAGACTTTTTCTGCGTCGAAGGAAAGTGTCGCTGGCCCTTCGGCTGCCAGAAATGGATGAAAGCCAAACCCGACAGGCTGTTCCACCGTATCCCGGTTTTCGACGACCATGTGAACATCGAGCACATCGTCAGTCAGCAGATAGGACAGAACCGCGCGATAAGCGAAGGGCCATTGCCGGTCATTGTCCTGCGGAACATGATCCAGTGTCAGGACAGCGTGGCTCGTGCCCTGATGGGCAACCGTCCATTCCTGTTCCCACGCATTCCCATGAATTGTGTGAGGATGATCACCCATGTTGGGAGCCAGATCGTAATCCTGCCCGTCGAATGAAAAACGCCCGTTCGCGATCCGGTTGGAATAGGGAATCAGCGGATATGCTCCAACGGCCTCCCCTTTCTGCGCAGCCAAAGCCTCGTTCGGTACTGGCAGAAAAATGTCTTTCCCGTCCCGTTGCCAGACACCAACGGCGCCTCCCGTTTCGGGAAGAATGGTCAGGCGGCTCTTACCGCGGCTCAATTCGATCATGACAGTCTGCAATCCTGATAGTGGCGGTCGGTCATGGGCAACCGGGGTCGCCCCATATACCCCGATCAGCGACGACCGCCACGTTTGCGTTTGGCCGGATCGTACCCGCCACCACCTGGACCAAGCGGTGTTGGACCTTTCGACTTCTTGCTCCCACCGGGACGGCCCGCAGTAGACGTCGCAAGCGGAGGTGGCTCCAGCCCCATATCAATCGCTTCAAGACGACGTACTTCATCACGCAGGCGGGCGGCCTGTTCAAAGTCCAGATTGGCAGCGGCTTCACGCATCCGCTTTTCCAGTTCCTGAATGGTGACAGGAAGGGATTTGCCAACGAACTGCTCGGTGTCCCCGGCCTCATCAGGTGCAACCGTGACGTAGTCCTGCTCGAAGATGGACGACAGCGCATCGCCAATCTTGGAACGAACCGTCATCGGCGTAATACCGTGCGCCTCGTTCCATTCCATCTGACGGGTCCGGCGTCGGGCTGTTTCCTCAATGGCAAAAGTCAGACTGTCCGTCATCTTGTCTGCGTAAAGCAAGACACGGCCATCAACGTTACGGGCGGCACGACCGATCGTCTGGATCAGCGATGTCCGTGAGCGCAGGAAGCCTTCCTTGTCCGCATCCAGAATGGCGACGAGCGCACATTCCGGAATATCCAGCCCCTCACGCAGCAGGTTAATGCCAACCAGAACGTCAAAGGCGCCAACGCGCAGGTCCCGGATAATCTCAATCCGTTCCAGCGTATCCACATCGGAATGCAGATACCGGACCTTGATCCCGGCTTCGCTCAGATAATCGGTCAGATCCTCGGCCATCCGCTTGGTCAGCGTCGTAACGAGAATTCGGCCACCCTGCGCAATCGTCTCCCGAGCTTCATGCAGCAGGTCATCAACCTGACCTTCGACTGGCTTCACGATCGTTACCGGGTCAATCAGTCCTGTCGGACGAATGATCTGCTCGGCAAAGACGCCGCCTGTCTGTTCCATTTCCCATGGACCGGGCGTGGCAGACACAAAGATGCTCTGCGGCCGGAACGCGTTCCACTCCCCGAAGGCCAATGGCCGGTTGTCGATGCAGGACGGCAGACGGAACCCGTAGTCAGACAGAACGGATTTCCGGGCTCTATCCCCACTCTCCATGCCGCCAATCTGCGGAACCGTGACGTGACTTTCATCCACGATCAGCAAAGCATCTTCAGGCAGGTATTCAAACAGCGTCGGAGGCGGATCGCCGGGACCACGGCCAGACAGATAGCGGGAATAGTTCTCGATGCCTTTGCACGCGCCAGTCGTCTCGATCATTTCCAGATCGAACGTGGTCCGCTGGGACAAGCGCTCGGCTTCCAGCAGCTTTCCTTCTTCGGTGAACTGAGCGAGCCGCTGTCGAAGCTCGTTCTTGATCCCGATCATGGCCTGATTCAGCGTCGGACGCGGGGTGACGTAATGGGAGTTTGCGTAAACGCTGATTTCCGCCAGATCCGCCGTCTTGTTGCCCGTCAGCGGGTCAAATTCGGTGATCTGGTCAATCTCGTCGCCAAACAGTGAGACACGCCAGGCCCGGTCTTCGTTCTGAACCGGGAAGATGTCGATCTGCTCCCCGCGCACACGAAACGTCCCGCGCTCAAACCCGGCATCGTTTCGACGATACTGGAGTTCGACCAGCGCCTTGATGAGCTTCTCGCGATCAATCTTGCCCCCGACCTCAAGCCGGACCACCATTTTCGAGTACGTCTCAACGGACCCGATGCCGTAAATACAGGACACGGATGCGACGATGATAACGTCATTCCGTTCCAGAAGCGCCTGCGTGGCCGCATGGCGCATCCGGTCGATCTGCTCGTTGATCTGACTGTCTTTCTCGATATACGTGTCCGACCGCGGAACATAGGCTTCCGGCTGGTAGTAGTCGTAGTACGAGACGAAATATTCGACGGCATTATCCGGGAAAAACTGCCGCATCTCTCCATAAAGCTGCGCGGCCAGTGTCTTGTTCGGGGCCAGAATGAGTGTCGGCTTCTGCGTCGCTTCAATGACCTTAGCCATGCTGAACGTCTTGCCAGACCCCGTCACCCCCAGCAGAACCTGATCGCGATCCCCGTTCTCCACGCCCTGCACAAGTTCGGAGATCGCCGTGGGCTGATCGCCAGCCGGTTCATAATCCGCTTTGACCACGAACTTCCGCGTCTTGGCCTTTGCAGGCTGCTTTTCAGGGATGAATGCCGTCATGGGCATTGCGGTCGCATTGCGGAGCGCGGAGGGTTTTTTGGCCATGAGATCCAAGATGGGAAAGAAACGGGAACATCACAAGAGCGCAGCAGCATGGAAGGCGTTCCGGCGGCGTATCTTTATGTCTTTCTATTGCTGAAAAGGATGGAGGGACTCGTCAAGAGGGCGTATTCAGACCGCGTATCTTTGAAGGGAAACCGATCATGGACGTCCAGACGATCGAGCAGACATACATCCAGCTTCAGGAACAGGCCCGACAATCCGCACAATCCCTCCAGACGCTCGGCGCCAAAATGCAAGGTGCCGCACAGAGCGGGGACATGCAGGCTCGGGAATGGGCACTGGACCTGCGGGAAGTTGCGCTCTCGTTTCAGGCCGAGCAGCAACAGGTCACAACCCTGCTTCAACAGCTTCATGCAGCGCTTGAAAATGCGGCAAACAGCCAGAACACCTATGTCTCGCCTCAGCCATATGCCACACAACCACCTGTTCAGGCCGTGGAACAACCCCCTAAAAACAGCTTCTTTTCCAACATTCTCAATTCAGGATTTGCCCGTTCTGTTGAAACGGGTGCCGGCTTCGGCATTGGCAATGATCTGATCAAGGAAATCTTCTGAGACTGTCTGGCCCGATCGTCCAAGCGGGCCAGCCTCCTGCTGCCGTCAGAGTATGAGAGCAGAATTAATCATGCCGCAAGATCCATGACTGGAAGGGTCTCATGGGTGGATTGCCTGCGATGAACGGCAGCACAGGACAGAACGCTCCCGATCATCAGAGCAAATGCCGCCATTTCGAGAACACGGGGCGCTCTTTGTTCCCACAACAACCCATACGTCACACCAAAAAGCGTCTCAAACAGGATCATCTGGCCCGTCATGGTCAGAGGCAAAAGACGGGGCATCCGGTTCCACAGAGCATTTCCGCACAAAGATGCAATCACGGCAACGCCTGCCGAAACCGCAGCAAAGCATCCCCATTCCGGCCGGGAATGATTTCCAGAATATGCCAGAAAGGCAACAGGCAGCAGAACCACCGCCTGCCCTCCCGTGACTAATCCCGTCAGTAAATTCCAGTCATGAACCGAAATGTGGTGAAGACGCATCAGGCATCGACTGTTCCACACAGCATATGTCGTCCAACATGTCAGAGCAGCCAGCGCATAGGCCAAGCCCAGTATGGGATACCCTGACGTCGCGGGCATGCTCAGGGCCTGCCAGCCGATACACACCACACCGGCTGCACATAACATCAATGAGGGAAGCAAAGACGTGAGCGGCACCGCGCCCTTGTCCCGACTTCCAATAATGGTGACCGCAACAGGCATGAATCCCAGAACCAGCGACGTCAGGGCAACGCCCCCAGCATGCACCGCCGCAGACACAAGGACGTAATAAAGCGTGTTACCAAAGACGGAGAGCCAGAACAGGGCTTTCCAGTCCTGAAGTCTTACGCCGCAGAACACTCCCTTCCAACGGGGAGCAATCAAGACGGCGGCGATAATGCCGTAAGCAAGATAGCGCCCTACCGAAAGCTGGAGAGGCGCAAAAGACCGCACCAGTTCTGGAGCCAGAAAAACTAGTCCCCACAACGCCCCTGCCCCTGCACCACAAAGAATGCCCCATGTGGTTTGACTGGATCTGTCCGGATTATGCGACGGTACGTTCACGATGATCTTTCCCCTGGGGGCGAGAGGCATATCATCGGCGCAGCGAGTTTTGTGCTCTTGATTGGGGGACCAAATGCAACAAAAACTCACTCCATGAACAAGAAAGCTCCTGCGCCTTCCCGCGTTTCTTTTCGGCCTTTGGACTCGTTCGACCGAGCCATCCTGCGGATCGTTCAGAAAGACAATAAAATGCCTCAGCGGCAGATCGCAGAGAGGGTCAATTTATCCGCCGCCGCAGTGCAAAGACGTATTGCTGCGATGGAGAAATTCGGCGTCATCACCCGAAACAGCGCTATGGTGGATACCCGTTCCGTTCAGATGGGTATTACGTCCATCGTTGGAGTCATGCTGACAGACGAACGGCTTGAAACCGTGGATAACGCCAAGGCCCTCTTCCGCACCGCGCCGGAAGTCCAGCAATGCTATTATGTGACGGGAGGGGTCAGCTTCGTGCTGGTCATCGTGTCACAGGACATAACCACCTACGAAGAGACAACCCGCCGCCTCTTTGCGCAGAATGAGGCCGTGGCCAGCTATCGCAGCCTGATTGCGCTGGATCGGGTCAAAACGGGAAGTGATATCCTCATTCCATAAAAAAAGCGCTCCCATTTCCGGACAGCGCTTTTTCTCTTAGAGCGAAGAAATCGCAGGTGGAACCTTGGCCTTGGCCAGTGCTTCCTTCTGGCGCTCAGCCAGAACATTCACGTCAAAGCCCTCGATCAGCTCCTGGAACATCTGATGCCAGTTCAGGCGTGCACCCAGGCGCAGGAACGCACTTCCAAGCCCAATGGCTGACCGGTCCATCAGAACGAACTCACGAGGCAGTTTTACGCCCCCCGTGCGCTTCAGCCCTTCATAGACGCGTTCCAGAACTTGCTTGGCCTCTGCCGGATCATTGCTTTCCTGCATGGCACAAACGCGATCGGTCATGAGCGGACGATAGAAGAACCGAGCCCATTCGTTCAGCACAGCGGCCGTTTCACGGGAAAGGCCCTCAAAGCCCCATTTGCTGTAGGCATGGAAAGCACGATCCTCGTCATTGTCCCGCAGAGCCGCAAACAGATCGACCACACCCTCAACAAAGCGAGGAGAGAAGATACGGACGGCGCCAAAATCCAGCAGGTTCAGACCGTAATCATCGCGAACGGTGAAGTTGCCCATGTGCGGGTCACCGTGAATGACGCCGTAGCGATAAACAGGCGTGTACCAGGCCCGGAACAACGCCCGCGCCATATCATCCCGCTGTTCCTGCGTGGCATCAGACGCCAGCACCGCCTTCATGCCACGGCCGGACACCCAGTCCATGGTCAGCAAGCGGCCTGTAGACAGTTCCTCAATCGGTGCAGGAACGGTCACAGTCGGGGTTTCGGACAGCATATCGCGATACAGGCGCAGATGGCTGGCTTCCCGACGATAATCCAGCTCTTCCCGAAGACGGTCGGACAGTTCGGTATAAACCTCGTCCTGACGGATCGTTGTCTCAAACCGCTTATACACACCCAGAGCCGCACGGAACTGCCGCAGATCGGAATCAACCGCGCCCTGCATGTCCGGATACTGGAGTTTGCAAGCCACTTCGCGACCATCGACCAAACGGGCCCGATGCACCTGGCCCAAAGACGCCGCCGCAACAGCGTCATGACTGAAAGAGCGGAAGTTCTTTTCCCAGCCGGCGCCCAGTTCCGCCGTCATCCGACGACGCACGAAGTTCCAGCCCATCGGGGGTGCATTGGCCTGAAGATGAGCCAGTTCTTCCGCATATTCGTCCGGCAGAGCACCGGGAATGGTGGAAAGAAGCTGGGCTGCCTTCATGAGCGGTCCCTTCAGATTACCCAGAGAAGACTTCAAACCTTCAGCGTGGACACCCTTATCCGTCTTGATACCAAGACGGTTTCCAGCCAGGCGCGCAGCGATGCCGCCGACTGCACCAGATGTCCGAGCCATCCGGCGAAGTTCGCCCATCAAACCGGTATTATCGAGATCGCGCGCCATGGTGCCCTCAGCCCTCCTGCTCGAGCTGATCGATCAGACCCGAGATTACATCCAGTCCTTTACGCCAGAAACCCGGATCCGTCGCATCAAGACCGAACGGCGCCAGCAATTCCTTATGGCGAAGCGTTCCACCGGCTTCGAGCATTGTCCGGTATTTGTCAGCAAAACCGTCAGGCTGGTCCTGATAGACGCCATACAGCGCATTCACCAGACAGTCCCCAAAAGCATAGGCATACACATAGAACGGTGAATGCACGAAGTGCGGGATGTAGGACCAGTAGGTGTCATAATCCGGCGTAAAATGGAACGCCGGACCAAGGCTGCGTTCCTGCACCTCGCGCCAGATAGCACCAAGCTGTTCCGCTGACAACTCACCTTTGGTCCGCTCATCATGCACGCGCACTTCAAACTGATAGAAAGCGATCTGGCGGACTACCGTGTTCAGCATGTCCTCCACTTTCGCCGCCAGAAGATGACGGCGACGCTTCGGATCGGTTTCCCGGTCGAGCAGAGACTGGAAGGTCAGCATCTCACCAAACACAGACGCCGTTTCAGCCAGTGTCAGGGGCGTCGCGGAGTTCAGATAGCCCTGCTTCTGTCCTGCAAGGATCTGATGCACACCATGCCCAAGCTCGTGAGCCAGCGTCATCACATCACGGGCGCGACCATGATAGTTCATCAGGATATAGGGGTGAACGGACGGTACGGTTGGATGGGCAAAAGCACCTGAGGACTTACCCGGCGCAGCTTCCGCATCAATCCACGGATGCGTCAGGAAGCGGTCCACCAATGTCCCAAGCGCCGGATCGAAACCCGTGTAGGCGTTCAGAACAATCTCCTTGCCGTTCTCCCAAGGAATCACTGTGTCAGCCACGCCCGGCAGAGGCGCATTACGGTCCCAGTGTTCCAGCTTTTCCAGCCCGAGCCATTTGGCCTTCATCGCGTAATAACGATGAGACAGACGCGGATAAGCCTCGTCCACTGCGCTGACCAGCGCGTCGACAACTTCGTCTTCAACCATGTTGCCACGGTTGCGACTGCTGGATGGACGCGGATAACCACGGAGCTTGTCCCCGATCGCCTTGTCCTTGGCGAGCGTGTTGGTGATCATCGTCAGAAGACGGGAATTGTCCGCCAGAACAGCACTGATCTGCTCCGCAGCCGCAGCACGCTTTTCGCGTTCAGCACTCGTCAGGGTGTTGAACGCGGCCCCCAGAGGCTTCGTCTCGCCATCAAGTGTGATGGTCAGGCTGGCCATGGTTTCATCAAACAGTCGGTTCCAGGCATTCCGGCCTGTTACCGACTTGTCCATCAGAACCTGCTCAACCTCATCCGAAAGCTGATACGGACGGAAAACGCGCAAATCCCGCAGAAAGGGCTGCCACTTCGCCATGTCCGGTGACTCAGAAATCTTCGCAAGAACGTCATCCTCAAGACGGTTCAGTTCCAGCGAGAAAAATAACAGGTCAGCGGAAATATCCGTGACGCGTTCCTGCACACCCTGTGTAAATCGGCCCCAGGTCGGGTCCGTTGTATGAGCGGCAAAGCCGAGCTGAGCGAATGAGCCGATACGTCCCAGCCCCTCCTCGATCCGTTCATATTCCGCAAATGCAGACGCCAAGGCAGCACCATCAGCCTGTCCCAGCTTGCCTTTCCAGCCTTCGCTGAAAGCGCGGGCAGCTGATGTCAGAGCCGCGAAATCCTGTTCAATCGCCGGATCGTCCAGAGATGCATACAGGTCGGACAGGTCCCAGCGCGGCGGAGTACCGTTCTCGACAGTGGGAGAAGACGGGCCAGTGGATGGATCAGTGGCCGCGGAGAGATTCTGACTGTTCATATTTTGAATTTAGACGTCCCTGCCGCCGGGTCAAACGGGAGGTTGATGACAAATCCGTAGTAAATGCTCCGATGAGAGCAATGATATGCTTTAACCGGCCAGTTGGAGGGTAATCCTGAGGTCTTCAATCGTGTCCTGACTAAAAACCTGAATCCCGTTCTGGCGCAGAAGCGCTGCTGTCACGCCTGCGCCCGCATGTTTCTGGCCGCTGAAACTGCCGTCATAAATCATCTGGCTTCCACAGGAAGGGCTGCCTTCCATGAGCAGAGCGAACCGACACCCCTGTGTTTGCGCGACGTTCAGGGCAATCCGGGCACCCGCCACAAATTCGTCCGTCACATCCGCGCCTGACGTGTCGGTCACGCGCGCTTCGCCCTGAAGAACGTCCCTTCCCTCCTGCCGTGCCCCAATTTCCGCTGGCGGACGTGGAACCGGCATCCCGCCTGCAAGTTCCGGACAGACCACAACGAGGAGCCCCTCCTCCTGCCATTGCTGAAGAAGGGGATGCAGAAGGGTCTTTGCCTTGCCATCATATCGGACTGGCTGACCCAGCAGACAGGCACTAACCAGAATTCGGTTCTTCACAAGCGGCAATATCCTGCTTTTCGGAGCACATCAGAATTCTACTCTGATACCCTGATGTGCCCAAAAGCTGAACCATCCCGTAACGCCCTCAATCAGACAATTTTTTCGATCTTTCCAACTCTCGCTCAGCTGATAACACAACTGTATTTTTCAAACATTTTGCCAGTTGGGCAGGGAATGTTTGTAGGGCGTATCAAACTCCTCAATAATTTTCTTGAAATCATGCTGGTCATAAATTGCGATTGTCTGGGTTGGCCGAAGCCCATTCAAAGACTTATGCGCCATACGATTAAGCGCTCGCGTCAGAGGGCCAGGCCCCGTTTTGAACGCTATATACAGGTTCGGGAATAAATAGCAGTTTCGATATACTGACAGCAAAGCATCTGACACAATTTCGCTATTCGGAACAGTTCCATAAAAGTCGTTATGAACCATTCCATTATCCGTAAGGAAAAAAGCATTCTGAGCAGGCTCAGAGATCATCTTTTTCAATGCCTCGGAACCTGACACTCTCAAATCAGCATCCAGCCACCACCCCCCCAGAGTCTGCGTTACATGAAGACGCAGAAAATCGGCGGCTTCTGCAGGGTGACGCATCTGCAGAAAGAGATTGCGAGCTTCTACGCCATAAATGTCGTAAAGCCATTCCTGTGCTTCGTCTTTATTGAAAATTTTTAATGGCATTCCTGGAAGTGTGCTATGCAGATCGAAGTTATTTTGAATCTCAGGGGGAGGATTATTGTCCCAATACATATAAAGGGCGGAAGGAATTCTTTTCCCTTCTTCTTGACGGTCCGGGGTGAACAAACTTGGCTCAATTCGTTTTGCAATTTGCAGGATTTGCCAATCAGCTTCCTCACCCGTATGAAATTCATCATACGCACTACCGATTTTTTCAAGCGCTCCGCGCAAGTTATTTTGACGCCAAGCTAACCTGATCCCATTGATATAGTTCGCATACGGAATATGTAAGCTACGGAGGCGTTCTAATTCTTCGTCTGCAATATCCTGCCCACTCTTTAGAAGACAAAGTAAACGAACTTGCAAAAGAGTATAAACACTTGGAAATTCCGTAGGATTCCCTGAGTGGAGCTGCATAGCTCGAAGGTAAAATGCTGCTGCTTCAGAAAAATGTGCATGTGTATGAAGTATATTTGCAACCCTAAAGCATGTAGATACTGTGGAGCCACCATCTTCAAGAAAAGCTTGACGAGCGTCCAGGTCGCAATTCAGATCGGCACCAGCTAAAGCAACAACAGCCTTGGGCATTGGCGGTAGAAAAGATTTATTTTGAAGAGCAATAGAGGAAGTATCCCCTTCCCTTGCTTCATCCCCTGGAAACAGATTGGGGGACGCGGTCATAGTACCTTCTTGAGGCGTTTCTATTTCAGAGACGCTAGAGTCAGTGGCCCCAAAATTCTTGATGTGATTTTTTGAAGACATCATTCAATCCAATCCAGAATAGAGGTGTGAATACTGCTCTATCGTAAAAATTATCAGAAATACTCTGTAGCAATGTGTTTCGGATTTGACAAGATACTCCCGTGTTATGAGTAAAACTTGATTGGGAATATAGTTTTAACTACCGATTCAATATGAAAGATAACGTCCAGATCTGCGTTAGAAGCAGAGGAAGGTAAAGGGGCACGCCGCTTTGCATGAAAGCATTGAAATGGCCACCAGCGTTCTCATCATGGTTGACCGCTGATCTCTACTGAAGGATAGCGCCCCATGGATCCTTATGTGCTCAGGTAAATGAGCGGTGGCCGCAAAGCCTGTCGGAGGCTTTGATAGCCCCACTCACTATATAGGTCAGTTGCACACCAACAGACGGCGCCATCGGACCATGAGCCATCCCGATATTCAAGCCGATCAGTGAAATTTCGCACCAGGTATTTGCTGGATAAGGTGTTGAACAGGCCAACCCCGTGCGCCTCGAAAATGGTAGAGATGTCTTGTGGAAAAATATCCCTCCACACGACTTGCCAATCTAACGCAAGAATTACAGAGCCACAGTCATGTGGATATTTTTATGACCTGCCCTTCATAACGGGCGTATTGCCCTCGTACGCTCGCAACCATACGAGGGGCAATCCTATTCAGTGACGGATGACCTCGTGAGTATCTTCGTCATCATCATCATCATCATCGTCGTCTTCATCGTCAACATCAGGAGGCCCGGCAATTTCACCGTCATCTACCAGTCTGCGCGGATCAATGGCACGCCAGTCGCGTTCCATGTCTGTCGCTGGGTTGGCGGCAAAATCTTCCAGTTCGGTGGAGGACTTCCAGCCGTCATCACCGGCATCCACAACCTCGGCGTTCTCACCGAAGGCGAACCAGCTTTCCAGCACTTCCTTGCTCGTTGCGCCCGGAACACGGCAACGCTCGATGCTGTCCCGCACATAGGCGCGGGCATAAGCATTAGCGTGCATCAGATCCATGAAGTCTTTCACGACCTCGACGGTGTCATCCTCGGATGCGCCTGACAGATCAATGATCCGTACGTTCCAGGACTGGCCCTGCCCTGCAGTCTCAGTTCCTGTGTTTTCCGGTTCGTCGCTCATGAGGCCCCCTGTTCGGCTCGTGCCTTGTTCAGCAGAAATTCACGTCCAACCTTGACGCGAAGCGTGCCGTCATAGGCCACGATGTCCGCTGTTGCATAGGTCTCGGACCAGCGATCCGGAATAAAGGAGCCACTGCCAACCACGTCAATCGGCGCATGGGCGTCCCGCATCGTGGTGCATTTTGAGGCATTAAAACCCGAAGAGACCGTGATTTTCACTTTCGGAAAGCCAGCTTCGTCCAAAGCTTCCCGCATCCGCCAGAGGGCAGCCGCAGAAACCCCCGTCCCAACAAGATCACGCAGTTCCGCGTCCGAGCGATAACGGCGGATCGTACCGGGCGTATAGCGTTCCAGAACGGCATAAGAAGACTGCGGGTCCAGCCCTTCGAGGAAGCGACCGCCATGCGTGTCGAGGCGGACACTCAACTGACCCGCTGCGGCTTTTTCAGGAAAACGACGACAGACTTCCAGAGCGTCCGTCACTTCCTGCCCGAAATAGTCCACCAGAATTGTCAGCGGATCATTTGGATAAACATCCACATACATTTCGGCAGCGCGCAGGGTCGAACCTGCATAGCCAATCAGGGCATGCGGCATGGTTCCAAGCCCATGATCCTGCCCGAAGAAACCCGCCGTCGCGTCATTGGCGTTACCAATGAACCCACGAGCACCTTCCTTCTGGGCGGCCTGAGACCCAACCGCCGCGGCATAACCCATCTGTTCCTGCATTTCGAAACCAGCACAATGCCGTGCTTCCATGGCCAGAAACGAGACATCAGGAAGCGCCATGGCCATCTGATAGGCATTATGTGCCGCCACACAACTGGCCCCGAGACGCTGAAGCAACAGCGTTTCCAGCGGAGCAAGACAGCTGAAAGGGCCGGTCAGGTACAGCAGAGGCTCGCCGGCCCCAACCCACTGTCCCTCTTCGTACACCTCGCGGATGTGAAGATCGAAGCCCTGCTCTTTGGCGACGTTGCGAAGCCAGGTGACGGCAATGCCACAGGCCGCAATCACCGGACGCCGGATGAACACCGCGTAGGTAACCCGTGAGTCCCCAAAATGTTCGACAATCTGTCGGGTGCGCGCGAAATACGCGTCCGTCCGGGATTCGATTGTTTTCCGATCCAGCGGGCCAAGGACACCGCTGGACTGGTTTAGTGCACGTTGAGAAACGGAAGAGTTCATTCCTGCTTTCCTGCTCGTCGTCCTGTCAGTTCATGAGCAAGAAGGAACGCCATTTCAAGCGACTGTTCCGCATTTAGACGCGGATCACAGAATGTTTCATACCGATCACCCAGATCGGCCTCCGTCAGACACTGGGCACCACCGATGCATTCGGTGACGTCCTGACCCGTCATTTCAAGGTGAATACCACCCGGACGACGGCCTGCAGCCTCGAAAACATCAAAGAAGCCCAGAACCTCACCAAGGATGCTCTCGAAGGAGCGCGTCTTGACCTTGCTGGATGTCGTGGTCGTGTTGCCATGCATCGGATCACAAAGCCATGTGACCGTACGACCCGTCTTGATGACGGCATCCAACAGCGGCGGTAGATGCTCCCGCACCTTGTCCTTGCCCATCCGCGAGATCAGCGTGATGCGACCGGCCTCGTCATTCGGGTTCAGGATTTCGAGCAGCTTTTCAAGATCCTCAACCGTCGTCGTCGGGCCAACCTTGATCCCGATCGGATTCTGAACGCCGCGCAGGAACTCCACATGCGCACCATCCGGCTGACGGGTGCGATCCCCGATCCATAGAAAGTGCGCCGAGCAGTCGTAGTAGTCGCCACTGGTGCTGTCGATGCGGGTTAGAGCCTGCTCGTATGGCAGCAGAAGCGCTTCGTGAGAGGTATAGAACTCTGTCTCATCAATCTGGGACGCAGCCGCGTCAAAACCACAGGCGCGCATGAAAGACAGCGTCTCATCAATGCGATGAGCCAGATCCCGATAGCGGGCTGCCAACGGGGAACGCTCAACAAAGCCAAGGTTCCAGCTATGGACCTGATGCAGGTTCGCATAACCGCCGTTTGCGAAAGCGCGCAGCAGGTTCATCACACCAGCAGACTGGAAATACCCGGTCTCCATGCGTGCTGGATCAGGAATACGCGCCGCCGCAGTGAATTCCGGACCATTGATGATGTCACCGCGATAGCATGGCAGCGTCAGACCATCGATCGTTTCCGTATTGGACGAGCGTGGCTTGGCGTACTGACCCGCCATACGGCCAATCTTCACGACAGGAACCTTGGCGGCGAATGTCAGAACCACGGCCATCTGAAGCAGCACGCGGAATGTATCGCGGACGATATCCGCCGTGAATTCGTCAAAGCTTTCCGCACAAGCGCCGCCCTGAAGCACAAAAGCCTCTCCACGGGAGGCTGCGGCCAGACGCGTTTTCAGACGCCGGGCTTCACCCGCAAAAACCAGTGGTGGATATCGATGCAGACGCGCCTCGACAGCGGCAAGCGCAGCTTCGTCTTCATAAGACGGAGCCTGGACGATCGGACGGGAACTCCAGCTTGCAGGAGACCATGACATCGTGTTGTCGGACGTCTGGGTCTTGGTCGAGGGGTGCATTGAATGCCCTCCAGGGGTCGGGAAGTGAACAAAATTGCGGGGCGCTGTTTATGGCTGAAAAAGCGCCGCGTTGATAGCGCGAAAAGTCAGATTGTAACGCATGGCACCTGTCTGCGGATGGAATGTTTCACGCACGGGCGAAACTCCATGCCAGGCCAGCCGGGAAATACCCCCCCAGACTACGACATCTCCGTGAAAGAGATCATGACGTTGCACCGCATCCGTCTTTAACAGGCCCCCAAACGCAAACCGGGCTGGAACACCCAAAGAAACCGAAACGATGGGAGACGCGAGATCATCCTCATCCCGGTCCTGATGTAGTCCCATCTTTGCTCCAGGCTCATAGCGGTTGATCAGGCTCGAAGAAGGAGAAAAATCCGGGTATCCAGCCTCTTTCGCTGCGGCACAGGCCAACTCGAAAAACATGTCTGGCATTTTTGGCCATTGCTTCCCGGTTAAAGGATCTGCACGCACATACCGGTATCCCTTCTCATCCGTATACCAGCCACACTCTCCACAACTGGTTGTCGCAACAGACATGGAGCGCCCTGCTGGCGTTTTCATGACCCGAAAGGGCGCCTCAAGCGAGAGCCGTTGAATAGTTGCTACCAGTTGACCAGTCCAGAATTCGGCAAAACCAGGAAGGAGCACCGCCCCTTCAGCAAGGTCGGTCCGACACCGCAGTCCTGCAAAGAGATCCTCCATATCATTTCCCCCGTCCCCAATCCGGGAAAAGAACTCTTGAACCGCAGCCCAACCGGGCCGATTATAAAAGAGAGTATGCGGTTCTGCTTCCCATATGGTGATGGGGCCGTTGATTTCCATGATTGGTTCAGGACCAGACTCCATGCTGCCCTCTTCCCGCTTTTTCTGCCACGCGCTGCTGGCGACCGCCCTGCTGGGCGGGGTAGCTCAGGCTCAGACCGCGACGTTCGGTCAGCCTTACGACGCCGCCCCCCAGCAGAACAGCACCCAGTCGCAGACTCCTTCCACACAGCAGAAAGCAAATGGCGGCGAGCATTTTCGTGCCCGTGGTCACCGCTCTCTTCCGCCGGGGTATCAGGATGCCCCAAGCACTGAATTCGAGCATGGCCCCGATCCGTATCATGAAGCAGGCGTCGAGCGTGACAGCGTGACCGGTGCAAACCTTTCCAAGTTCGGCTCGGCCTATCAGGGCAGCAACAACACCCAGTCCGGCCAGCTTGGCGATGCAAGCGGCAATGGCTGGACGGCCCCTCGCGGCAACGGCTGGTAAGACGCAACCAATCTGACACAGCGGGGTTCTGCTCTTCAGGATGCGGCTGGTATCATCCAGCCAGATCATATGAGGAGCAGAACCCATGCCGTACATTACTGCTACTGACGGAACCAGTCTCCACGTAAAGGATATGGGCGCCGGACGCCCGGTTGTTCTTATCCACGGCTGGCCGCTGACCGGCGACATGTGGGAAAAACAGACTCTCGCGCTTGTCGAGGCTGGCTATCGAGTCATTACCTATGACCGTCGTGGTTTCGGCCTCTCGGGTCATCCCATCAACTGCTACAACTATGACGTTCTTGCAGATGATCTGGCTGTCATTCTGGAGCAACTCGATCTGTGGGACGCAACCCTTGTTGGCTTCTCGATGGGGGGCGGCGAAGTTGCCCGTTATCTTAGCCGCCACGGCCGCGCCAGAATTTCGAAGGCTGTGCTTCTAGCCTCCATCGTTCCGTTCCTGCTGAAGACCGCCGACAACCCGGATGGGGTCGATATTTCTGTCTTTGATGGTATCAAACAGGAAATCCGACAGGACCGTTTTGCTTTCCTGAAAAGCTTCCTTCCAGGTTTTTATGGCACGACCATGCTGCACCATCCGGTCAGTGAAGGCGTGCTCGACTGGTCTTTCACGCTGGCCAGCATGGCAAGCCCGATGGCGACCATCGATTGCGTGGATGCCTGGGGGAAAACGGATTTCCGCAGTGATCTCCAGTCTTTTACTATTCCAACCCTCATCATTCACGGTACGGCCGACAGCGCAGTTCCTGGCGACATCGCCGGCCGTCGCGCCGCAGACCTGATCCCGGGATCGGTCTTTCTGGAATATGATGGCGCCCCGCACGGCCTGTTCCTGACCCACGCGGAACAGGTCAACGAGGATCTGCTAAAGTTCCTCGCTTCCTGAACGGAACGGCCTGTTTCAGGTCGTCGCTCTGAGGAATGCCCTGCTGGTTGGCAGTTCGGACTGAACAATCAGCAGGGACCCAATCGCCAGAACAAGATCATGCCGGATGGACGTATCCTGAGACTCCCGCTCCAGCGCATAGAGTTCTGCAAGGGTCGGCTCGATGGTTGCTGCCGTGTGGGTCAAAGGAAGCTTGCGACGCAGTAGATTGCGGATCAAGCCATCCACCGCCACAACTGCCGTGTCGGGCAAGCTGCCATGTTGGGCCAGTTTGCGCAGCATCAGGACGTTTCGTCCTACCGTCATGACAGACAATGTACCACGCAGCATTTCTTCCGCACGGTCACTCTCCAGCGAGCCTGCGAAGCGAACCGCACGCTCCATGCTCTGTGTACCGTCATTGATCCAGACATATTCGTCCATCATAACACCCGGCAATGCCAGCCGCCGCAGGCTGCGCTTGAGCTGATAGCGAAGGACTTCCGCCGCCCGCCGTGGCGTAAACGGCAGAACCGCCCGGAAGATCACCACACCAGCCCCAAGGCCCAGCAGAAGCGCAATTGTGGTATTGAGCCAGGACAGCTCATCCATGCGCCCCTGATTGTCCATACCGAGCAGGAAGGGAAAAAACGTCCCGTAAGACGCCGCCATGACGGCTGTACCCGGGTTACGCGTCGCAAGACCGCCAAGCATCATGAAGAAGCCGACCGTCAGGCAGAAAAACACATAACTGGCCGTGACTGGCATCACCACAAAGACGGGAATGACGCTGGCTAGTGCTGCAAAAACTGCGCCGTAGAAGAACGCAGCACTCAGCAGGACGGTATTTTCAAAAGTCGCAAACCGGGCACAGACTACGGCAATAAACGTCAGGAACACACTCCCTTGCGGCCAGGCCGTCACTTCCCAGACATACGCGCCAAAAAGAAGCGCAGCCATGGTCCGCACCCCGTTTCGAACAGCCGCGCGCCAGTCCGTATTTCGGGTCAGGCGGTGACGCTCGGAAATTGGCGCGCCATCTACACTGGCCCGATAAGAGCGCAGGGTTTCACAGAGGTCCGAAATCATGACCTCCACACCTGTCAGGATGATGCCCTCATTGAGGGAATCCTCATCGTCCCGCGGCAGGACAGCCTGCATCCGCCCTCGACACTCAGCCAGAAGAGCTTCAGTCTGAACAAGGGCGGCGATACCCCGACGGTCACTTTCCAGCCGCCCAGGCAGCCCTTCGAGAGCAACACCCATATCATGAAGAAATGGAAGAAGTGCCTCCGGAATATGAGACACGGACGCCATACGCGTTTTGAGACCGAGACCACGCGACAGAACACGCGCCACGAGACCGAGCGTCACATAAGCATGCTCGACTTCATTGCCCTGACTGCGAATTTCGATCCGGGAGAACTCGATCTGGTCGCTGGAGGCCTGAAGTGATCCCATGAGTGCACAGAGCGTATCCGTGGCATCCGCTTTCTGGTTCAGAACATCCCTTAAGGCCCCGCTGGCCTTCGTCAAAATGGTCTGTAGGCGCTTTCGCAGTTCTTCCCGGGCTCGATCAGCGATATTGGGAACGAACACCATTCCCATAACCGTCTCGCAGATCACACCAAGGAAAATATATGTTCCGCGCGCCATGGCGATATTGAACACATTGTCCGGCTCTTTGACGGCACCGAGGGCAATAATCGTGCAGGTATAGCCTGCGAGAACGAGTGCATAGCCACGAAAATTATGCGTCAGCGTCGCAAAGCCCGCACACAACCCGACCCAGATGGCCAGCGCCGGCAGGAAGAGCCATGGATATTGTGGAAACATTCCCATTAACGCGATGGCGGCAATCATGCCAATGACGGTTCCTACGAGACGCCAGCGCCCCTTGGAAATACTTTCGCCGCGGGAATTCTGCGCGACAATCCAGACCGTCATGGCCGCCCATTGCGGCTCACCAAGTTCCATCCACAATGCAATGGCCAGAGCCAGCAGGGAGGCAATCGTCGTGCGCAGGGCGAACATCACGGACGTGATGGACGGCGCAAACAGCCAGCCTAGTTTCACGCCTGCACCTGCCCTGTTGTGTGATGGCTCATGATCTTCAGGGGCGGCAAAGGATCGTCATGAGCCATCGGAGTATCAGTTCTGTTTATTATCGGAAGAAGGAGGAACATGGCGCGTTGGCGTCCGCATGGTCACGAACTCCTCCGCACTTGTAGGGTGAAGGCCGATCGTGCGGTCAAGATCGCGCTTGGTCAGACCTGCCGTGACGGCAATAGCCAGCCCCTGGATGATTTCCGGTGAATCCGGACCAATCATGTGGGCACCCAGCACCACCTGGCTCTTGGAATCCACGACCAGCTTCATGAACGCCTTGCCCTTACGACCAGACAGCGACTGGCGCATCGGCGTGAAGGACGAGGTGTAAATATCAAGCGTGTGGTGTTCGGCAGCCTCTTCTTCAGTCAGACCTACCGAAGCGAGCGGCTGGCTGAAGAACACGGCTTTGGGTGTCGTGGCAAAAGACCACTCGCGCCCCGTCTCACCGAACAGACGCTCCGCCAGAAGATGACCTTCGGCAATAGCGGTTGGCGTGAGGTTGTAAGTGTCGGTGACATCCCCGATGGCATAAATGCCCGGAACGTTCGTCTTTGCATCTTCAAGGCGTGTGACAATGCGACCGTCCGTGACCTCAACCCCGGCCAGATCCAGCCGCAGGGATGTCAGGTTTGGGTGCCGTCCTGTTGCCATGAAGACGCAGTCGGTTTCGATGACCTTTCCACCCTTCAGGTGGAGGCGATACCCTTCAGAAGTCTTCTCAACCCGCTCCGGCGTGCTGCCGGGATGGGGCGTGATACCATTCAGAGGCACCAGTTCTGCGATATGGCGACGCATTTCCTCGTCAAACCCGCGCAGCGGCAGGTCCTGACGATAAACGAAGTCTACCTGCGAGCCGAGCCCCGCAAAAATGCCTGCAAATTCAATCCCGATATAGCCGCTGCCAATAATGGCAACGCGCTCGGGCCGGTTCTCCAGATGAAACGCATCATCCGAGACAATCGCGTGCTCTGCGCCGGGAATATTAAGGCGCGTCGGTGCACCACCCGTCGCAATGACAATGTTCTTGGCACGAACGGTCTGAACCGCAGCATCCGGAGCAAGCTCGGACGGACCGATTTCAACCGTGTTCGCATCCACAAAACGCGCATCGCCCGTGAAAAGCTCAACGCCAGCTTTCTTCAGCATTGAGACGTAAATGCCATTCAGGCGCTCGATCTCGCGGTCCTTGGCATCAATCAACGTGCGCCAGTCATGCCCTCCTGGCGTCACGTCCCAGCCATAGGCGCGGGCATCGTCGATCTCGCGGCCATATTCAGCCGCGTAGACCATCAGCTTCTTCGGCACGCAGCCGAGATTGACGCAGGTTCCGCCCCAGTGACGACGCTCCGCAATTGCGACGCGCGCGCCGTTCTGGGCGGCAATACGCGCACAGCGCACACCGCCCGATCCGGCTCCGATGACGAAAAGATCGAATTCCTGCATAAATCCCGGCCTTCCGTGCCTGTTGTCTCAGCGCTCTGCGAACGCCTTCTCGACAACATAAGAACCCTGACGGCTCATGTTGCCTTCCTCAAAGCCCATACGCTCCAGCAGTGCTTCCGTATCCGCAAGCATTTCCGGCGAACCGCAGATCATGACGCGGTCATGCTCAGGGTCGAGCTTGTCGATACCCAGATCCTCGAAGATCTTGCCGCTCTCGATCAGCTTTGTGATGCGATCCGTAACGGCATAATCTTCACGCGTCACAGCCGGGTAGTACTTCAGCTTCTCAGCAACGAACTCACCCAGGAACTCATGCTCCGGCAGTTCATGACGGATGTGGTTCTCATAAGCCAGCTCGCCCGAGATGCGGACCGTGTGGCTGAGGATCACATTCTCATAACGCTCGTAAGCGTCCGGGTCCTTGATGAGGCTCATGAACGGCGCAAGGCCGGTGCCCGTGGACAGGAAGTACAGGTTACGGCCCGGCTTCAGGTTGTCGAGCAGCAGCGTCCCCACCGGCTTGCGGCCAATCAGAACCGTGTCTCCCACCTTCACATGACGCAGACGGGACGTCAGTGGCCCCTCCGGCACGGCGATGGAGAGGAACTCCATGTGGTCTTCATAATTGGCAGACGCGATGGAATAGGCACGCAGCAGCGGCTTACCCTCGACCTCGATGCCAATCATTGCGAACTGACCATTCTCGAACCGCAGGCCCGGATCACGCGTCGTCGTGAAGCTGAAAAGACGATCCGTCCAGTGATGAACGGTCAGAACCTTTGCAGGATACAGATGGGCGTATTCCTTGCTCGGCTCAGCCAGACGGTACTGTTTAGGATGCCCTTCATACGGCGTCAGGCCCGTGATGGGTTCGTCGATTTCAGGAGTCGGGGCGGCAAAACTCGGGGTGGACATATCGGTTTCTGTCTCCGGTGTAGCGCGGATAATTAGGTCTCGGACCTGATAAGAGCCGGACCTTTTAGCGCAATCATCACATTTCGGAAAACCCATCCGCGTTGAACCTGATAGCTGAATGACGCAAAAGTCTTTTCATGACAGACGACTCCGTGAGTGACGCCCCCCTCTCCCCCGCTGAACGCGCCCTGAATCAGGCTGAAGCCGACTTCGGAACGCCGCTGGACATTACCCCGCGTGAACGACCCGCCCTTCTGCGGCAGGTGGCACGTCGGCTTGAGGGCAACGAGGCGACCCTCCCTCATGAAGCCCTGATTGACGCCCTGTGCGTCGTCCGGCGCAAGACATGGGCGTCCCAGCTCATGAACGTGGCCCGCCGCGCGGGTGAAGTCTGGGTCACGAAGGCCGACACACAGGAGGCAGCAGCCCGCACGCATGACCCTCGTGCGGACATCGCGGCCCTGCGCCTCACGCTGGACGATGTTCTTGTTTCGCGCTGGCAGGATCTTGGAGACTCGCCACGCAGTGTTCTGGAAGAAGTCCGGGCTGATCTGACGGATGCCGGGTTGATCCTATCGGGCGGCCAGCTGGAGAAACTCTCCCGCAGCATTGCAGGCGCTTTCGGAAGCGTTGATCTCGGCTTTGAAGACGACCTGCGTCTGGCCGAAGAGCGCCGTGCCCGTGAGCAGGCTGATATTCAGGCCCGTGCCGAGCGCCGTCGGGAGCGCGAACTCGAACGCCTGAAAGAATGGGAAGCCAATCTTGTCAGCTTTGATGAGGTGCCGGGCATTCTTCATTGCTCGCGGCGTGAAGCCCTGCGCTGGGTTGCAGAAAATCGTCTCCCGATTGCCAAGCGCGAAACGCGTGATGACGGAATCGAACTGTTCTTCTTCGATCCGGACGAACTGAAAAAACTGCGCGCGCGCCTTCCCGAATGGCGCGGTACAACACCGGCCCGACCAGAAGTTCTGGAACGTGGCACCAAGGTCGGTAACGCTGCCATCGCCCGCGTCGCCGCACTGGACCGGTTTGCCGCTCATTTCCGGACAGCCCGCTCTCTCAAGCGCCGTATCACGCTCGTGACTGGCCCGACCAATTCCGGCAAGTCCTACACGGCGCTGAATGCCCTCGCCAACGCGGAAAGCGGCTTAGCCCTCGCGCCTCTTCGGCTTCTGGCGCATGAATTCCGGGAAGCGTTGCTCAACCGCGGCGTGCCTGCCTCACTTGCTACAGGCGAAGAGCGCATCGAAATGCCCGGCGCACGGCATCTGGCCGCCACCGTCGAGATGTGCCCGTTCCACAAACCTGTGGATGTAGCCATCATCGACGAAGCGCAGATGCTGGCCGACCCTGATCGCGGCGCTGCGTGGACGGCCGCCATTATGGGCGTCCCGGCGCGGCATGTGTTCATTCTTGGTGCTGCGGACTGCATCCCGCTGGTCAAACGGATTGCCGAACTCTGTGATGACCCGGTGGACGAAATCCACCTCGAACGAAAGAGCCCTCTTAAGGCTGGCGGCGCGCTCCACCTTAGCGAACTCACGACGGGTGATGCCCTCATTGCCTTCTCACGCCGCGAAGTGCTGGACATGCGCGCCGAACTCATGGCGCGCGGGCGACGGGTTGCGGTAGTTTATGGTGCTCTCAGCCCCGAAGTCCGCCGTGCGGAAGCCGCCCGTTTCAACAGTGGCGATGCGGATATTCTGATTGCTACCGATGCCATCGGCATGGGCCTGAACCTCTCCATCCGCCGCGTCGTTTTCAGCGCACTCCGCAAATTTGACGGCCGCCAGACCCGCGATCTGATTTCGCAGGAAGTCAAGCAGATCGGTGGTCGTGCCGGGCGATTTGGCAAGCATGAAGAAGGTCTGGTCTGTGTTCTGGCAGAGTCCGGAAGCCCCACATTTGTCCGTCAAATGCTGGCTGCCCCGCCGGAGCCGGTCACGGAACTGCGCCCTCTCGTTCAGCCGGACTCCGACATCGTCCGAGCCGTTGCCGAGGAAATTGGCAGTGACAGCCTTTACGGTGTTCTGACCCGCATCAAGCGCGCTGTTCTACGCCCGGACGATCCCAATTATCGTCTGGCAGACATGGAGCAGTCGCTTGAGATTGCAGCGGCTCTGGAAGGTGTGGAAGGTCTCGACCTGACAGCGCGCTGGACCTATGCCATGTGCCCGATTGATGAACGGGACAATGGTATCCAGCGCCTCGTGTCCTGGGCTGCCGATCACGCCGCTGGACGCCCTGTGCCGCCCCCAGGTACCGGCCGCCTCCCCCACCCGGAACAGGCAGGACGTGAAGAGCTGGAACGTGCCGAGAAGCGGCACAAGCGCCTTGTGGCATGGCGCTGGCTGGCCCTGCGTTTTCCAGAGGCCTACCCGGCGCAGCAGAATGCTGAAATCAATACCTCGATCCTGAATGACTGGATCGAACAGGTTCTGCGGACACAGAGCCGTATGCGTGAAAGCCAGAAGCAGCAGCGCGGCGGCTTCAAACCGAAAGGACGCACTGACCGACCCTTTGCCGGGAAGTCAGGCAAGCCTCCTTTCAAGGAAAGCTTTAAAAAGCGCGGAAAACCTTCTGGCCCACGGAAACGGAGCTAAAAATAAAGCCCCTGCGGCTCTAACTGCAGGGGCTTTCTCTATTCCAGCGAAGAAAATTCCGCAGATTTTTTCAGGTTTCTACCTCGTCTTCCGCCTGGCGAACCCGACGTTCGATCCATTTCTGTGCCTGAAGTTTGATCAGCGGAGTAAGCTGACGATACAAGCTCAGGAACATGCTTTCGTCCGGCGTCAGCGTTTCCTGAATTTCCTTATAGGCCATTCCGGTAAGCAGAACTTCGGCATCTACTCCGAGTGCTTCAGCCAGTGCTCCAAGATGCTTACCAACATGGCCTGAGCGTCCGGTTTCCCAAAACGCCACGGCAGAACGTGAAATTCCAACCTTGTTGGCCAGTTGCTGCTGGTTGAGGCCAGCCATTTCTCTCAACAGCCGAATGCGTCGCCCCAGTTCCAGACCCGGCGAAATCCGTGCCTTCGCAGTGTCGTCCGTTACGTCACTCATTCCTTCATCCACCCCACGCTCAATATCTGCCCCAGCCTGAAAATACCCCGAAGAAAATGAAGCTGGACGTTACCAGCTCCAGGCCTTCTTTTGAAAGATCGTGGCGTCCATATCAGACAAGGCCAGGGGTCTTATCTTTTCCTTGTCGATGCCACGACTTCGCGGACACGTCAGGCTCGATGCCCCTTTTCAAACTTTGAAAGACACGCTTTCAAGACCAGAAAAAACATGCACGAGAGGGTGCTATCGTAAAAACGTCGGGATTTTGCAAATAATTTTTATTTCAGCCGAAAGTTTATAATTATCTGACGGATAATTTTACTTTAACGCAGAGACAAAAAGAGAAATTTTCCAGTACCCGATTACTTTATTTTTGTTTCTCTGAAATATTTTCAGGTTGAAGAACAACCGCTGGCTTCATGCTTTCAGACTGAAAAACCAGATTTCCCTTTTGATCCGTGGACCAGGCCCGTACCTTGTCCAACGCCTTCACAAACGCATCTTCGGTTTCCATACCCGACCCGATGCACGCCATCCGGGTCATCGCAAAAGGCTTAAACTGCAAACTGTTTGCTGTAATGACAGCTTGCCCCATCAACCTGTTACATCCGCCACTTCCAAAGACATGGCCATCACGCGCCAGGGTCAATGTAGGTGCCCGAACTGTATCAGGGATTGCTTCTCCGTTCAGGGACTGAACAGTCCAACTGCCGTAAGGCAAGTCATTTGCAGGCGCCGCGACCCTTGTGACCACGATGTCAGGTTCACTTGGAGAATGTGCTTCCTCAGTCGTGAAAAGAAGCTGCTCTCCGACACGGATCTCAGCATGCAGATTATACCGCCTATGGCTTTCCAGTACTGGCACATGCAGAATGTAAGAAAGAGGCGGGGCACCCTGAATGCTCTGAGTGCTTTCCGCCAAAATCTTTGCCGGAGCATCAGCGAGAGACACATCCTCCAGCCTGACGACGAGAACCGCGCCCGCAGGGAGTGCCATTCTCTCCCGATATGTGACCGTCCCACTGAGTGGTTTCAAAGCATCCGCGCAAGCCGTGAGAGCAAAAGCACCCCCGGCCAGAACAGAAAAAGCGGAACGGCGTGTCATCATGTCAGAACTGGTCCTTAGCCAATACGGGTTAATCCACCCATATAGGAACGCAGGACTTCCGGAATGGTTATGCTGCCATCCTCATTCTGGTACGTTTCCATGACGGCAATCATGGTCCGTCCGACAGCCAGACCGGAGCCATTCAGCGTATTCACGAAGGCCGGACCATTCTCGGAGCGATACCGAGCCTTCATGCGCCGCGCCTGAAAAGCGCGGGTGTTGGAGCAGGATGAAATTTCGCGCCAGGCTTGCTGGCCAGGGATCCACGCTTCCAGATCGAACGTCTTGGCCGCACCAAAACCCGTATCACCAGCACACAGCAGAATACGGCGGAACGTGATGCCAAGGCGCTCCAGAATGGTCTCGGCAGCCTGCGTCATGCGCTCGTGTTCGGCATCGCTGTCTTCGGGCTTCACGATGGAAACGAGTTCGCACTTCGTGAACTGATGCTGACGCAGCATACCGCGCACATCGCGGCCCGCAGATCCTGCTTCGGAACGGAAACACTGGGAAAGTGCCGTCAGGCGGATCGGCAGCGCATCAGCAGGCAGAATATCGCCCATGACAGAGGCCGTCAGTGGAACTTCTGCGGTCGGGATCAGCCAGCGGCCATCTTCCGTACGGAAAGAATCTTCCGCAAACTTCGGCAGCTTGTCCGTACCGTACATGGCATCGTCATTGACCAGCAGCGGAACGCTGGTCTCGCTATACCCAAACTCGGTCGTATGCGTATCCAGCATGAACTGACCCAGTGCACGCTCCAGACGGGCCAGTGCACCACGCAGAACGACAAAGCGCGTCCCGGAAAGCTTGGCCGCCGTCGGGAAGTCCATCAGGCCAAGAGCTTCACCAAGCTCGAAATGCTGCTTCGGCTCGAACGTGAATTCACGCTTCTCGCCACGATAGTGAACAACGACGTTGTCATCCTCGCTCTTCCCATCCGGCACAGACGGGTCAAGCTGGTTCGGCAGGGACGCCAGAACATCGTCGATGCTCTTCTCGATAATGGCCGCACGCTCTTCCAGACCCGCAATCCGGTCACGCAGTTCGACAGCCTGCGCTTCCAATGCGGACGTATCGACGCCGGTGCGCTTGCCCTGCCCGATCTCCTTGGCCAGCGTCTTGCGGGTTGCCTGAGCCTCCTGCAACGCCGCCAGAGCGGCGCGGCGCTCTTCATCTTCCGAGACGATTTTCTGCCCCACAGGTGACAGGCCCCGACGCTCAAGAGCAGCGTCAAATGCGGCCGGATCGGCGCGCAGGGCTTTCAGGTCATGCATGGTTCAGGGCTCCGTCAGTCTTCTTCGTCAGTCACGGGCTTCGGCTCAACCAGCCGCGCCACAAGAATGGATACCTCGTACAGCGCCACAAGCGGAATGGCGAGGCTCAGCATGGTAATGGCATCAGGCGGGGCAATCACGGCCGCAACGGCAAAGGATGCCACCACCGCATAGCGGCGGAATTTCTTGAGTTGTGCCGTCCCGATCAGCCCCACACGGACCAGCAACGTCAGGATTACCGGCAGTTCGAAGCAGATCCCGAATGCGAGGATCATCTTCGTCACAAGCGTCAGATATTCCGACACCTTGGCCTGAAGCTCGATATCCATCCCGCCATTGCCGGATGTCTGGAATGACAGGAAGAACTTCCAGGCAAACGGGAAAACCACGTAATAGGCCAACGCGGCGCCGATGGTGAACATGACCGGCGTTGCGACGAGGAACGGTGCAAACGCCTTCTTCTCACTGCGATACAGGCCCGGCGCGATGAAGATCCACGCCTGAATGGCAATCATCGGGAAAGACAGGCACGTCGCCCCGAAGACTGCCACACGAATATAGGTAAAGAACGCCTCATACAGCGCGGTGTAGATCAGATGCGGCTGCTCGCCCTTCTGCCGCATGATGTCCCCCAGCGGGGCGGCAAGGAAGCGATAGATATCGCCCGCAAAATGATAACAGATGGCAAAAGCGATCACGAACGTCCCGATGGACCAGATCAGCCGGCGCCGTAGCTCAACGATATGGTCAAGCAGAGGCATCGGGGTGTCATTGATGGCATCCGAGTCCGTCACGCGTCTTTCTCCGTGCTTGAAATGGCGACGCGTCGGCCATGATGAATAGCCATGACGGGAGGCAGAATGTCCGGGGCGCGCCAACGCGGGCGCTCGTGCATCAGACGTCGCGCCGTTGCGGGCGGCAGAATGGATGGCGCATCCACGATATCATCGTTCAACCCTTCCTCCGCCTGCTCCTGCACCATGGCGTTGTAAGGCTTGCTGTCCCCCCCGCCAAAAGACGGTGGCGGCATCGGCGGAGGCGCCGGAACCTGCGGCAGATCATTGATCGTGGACGGCCGGGGTGAGGCACCCGTTGTATCCAGTTCAAGGCTGCGTCGGATCGAATTGTCGCCATCAATGGCGCGGGTCACACGGTCCCGGAGATTGAAATTCTTCAGGTCCCGAAGTTGGTCGCGCGTCTCGGACAGGTCTGCCTCACGTACCATATCGTCGATATGGGACTGAAACTCGCCCGCCATTCGTCGCATGGCCTTGATGCCGTTCGAAAGCGTGCGGATGGCAACCGGCAGATCCTTCGGACGAATGAAAATCATCGCCACGACGACAAACAGGGCTATTTCCGAGAAACTGAAGTCAAACATGCAACAATCCTAGCCCGTCCCGTCAGTCTCGCCTACGGGGGAAGGCGCTTCTGGTGCCGCTTCCGTCGGGGCTCTGTCCAGAAGGAAATCTTCCCGCTTGGGTAATGAACCCAGATCCGGCAGACCGAAGCTTTCCAGAAAGGCTGGCGTCGTACCCCACAGAACCGGACGGCCGGGAACTTCCTTGCGCCCTTTTGGAGCAATCAGACTATCTTCCAGCAGCGCATCCAGAATGGGCTGACCTAGAGAGACACCCCGGATCGCTTCAATTTCCGCACGCGTACAGGGCTGGTGATACGCAATGATAGCGAGGGTCTCCATCGCACCTCGGCTCAGTCGACGCGGCTTTTCGACGACTTTTGTCAGCGCCGAGGCATATTCCGGACGCGTCCGGAACTGCCAGCCCCCGGCAGCTTCGACAAGTTCGATCGCATGGGTCGCATAACGCTCGGCCAGCGCGACCAGAACGTCCGACACCACCAAATTCAAACCCTGAGCCTTCAGAAGCTCCGCCATGACGGTTGGCCGCACCGGTTCCGGATTGGCAAAAATCAGGGCTTCCAGAAGCAGACAGCCGCGCTGCATCTCGTCAGACGTCACGAAACTGCCCGCCATTCAATTTCAGCAAAAGCTTCCGGCTGACGTAGTTCCACAGCCCCACCTTTCGCCATTTCCAGCCCAGCCAGCAGCGTTCCTGCCAGAGCGGCATTCCGCCCATACGGCCCGGTTTCCGGATCATCCGCCAGATGTTCGGGCAGTAAGGACGTCAGGGTCTGCCAGTCCGTAACAGCATCCGTTCCCAGCATTCGGCGCAGACGCGCCAAAGCGTCCTGCACGCTCCAATATCGACGGGTCCGCGGTGCATAAACACGTTTGCGGTTTGTACGGCGCCGGGCAGACAGATAGGCCGTAATCAGGGCAGACAGATCAACACGCAGGCCGGAACGATCAATTTCCGTATGGTCTTCGCCTTCCCCACGGCGAAACACATCAATACCGAGGCGAGGACGCTCCATGAGCCACGCAGCAGCCGCACGCATCCGCTCCAGCTCGATCAGCCGTTCCTGAAGCTGCTCGACCGCCTCTTCCGCGTCTTCCCCACCACTTTCCGCAGGCAGCAGAAGCTTGGACTTCAGCCAGGCCAGCCAAGCCGCCATGACAAGCCAGTCCGCCGCGAGTTCAAGACGCAAGGCTCGCGCTTCCGCCCGGGCCTGCTCGACCACGGACAGATACTGCTCGACGAGTTGAAGGATGGAAATCTTAGCGAGGTCCACCTTCTGGGCGCGGGCGAGATCAAGAAGCAGATCAAGCGGCCCCTCGAACCCGTCCAGCGTCAGATGCAGAACCTCGCTCAAGTCCGGTCTCTCAGAACTGGGCCGGAGTGCAGGCGATGGACTGCGCGTGCAGCTTCACGCAGTACGCACGGGCCGCCTTCAGATCCTCAAAGCCACCAATGCGTAGACGCACGAATGTCTTGTCGCCGTGCGCGGTCTTTTCGAACAGCGGCGAATGTCCGGCGAACAGAGCCGGTGCCTGATGCCGCAGGGACTCCCATTCCTTACGCGCAGCGGCTTCGCTGTCGAGAGCAGCAAGCTGAACTTCACGGGCACCACCCGTTTCGGCCTTCGGCGTTGCGGCAGCTTTCTGGGCTGGAGCAACATTTTCAGGCACCGGCTCCGGTGGCGGAAGCGGCTTCTGCACGGGCTTGGCCGGAGCAACTGGCGCAGCTTTGTGAACCGGGACCTCAGGAGCCTTCGGCTTCGGAGCAGGAACCGGCTTCTCCGGAGCAGGCTTTGCTGGCTCCGCGTCTTCCGCATCGTCCTCAGGTGCCGCAGTCTCCGCGGGCGCCTTGGACGTATCCGCCGCATTAGGCCCCGGAGCCGCGGCAGGAGCCTTATCCCCCAACGCATCCGGGGAAGAAGGCATCGTGCCATCAGAAGGCTTGGCGTCCGGAGACTGCGCATCTGACTCTGCGGCAGGCTTGTCAGCCGGGGCCGCAGGCGTGCCGGGCTGGACACCATACTGGCGCGCCAGAGCCTTGGCATCTGGCTGCTCAGGACCTGGAGCCAGATGCGCCTCGCCGTTCCCCGTCAGATCGGTATCGCCACTATCGCTACCCATGATCTGCATGCCGCCAGGATCAGCCGGAACATCCTTCACAGGACCCGGCGGGGGGCCGATGATGGGGATGCCACCATGATGACCACCCGTCAGGGACCAGCCACCCACAGCCAGAAGCAGCACCGCACCGATACCGACAGCCCCACCAACAAGCTTGCGCGTTGCCGGATCGCTGCCCAGCAATGAGGCCACGCCTCCTGCCCGTTCCGTATTGCCCATAGCAGGTGCAGGACGACGACGCGGCGGCGCGTCTTCGTCATAATCGCTGCTCAGGCGTTCACGCCCGCCACGAGGTGGCGGCGCGGTCGGTCCTGATCCATAATCGCCCGGATCCCGGACGTTCCGATCATTATCGCTGTCAGGGGTCATCGCATTTCCTCCACCGGAACGACGCCAAGAATGGTCAGTGCGCACCGCAGCGTTCCAGCGATTGCGGAGACCAGAGCCAGCTTGGCCAGGCTCATCTCACGATCATTTTCATGAAGGAATCGCAGAGTCGTGTCCTCACGTCCACGATTCCACAGAGCATGGAAGTCAGACGCCAGATCAATGCAATACGTCGCGATACGATGCGGCTCACGCGCAGCAGCAGCAGCTTCCACCGAACGCGGGAAAGACGCGATACGGTGCAGCACGGCCAGTTCAACATCCGAAGACAGACCGGTGAGATCGACCTTTGCCAGTGCCTCAGGCGTCACGGCGTCGGCACCGAACATCGTCTCGGCAGAGCGCAGCACCGAGCGACAACGGGCATGGGCATACTGAACGTAGAACACCGGATTATCGCGTGTCTGGGCGACGACAGCATCCAGATCGAATTCCATCTGCGCGTCGGCCTTGCGGGTCAGCATCGTGAAGCGCACGGCCTCACGCCCGACTTCGTCCAGCAGATCGCGCAACGTCACGAACGTACCGGCACGCTTGGACATTTTCACCGGCTCGCCGTTCTTCACAACGCGAACGATTTGGCACATCACGACTTCAAAGCCGGTCTTGCCATCCGTCAGCGCCGAAATAGCTGCGCGCATTCGGGACACGTAACCGCCATGATCCGCGCCAAGCACGTCAATCAGAACGTCTGAATTCTCGGCCTTCTGGGCATGATAGCCGATATCATTGGCGAAATAGGTGTTCGTGCCGTCAGACTTGCGAAGCGCACGATCCTGATCGTCGCCAAAGTCCGTGGACCGGAACAACGTCTGCGGGCGCGCTTCCCAGTCTTCCGGCATCTTGCCCTTCGGCGGCTCCAGAACACCTTCGTACAGCAGGCCTTTGCTTTCGAGCTTGGCAATAGCGGCATCAACGCGTCCGCTGGCGAGCGTTTCAGCCTCGCTGGCAAACACTTCGTGAGAAATGCCGAGGGCTTCAAGATCCGTACGGATTGCCGCCATCATCTGCTCAAGCGCCTCCCGACGAACGATCTCGAACCAGACGGACGGATCAGCCGGGCTGCCATCATCGTTGGCAAGCGCGCGACCATGTTTCGCCGCGATGCTTTCAGCGACCGGGACCAAATAATCACCCTGATACTGAAGACCATTCGGCGTCAGCGGGCTGAACGTTTCGGCATCAATCTGCGTGCCGATGGCCTGAAGATAACGCCAGTATGTTGCCCAGGTGAGGGCCACAACCTGCGTTCCGGCGTCGTTGATGTAATACTCACGCGTGACGCCAAAACCCGCTGCCTGAAGCAGATTAGCCAGCGCATCACCCACCACGGCGCCCCGACAATGACCGACATGCATCGGGCCAGTCGGGTTAGCGGAAACGTACTCAACGTTTACGCGCGTGCCCTGCCCCATCGTGGAACGGCCATAAGCCTCGCCTGTTTCCAGAACAGCCTTGGCTATGCCCTGAAGCACATGCGGCTTGAGCGTCATGTTCACAAAGCCTGGCCCTGCAGCTTCGGCATGATCGACGTCTGGCAGTTCAGCAAGCTTCAGCACCAGCTCGGCAGCAATATCGGCAGGCTTACGCTTCGCAGGCTTGGCCGCCAGCAGAGCGGCGTTCGTAGCCATGTGCCCGTGGGACGGATCACGCGGCGGCGTCACTTCAACGCGCTGCACCACCTCTTCCGGCAGGCCGGGGACAACGGACCGCAGGGCCTCGCACACCTGGTCTCTGGTGCGGGCAAATAGGCAGTCAGTCGTATGGGCAGTGGGTGCAGCGGCCATTTTCAGTTCGAGTCCTGTAACCTGTAACGTCTTGAAGAGGCTCTATCAGCCCAGCACGGAGAGGTCCGTCAACCGTCGATGTTCTTCCATCGCGAAACGATCGGTCATTCCAGCGATATAATTCGCCACCAGACGCCGCCGTTCCGTGTCATCCGCAGCCTTGGCGCGATCCTTGAGCGGGTCTGGCAGAAGACCCGGTTCTTCCGAAAGGATCGTGAAGATTTCGGCCAGTGCTATCTTGGCTTTCCGCGCCATACGGTTGACGCGCCAGTGACGGTACATACGCGCATAAAGAAATTTGCGGATCGCCTTGTTCTTTTCCCGCATTTCCGGACTGAACGCCACCACCGCATGATCGGCATGGCGGATGTCGTCTGCCGACTGTGGGTTAAGAGCCTCCAGATTCCGGCGCGTCTGCTCCGTCAGATCCGTCGCCAGCGCATTGATGACCACGCGAATGGTTTCATGACGGACACGCTGCGCCTGATCCATCGCTTCACGACCCGTGCGGCGTTCCATTTCGCGAGAGGCCCGAAGGGCATCACCCACGAGCGGCAGATCCTCAATATCTTCGAACGTCAGCAGCCCTGCCCGTAGCCCGTCATCCAGATCATGGCCGTGATAGGCAATATCATCTGACATGGCTGCAACCTGCGCTTCGGCAGAAGCATAACTGCTAAGATCCAGATGATGCCGTGCGTCGTACTCAGCCAGATAAGGCGTCGGACGCTTTACCGGGCCATTATGCTTGGCCAGTCCCTCCAGCGTTTCCCATGTCAGATTCAGGCCATCAAAAGCGTGATACCGCGTCTCCAGAGACGTCACGAGACGAAGGGACTGCGTATTGTGATCGAAGCCGCCCCAGTCCTGCATGGCCAGCGCAAGAGCGTCCTCCCCGGCATGGCCAAACGGCGTGTGCCCCAGATCATGCGCCAGAGCCAGCGCTTCCGTCAGATCCTCATTCAGATCAAGACTACGGGCGATCGAACGGGCAATCTGGGCCACTTCGAGGGAATGCGTCAGACGAGTACGAAAGAAATCGCCTTCATGGTTGATGAAAACCTGCGTCTTGTACTGTAGTGTGCGGAACCCGGCGGAATGCAGAACACGGTCCCTGTCTCTCTGCCAGGGAGAGCGAACCGGGCTCTCCACCTCGGGATAAAGCCGGCCACGGCTCCCTTTTTCCTGAACCGCATAGATGGCAGCCATCAACACACTCCCCTGATGACCCGCAGGCACGGAACGCACGCTGTTCGTCGGATCACAGGTGTCATTCTACGACAGGCCTGTATCAACGCAACTCTACCCCTTTGCCCTTGGGGGTGGTCAGGCCATATAATCAGGACCAGAACCGTCCTGCCTTGCAGCAGTGCTTCAGAAACCAGGAACGAGCCATGTCCGACACACCCACCTTCACCATGTCTGCCAGCGCTGCTGCGCGGATCCTGGAAATCATCTCCGCCCAGCCGGAACCTGAAGGTCTGGCTCTGCGGGTTGCAGTGCTGGCCGGTGGCTGCAACGGCTTTCAGTACCAGTTTAAGCTGGATCGCACGAAGAATGAGGATGACGTTCTGATCGAACGCGATGGCGCGACGGTCTATGTGGATGAAACCAGCCTGGACCTTCTGGAAGGTGCCGAACTAGAATTCGTCGACAAGCTGATGGGCGCGCATTTCACGGTTACGAACCCGAATGCCGCATCAGCCTGCGGTTGCGGCACAAGCTTTTCGCTGGCCTGAGCGCATGTCCTTTACTTTTGCAAGCTGGAACATCAATTCCATCCGCGCCCGCGCCCATCTTGTTCAGGACTGGCTGGAACGCCATCCGGAATGCGATCTGCTCTGCCTTCAGGAAATCAAATGCGAGGACAGCCAGTTCCCGGCTGTTTTCCATGAGGCTGGCCTGCACGTCGCCACGACCGGCCAAAAAGCTTATAATGGTGTTGCCCTGATCGGCCGTCGTCCATTCGAAGTGACGACCCATCACCTTCCCGGTTTTGAAGACCCGACCGCCCGCTATATTGAAGCAGACATGGATGGGCTCACGATTGGCAATCTGTACCTGCCAAACGGCAATTCAGGCGGCGAAGAGGGTTATGCCAAGAAAATGGCGTTCTTCGATGCCCTCGCCAACCGGGCAAAGACATTTCTTGAAAGTGAAAAATCCTTCGCCTTCATTGGCGATTACAACGTTTGCCCGACGGACGAAGACCTTGCGCCCGGCGCGCTTTCCTCGACCGACGCACTGGTGCGTCCCGAGACACGGGCTGCGTTCAATCGTCTGCAATGGCTTGGCCTGACGGATGCGCTGCGCGCAGTTGAACCGACAGGGCATCATTATACGTTCTGGGATTATCAGGCTGGCGCGTTCCCTCGGAACTCAGGTTTGCGGATCGACCACGCGCTCCTGTCCCCACGCGTTGCCGAGCGTCTCGTGTCTTTCACTATTGATCGGGATGAACGGGCTGCTGAAAAAGCATCCGACCATGTCCCGGTGCTCGTCACCCTTCGCTGAACAAAAAAAAGCCGCTCCCTGAAAGAGCGGCTTTTCTGATTCATCCCCGAGGGCGATAGGGCGGCGGTGGCGGCCCTTTGCGGACGACACGTGCCAGATGGCCACGCGTCCAGCGATACCCATTTCCAACCCATGTCCAGTGCCCCGGAACCCACTGCATGCGCTGGGCATGCGATGGAACCCGCTCAACGGGAGGACGAGGTGGCGGAGGGGGCGTCTGACGATACGGTCACTGATAGGGAACGAACTGGGCATATGCGGTTCCGCTCAGCGGCGGCAGAGCCATGGCGCCCACAAAAAGCGCCGAAACGGCGAGCAAGCCGGATAGATGTTTCAACATAACGTCTCACTCCTTTCACAAAAGGCGCTGCGTAGGAGTGCACCTTGCGGACCTCACAAGGCGGTGATCAGGCGGAGTTGTGGCGGAAAAAAGATTGTCTGCTGCGCTCTGTAACAGCGCTCGTCAACCGTGGTGCCAGGCCGCACCGGTATAAAAAAACCGTCCAAGTCCCACTGTGAAAATCAGGCATCCGTAAAGGCTGTGTTCCAGACAAACCAGTTTCAGAGATCGGTGCCGCCCGTAATCCCGAGCAAAGATCAGCCCACCCAGCGCTGTCATGACAACAGCAATCCAGTTCAGGAAAATGACGTGTGCGAACCCAAAAGCCACAGCGCTTGCCACAACCGTCCGACCCGTTGACCCAAAAACGGCGTTGTATCGGCGGAACAGAAACGCCCGGTACAGAACTTCCTGAGGCCAGACGGATAACAGCGGATACAAACACATGATCATCAGCCAGAAGAGCGGCTTCTGCCGCGGGAGGCTGAGAAAAGTGTCGGGCCATAGAAACCAGGTCAGCAGCGCTATCAGCGGCGCAAGAACAGCAAATCTAACGAAGATTTCCCGAATCTCGGCCGGAAGCACGTGCGGTTCGGCGCGATCATGACGCATCCACACAAAAGCCAGAAGAGCGCCGAACCAGATCATCCCGAAGAGCAATCCAGCCCGACGCTCCATCAGGATCAGAAGCGGCCCACCACCGTACAGAGCCAAAAACTCCGCTCCCAGGCGGATACGGCGAAGAACAGGCATTTCAGCGGAGTGAGGCATACCGGGATCTTCCAGACGTTCTGGCAACCAGCATGATCACACGCGCCCCTCCCCTGAAACAATGCCTTTCCGTTGCAGGCCCCTTCGTATCAAACAGGGAGCGATTCACGCTCCTGCAAAACCATGTCTGAAGCCTTGTCCGGGCGACTGGGCTGACCGATTTCCCGCAATGGCAGGCCAGCCTCGACACGGTGTTCAATATCTTCCAGCGAGCAGTCTTTTGTTTCTGGAACGAAGAAATACCCGATCACGAAGAACACCGCATTGAAGCCAGCCAGTAGCCAGAACACACCGTAATCATTGATTGCCCCCATCACGGAGAGGAAAACGTTGCTGATGAGCCAGTTTGTCATCCAGTTGGCAAATGTCGAGCACGCTATGGCCAATGTGCGGCCCTGAATCGGCTGGATCTCGGTGCACATCGTCCAGGGGAACGGCCCTTCTCCGAAAGCATAGCCAAGAATGAACAGCACAAGCAGGCTGACAATGGCGATCTGACCAAACGTCCCACCGACATGCAGGTAAAGCAGCGTTCCAAATACGGCGAGGCTGAGAGAGGCCACGACTGTACTAACCAGCAACAGCGGACGGCGGCCCCACCGATCAATCAACAAAATGGCTGCAAACGTGGAAACCATATTGGCCAAGCCGAGCAAAGTTGTGCACCAGACAGCTGCCGACGGAGAGAAGCCAAGATGTTCCAGAATATGCGGGGCATAATACATCAGAATGTTAATGCCTGCGAACTGCTGAAAAACCTGCAACCCGATCCCGAGTGCAAAGGTTTTCCTGAAGCCGGGTGAAGACTTCAGGAGCGCAAACCCGTTCCCTTCCGACTTGCGAAGATTTTCCTCGATCCGGTTCAGTTCTTCCGTAGCGCGCTGCTTGGAACCACGAACCTGTTGCAGAACCTTATGCGCTTCCTTGCGTCGACCGCGCATGGCCAGCCAGCGGGGAGAGTACGGAACCTGCATCGTCGCAAGAATAAACACGACTGTCGGCACCGCCAGAATACCCAGCATCCAGCGCCAGTGGCCGCCGTAGGACAGCAGACTGTCTGACAGAAGCGCCAGCAGCATCCCCGCCGTAATGACAAGCTGATACATGGAGATCATCTTGCCACGGCGGCTTTTTTCCGTGATTTCGGCAATATAGAGCGGTGCGGAAAAGGATGCGAACCCGACGCCCAACCCAAGACACACGCGCCCGGCAATCATGACGGGAATGGACGTAGCGAGCGAACATAGGGCCGTTCCCAACAGGAACAGAAGCCCCGCATAGAACATCGCACCTCGCCGTCCCCGATGGTGGGACAGCGGAATAGCCAACAGGGAGCCCGCAGCAGCTCCAAGCATCAGTGACGACACGACCCATTCCAATGCGCGGTCATTCGCCTTCAGGTCCGCCCCCAGGAACTTGAGCGCCCCTGCGATCACCCCCGTATCCAAACCGAACATCAGTCCAGCGAGCCCGGCGGCTCCGGCAAAAAGAAAAGCATTCCGGCGGCCCTGCTGCACACGATCCTGCACAGTTCCACCGTCTCGTTCTGGAAGGGTGCTACTCACCGGATAACCTTTCTTGATCGCTACAGATACCTCAAGAAACGGTTATTCCATGCAAAAGTTTTTCCACCCTCAAAATCATGTTTTGAACGGAGACAGATCGGAAGAGCCTATGCAAATACAGTTTTCCAGTTCTACCAGAATGAAAATGACTGATATTGAACACGCCGTGAAGCAAGACATTTCTATACCTCGCTTCGTAAATCTGTTTTCCCAATAAAAAAGCCGATGCCCCTTCAGGAGCATCGGCTTGTTCGTTCCAAAAGTGGGAACGCTTACTTTGTGACAGCAGGCTTTGGCTTCGGCAGATCCAGCGCCAGATGCAGTTCCTTCAGACGCGCTGGCTCAACCGGGGCCGGTGCTTCCATCATCAGGTCTTCGCCGCTCTGGTTCAGCGGGAAAAGAATGACCTCACGGATGTTTGGCTCATCAGCCAGCAGCATCACGATACGGTCCACACCCGGAGCTGCACCACCATGCGGCGGAGCGCCGTAACGGAAGGCGTTCAGCATGCCACCGAAGCGCTCTTCCACAACTTCTGGGCCATAACCCGCGATCTCGAGGGCGCGCAGCATGACTTCCGGCAGATGGTTCCGGATTGCGCCGGAGGACAGTTCAACACCGTTGCAGACGATGTCGTACTGGTAGGCATTGATCGTCAGCGGATCCTGCGTGTTCAGTGCTTCCAGACCACCCTGCGGCATGGAGAACGGGTTGTGGGAGAAGTCGACCTTGCCCGTCTCTTCGTTGAGCTCGAACATCGGGAAGTCCACAACCCAGCAAAAGCGGAAAGCGTTCTTCTCGATGAAGTCCAGCTCCGTTGCCACCTTGGTGCGGACAACACCAGAGAACTTGGCAACTTCGTCCCCCTTGCCAGCAGCAAAGAAGACGGCATCACCAGCCTTCAGGCCGCAGATCTCGCGGATGCTCTCGACGCGGTCAGCCTCAAGGTTCTTGGCAATCGGGCCCTTGCCGCCTTCTGCCTCAAAAATGATGTAGCCCAGACCACCAGCGCCGCTCTCACGCGCCCAGGTGTTCAGCTTGTCAAAGAAGCCACGTGGACGATCACCTGCACCCGGCGCCGGGATCGCACGGATCTGACCACCGGAAGCCGCAATCTTGGCGAACAGACCAAAACCGGAATCCCGGAAAGCATCCGTCACGTCCTTGATGATCAGCGGGTTACGCAGATCCGGCTTGTCGGAGCCATAATCGCGCATGGCATCAGCATACGGAATACGCGGGAACGCACCGTCCGTGATCTTCCAGCCTTCCGGCGTGAATTCGTTAAAGACGCCAGCCAGAACCGGCTCCAGAACCGTGAAGACATCTTCCTGCGTGACGAAGGACATCTCGAAGTCGAGCTGATAGAACTCGCCCGGGCTACGGTCAGCGCGTGAGGCTTCATCGCGGAAGCATGGAGCAATCTGGAAGTAGCGGTCAAAACCCGCGACCATCGCAAGCTGTTTGAACTGTTGCGGAGCCTGCGGAAGCGCATAGAATTTGCCCGGATGCAGACGCGCCGGCACAAGGAAGTCACGCGCACCTTCAGGGGAAGACGCCGTCAGGATCGGGGTTTGGAACTCGGTGAAGCCCTGCGCGATCATCCGCTGGCGCAGGCTGGTGATGACCCGGCTGCGCAGCAGGATGTTCTGGTGCATCTTCTCGCGACGCAGATCAATGTAGCGGTACTTCAGGCGCAGTTCTTCAGGATAGTTCTCCTGACCAGCCACCTGAAACGGTAGAACAGCCGCGTTGGAACGGACTTCCAGCTCTTCGGCAAGAACTTCGATGTCACCCGTCGGCAGGTTCGGGTTTCGCTGGGAACCCTGACGGACCACAACCTTGCCGGTGACAGTAATGACGCTCTCAACGCGAAGACGCTCTGCCTTTTCCAGCAGGTCCGTGCCAGCCGGGATAACAACCTGTGTTACGCCATAATGGTCACGCAGATCGATGAACAGCAGGCCACCATGGTCGCGCTTGCTGTGCACCCAGCCGGACAGGCGAACGGTCTGTCCGGCGTCCTGTTCACGCAGGGCGCTACAGTCATGGGTGCGGTATGGATGCATGTCGGGCCTCTTCAACGTCCTGGCGGATAAGTGGGCGCAGGAAGCCGGGACGGCCCGCTCATGTCAAGCTTCGTGCGCGGTTCAGACCTTTTCCTGCACAAAACCTTCGAAATCGACGGCGGCTCTAGCCATGTCATACGCATGACCCGAGCCTGCCAGCGCAACCGGCTTTCCGTCTTTGAGATATGTCGCAAGAAAGCTGAACCCCTTGATATCCCCCTCAAGGCTGACGTTGTCGAACCCCTCACCCCAGCCCAAAAGCTCGATCTTCTTGCCGAACTGCTGCGTCCAGAACCATGGCGTCGGCAGACGGGTCGTCTCATGACCCATCATGGTCAGAGCCGCGATGCGCCCCTGCACCTGTGCATGCCGCCAGTGCTCGATTCGCCGGGGCCTGCCGTCATGCCGGATCGCAGACGCGTCACCGGCGGCATAAACACCGGGAGCAGCCCGCATCAGAGGATCGACAACGATTGCTCCGTCATCGTCCCGCTCCAGCCCCTGCACGTATTCCGTCACGGGCGATACGCCTACACCTGCCAGAACGAAGGAGGCTGGCAGCTTCATGCCGTCTTCCAGCTCGACGCCTTCAGCTTTGTTGTCCCCATAAATTCTCACGACCTTCGCATCCGAAATGAAGGCAACGCCATTTTCTTCATGCAACTGACGCAGACGCGTCCCGATTTCCCGACCGAAATGCTTTTCCATTGGAACATCGGTATCGGCGATAATCGTGACCCCTACTCCACGCTGACGCAGGCAGGAGGCCACCTCCAGACCAATGAAACCCGCCCCGATAATGGTCACTGCCTGCTCGGGGTCGATGACGCGTGCAATGTCTTCCGCATCCTTCTCCCTATGAAGGGTGAAAACTCGCTTCAAATCATCTCCAGGAATTCCAAGGGACTGGGAACGGCTTCCTGTCGCGATGAGAACGTGATCGCCCGTCAAGGTAGTTCCGTCGGAGGGTGTTGCTGTTTTCGTTGCCGGTTCGAAGGACTGGATCGTCGCATGTTTCACGCTGATCCGGTTCTGGCCGTAAAATGACTCACTTCTCAGAGAGGGAGCATGAGCTTTCTCGGGATCGCTGAGCAGAACAGTCTTGCTCAAAGCCGTGCGGTCATAAGGACGATATTTTTCCTCGGTGACCATCGTGATCTTGCCAGCAAATCCTTCCTGCCGAAGCGTCACCGCCGCCATTACACCCGCAGCGCCGGCTCCAAAGATCAGAACAGTTTCGTTTTCCTGTCGGACAACAGGAGCGTCCCTCTTCATGGGTTCGGTGCCCACCAGCACACGACCATCCACAATTTCCACGGGATAGCGCGGCAGCGGCTCAAGAGCGAGAGGCTCGACAAGGCTTCCATCCACCGCATCGAAAACGGCCTTGTGCCAAGGGCAAACCAAGACGCTGCCTTTATCGGTTCGGCAGAAGGCGCCCTGCTCCATCGGGGCTTCCTTGTGAGGGCATTTCCCTCCCAAGGCATGAACCTCTTCCCCATCCTTCACCAGCACAACGGATGTTCCATCAACGGAAAAGGACGTGATCTGGCCCTCTTCCAGGTCTTTAAAGGCCACAAGGTCGCGGAAATCGTTTGTGCTCATCGGGTAGCCCCTGAAAAGTGGAAAATCTCGTTACAAAGCCAACGCAGTATGGGCATGCGGGTTGGCAAACAGCAAAAAACCCGCCGGGCAAAGCCGGACGGGTTTTCTGGTATTGTCGGTATCAGGCGTGAAAGATGCCCTCTTCAGAACATGTCGTCGAAGCCACCGCCATCGCCGCCACCACCGAAGTCTCCACCGCCGCCGAAGTCAGAGTCCGTGAACCCGCCCCCGGCATCCGTTCCGGCCCCGCCAAACGGATCGGAACCGGCATCGCCATAGTTGTTGTTGATGATGGTTTCGCCGCCACCGCCAAATGCTCCGGCATCCGCACCGGAATGATGATCGCTGAACAGGCCTTCAAGAGCATTGGCGGCCATCATGCCACCAGCCACACCGGCAGCCGTCGTCAGAGCGGACCCCAGAAAGCCCGAGCCGCCACGCTGGAACATGCCAGGCTGATAGCCCGGCGGGTAGCCATACTGCTGCTGCGGCTGGAAGTTCGGCGGTGGCATGGCACCGCCCTGCGCGCCCCAGCCCGGAGGCGGAGCAGACGTCTGCTGACGGTTGTTGTTGCTGCCGCCAAACAGACCACCAAACAGCCCGCCATTTCCGGAGGGACGGCTCTGCTGAGCCTGCTGGAGTTGCTGCTGCGCCTGCTGAAGCTGGAATTCCAGCTGGCGGATACGGTTCTGCGCCTGCGCCAGAGCAGCTTCCTGCACAACGGCCATCTGCGTCACGCGATAACGGGCTTCCGGATATTTCTGGAAGTTATCGGCAATGAAGCGGTCAGCCTCCGGGTCGATCGGTGGCAGAGCCGGCATCTGCTGCTGGCTGAAGCCACTCCCCTGCTGCGCTCCGCCAACGCGGGCGATGAAGCGGGAGATGACTTCGCGTTCTTCGTTGTTCATCGTCTCTGATCCTTCCAGACGAAGAAGTTACGTTCCCTCATCATATGAGGCACCCAGGCTTAATCGACAAGGGATCGACCTGCTGTCCATCAGACCTGCACTGAAATTCAATGCGGGAAAATCTGACCGTTTCAGGATACGGCGCAACAGGCATATCAGGCAGTCAAACACGCTGCCGGATCTTTGGTTTCATTCCCGGTTCCAATCCTTAGCCCGTCGCGTCAAACCGCCTTCGATATTCAGTCGCCGTCAGCCCGCTCAAACGTCGAAACTGCTTTCGAAAACCAGCCTCTGACCGAAAGCCACTCAGGCGGGCGATTTCCATGATGGGGCTACGTGTCGTTTCCAGCAGTTCCCGGGCGAGGGCGATTCGCTCATTCAGCAGCCACACCAGCGGCGTCATACCTGTCGCGTCCCGCAGATGGCGATGCAAACCACGCACACTCATCCCCGCTTCCAGCGCCATCCGTTCAACCGGCCAGTCCTCGTCCAGTCTGGTGCGAACCACATCGAACAGAATGCCCAAACGACACCCAGGCCGTTTTACCACCGGACGGGGAACAAACTGTGCCTGCCCACCATCGCGATGCGCCGGGATAACCAACCTGCGCGCCACCTGATTGGCAATTTTCGCCCCGAAATCCTGCCGCACGACATGCAAACAGAGATCCAGCCCCGCAGCACTTCCGGCAGAAGTCAGCAGACCATTATCTTCCGTGTAAAGGACGTCCGGCTGCACGCGAATATTCGGATATTTCCGGGCCAGGTGCTCTGTATGGTGCCAGTGGGTCGTAGCGCAACGTCCATCAAGCAAACCTGTCGCCGCAAGGACAAATACGCCTGAGCAGATCGAAACAAGGCGCGCACCCCGCGCATGCGCCCCTTGCAAGGCAAGCAAGAGTTTCTCCGGAACAATCGTATCCACACCACGCCAGCCTGGAACAACAATCGTATCCGCCTGCTCCAGAAGCGACAGATCGCCATCTGGCATGACGCTCAGTCGCGGTCCCGCGCGGAGTGGTCCCTCTTCCAGACCCGCTACGACACAGCGATACCAGTACGCACCGACTTCCGGTCGGCTCAAGGCAAATACCTCCAGGGCGCAGCCAAATTCGAAGGCACACAACCCGTCATAGGCGAGAATGACGACAAGAGGACACTCAGGCACAGGCAACAGCATTCTGGCAGGATCGGATCGGAAATGACCGCTTCTGACACTTACATCAGCCACGCCGTAGCGAGAAGATGACGGCTCCACTTCTCACGGAGCAGCCCCATGAAACTGATCGGTAAACTGGACTCACCTTACGTCCGGCGCGTCGCCATCTCCCTGACACTGATGGATATTCCGTTCGAGCATCTTTCTCTTTCAGTGTTTCGGGACAAGGCCGCCTTTGCCGCCGTAAACCCCCTGCTGAAGGCCCCCA
>Ga0157360_1000057_pt1 | contig 63668 bp, 54 predicted proteins | sample AttlaeALBM1_FD_111483 | JGI IMG/M metagenome (GOLD analysis project Ga0157360, IMG submission 111483) | Fungus gardens microbial communities from leaf cutter ant in Ribeirão Preto, State of São Paulo, Brazil - Atta laevigata ALBM1 | ecosystem: Host-associated > Fungi > Mycelium > Unclassified ...
CATTTTCTGCGGACGGTTGATGAGGCCGTGGCGCTTGTTGCCGGGACCGCACATCACCTTGCCGGTCGCGGTGATCTTGAACCGCTTCTTGACCGACGACTTGGTCTTCATCTTGGGCATTTCGTTCTCCTCTCGACATATCAGGCGGCTTGTCGCAATCACTCGCAACCACCACCAAGCGGCCAGGCATGCCCTACCATCGCCTGGACGCGCGTTCGAAAGGGGGCACTTATAGGACATCTCTGCCCTACACAACCCGTTTTAACGCGCATAAACATTTACTTTGGGTTAGACGGGACCTTAACCATAATGTGGGACGTTCTTGACGTAGATCAACATTTGCGCCTTTTTCCACGCGGTCTCTTTTCACAACGTTTCCGACCACGAAACCTCTTATAGGACGACGCATGAACACGGTTTCCCGGCCGCGGTTCTGGGCAGCCCTCACCGCCGTGATATTTGCCCTTTGTGGCATCTATCTGACACTCGGCGGTGTCTGGCTCCTGAGCTATGGCGACACCCCTTATTATGCAGTCTGCGGTATCGCCCTTCTGGCCACCGCCTATCTTGTCTGGACCGGCCGCCCGGCGGCTTTCTGGCTCTACACCCTTATCATTCTCGGCTCGCTTGTCTGGGCGATTGGCGAAATCGGACTCGATTTCTGGTCTCTCGTGCCGCGTGGTGACGTCATCGTCATTCTGGGCATCTGGCTGCTGCTTCCTTTCGTGAGCCGCCAGATCACGACCAGCCGTCTGGCCACCTTTCCTCTTGGCGCCAGTGTGCTTCTCGCGCTTGTCGTGGTGGTTGCGGCCTTCGTGCAGGATCCGGGTGACAAGGCTGGCAATCTGCCTACTGACAAGATTGCCGCTGCTGGTAGCGATGCTCCGCAAATGCCTGACGGCGACTGGCAGGCTTATGGCCGCACCCAGTATGGCGACCGGTTCTCCCCACTGACCCAGATCACTTCTGACAATGTCAGCAAGCTCAAGGTCGCCTGGACAATGCGTACCGGTGATTTCAAAGGGCCAAACGATCCGGGCGAAGCTACCAACGAAGCAACACCGCTCGCGGTTGATGGTACGCTGTACTTCTGTTCACTTCATCAGAAACTCTGGGCTGTCGACGGCGCGACGGGCAAGACCAAGTGGGTGTTTGACCCCCATCTCTACGTCAATCCCGGCTTCCAGCATCTCACCTGCCGCGGCGTGACCTATCACAAGTCAGATGCCAGTGCCGTAACCTCGGATGGCACGCCAGCACCCGACGAGTGCCATGAACGCCTGTTCCTGCCCGTAAATGACGGCCGTCTCTTCGCTGTCGATGCCAAGACCGGCAAGGCCTGCCCGAGCTTTGGCAAGGATGGGGAAATCGACCTGCGTACGCCGTTCATGCCCTATGATCATGTGGGCGGATACGAACCGACATCGCCGCCGGTTGTGACTGACAAGCTTGTCATCATCTCGGGTGCCGTTACCGATAATGACTCCACAAAAGAGCCGTCAGGTGTCACACGTGCTTTTGACCTGTTCACCGGCAAGCTTGTCTGGGTATTCGATACAGGCAACGCCGATCCGAACCAGATGCCGAGCGACGACCACAAATATGTCGCCAACTCTCCCAATTCCTGGATTACCGCGTCCTATGACGCCAATCTCGGCCTGATCTACATCCCGACAGGCGTCCAGACCCCTGACCAGTGGGGCGGTGATCGTAACGCAGACTCCGAGCGCTACGCTTCGGCCATTCTTGCCCTGCATGCTGATACCGGCAAACTGGCCTGGAGCTATCAGACGGTTCACCATGATCTGTGGGACATGGATCTTCCTGCCCAGATGAGTCTTGTGGACATCACGCAGAAGGACGGCACTGTCGTTCCGGCCATCTATGCGCCGGCCAAGACGGGCAATGTGTTCGTTCTTGATCGTCGTGACGGCAAGCTGATCGTCCCCGCCCCCGAACTTCCGGTACCGCAGGAAGTGGTCAAGGGTGATCATGTTGCCCCGACGCAGCCTTTCTCTGATCTGACACTGCGTCCGAAGGCCCTGCTCACCGGCAAGGATATGTGGGGTGGCACCGTATTCGATCAGCTTATCTGCCGCGTTGCCTTCCATCAGCTTGACTACAAGGGCACGTTTACAGCGCCGTCAGAACGCGGAACGCTGGTTTTCCCTGGTAATCTCGGCGTGTTCGAATGGGGCGGCCTTGCCGTCGATCCGCAGCGTCAGATCGCCATTTCCAACCCGATTGGCCTGCCTTTCGTCTCGAGGCTCGTGCCACGCGGTCCGGGCAACCCGCTCTGGCCTGAAGAAGGCAAGAAGAAGGGCTCGGGCGGAGAAACCGGTCTGCAGCATAATTATGGCGCACCTTACGCCGTCATGCTCAGCCCGTTCCTGAACCCGATCACCACCAAGATCGGCCTGCCCATTCCATGCAAACGTCCGCCGTGGGGTTATATGGCCGGCATCGATCTGCGCACCAACAAGGTTGTATGGCAGCATCGTAACGGAACACTGCGCGACACGCTTTACAACAGTTCCGTGCCCATTCAGCTGCCCCCTCTCAAGATCGGGGTACCGAGCCTTGGTGGTCCGCTTACCACCGCGGGTAACGTCGCTTTCCTGACATCCACAATGGATTTCTACATCCGCGCCTATGATGTCACGACAGGCAAAACGCTCTGGCAGGACCGTCTGCCTGCAGGTGGCCAGTCCACCCCGATGAGCTACTCTGCCAACGGCAAGCAGTACATCGTGACCTATGCTGGCGGTCATGGCTCGTTTGGTACGAAGATGGGTGACTACGTCATCGCCTATGCTCTGCCGGATTGATCCTGATCCTCAGACAAAAGAAAAAACCCGCCTCACGGCGGGTTTTTTTTGTGGCCCAGGAAGAGAGGTTAACACTTGGGGCAAAAGGGCAAAGACCCTTGCGCAGATCCACATAATGTCAGAGTGTTTCAATACTCTCAAACAAAGGAAATGAGCCATGCTCCGCGGTTTTCTTGCCCTGACACTCCTGCTCGGCGCAACAGCTGCGCCAGCCGCCCATGCCAAGCCCTGCCGTGACGCCACGACCGGGAAATTCACCAAATGCGAAAAACCCAAAGCCGAGAAATGTCGCGATGCAAAGGGCAAGTTCATGAAGTGCAAGGCCGATGCTGCACCGAAAGACGACGCAAAGACGGCTCCGGCGGCAACGCCCGCCGACGGCGCGCCCGGCAAGAACTGAGACAATTCACCCCATCTGATCGACGAATCAGAAACGCAAAGACCCGGCAAAGCCGGGTCTTTTTCGTTCAGGCACGGGCACGGGCACGTATGGCCTGCGCCATCGCCTCGACCCCGTTGCCCCGGTTGGTCGAGAGCGCCTGGACCAGACCGAGTTCGTGCAGGAATTTCGGATCTGTCGCCTCGATTTCCTCTTTGCTACGGCCGGAATAGACGCGCAGCAGAAGAGCCACCAATCCGCTTACTATGGCGGCGTCAGATGCCCCGGCAAAGAAAAACCCGGCTTCAGTCTCATGAGCCTCAAGCCAGACCTGACTCTGACAGCCAGGCACACGATGCCCGTCATTCTGCCACTTCAGGGGAAAAGCCGGCAAACCTCGCCCCATTTCGATGATATATTCGTAGCGGTCCATCCAGTCATCGAACATGGCCAGCTCATCGCTGATCGCACCAATCGCTTCCTCTGCCGAGAAATCGACTGGCTGCACCCATGGTGCCAACACCGCATTACTCACAGAATGAACCTGCTGAGATCACCCTTGCTGGCAAGAGGTGCAACACGCTCCTGAACATCCTTCGCCGTGACAGTCACGGTTTCACCGCCACGATCGGATGCACGGAACGATATGTCCTCAAGCAATCGCTCCATAACGGTCGCCAGACGTCGGGCACCGATATTCTCGACGCGCTCGTTGATGTCAGCCGCAAGCTCCGCCAGTGCGTCCACGGCACCATCCTCGAAAACAAGCGTCAGATTCTCTGTACCCAGCAGGGAAACATATTGCTTGAGCAGGGAATGCTCCGGCTCAAGCAGGATACGCTTGAGATCGTCACGTGTCAGACCGGCCAACTCAACCCGGATCGGCAGGCGCCCCTGCAGTTCAGGCAGCAGGTCAGAGGGCTTCGCAAGATGGAAAGCCCCGGAGGCGATGAACAGAATATGATCTGTTTTAACGGGACCGTATTTTGTCGAGACGGTCGTGCCTTCGATCAAGGGCAACAGGTCGCGCTGCACACCCTCACGCGAGATATCACTGCTACGTCCCCCTCCCTCACCTGACCGGGCACAGACCTTGTCGATTTCATCGAGGAATACAATGCCGTGATCCTGCGCATGGTGCACGGCATCCTGGGTCAGGGCGTCATTATCGACCAGTCGATCCGCTTCCTCACGAATCAGCACCTGACGGGCTGCAGCGATCGTCATGCGGCGTTTCTGCGGTGAGCGGTTCATCAGGTTCTTCATCAGATCGCCAAAGGCGGCGGCATTCATGACCGTACCGCCAGCTATCTCCGGCATCTCTCCGGGACCGCCTTCGCGGCCAACCTGGATGTCGATTTCCTTTTCTTCAAGTTCGCCATTACGCAGCATCTGACGGAACTTGGTTTTCGTGTCGGCAGACGCTGTTTCGCCGACCAGAGCATCGACAAGACGTGCCTCAGCTGCAAGCTCAGCCTTTGCGTTCACGTCCTTGCGACGCGCCTCGCGCAGCATGGTCAACGAAACCTCGACCAGATCGCGCACGATTGATTCCACATCGCGCCCGACATAACCGACTTCGGTGAATTTCGTGGCTTCGACCTTGAGAAAGGGTGACTGGGCCAGACGCGCCAGACGGCGGGCTATCTCGGTCTTGCCGCAGCCGGTCGGCCCGATCATCAGGATGTTTTTGGGAACGACTTCTTCACGCAGCCCTTCAGGCAGCTGAGCCCGGCGCCAGCGATTGCGCATGGCGATGGCTACAGCACGCTTGGCCTCGTTCTGACCTATGATGAAGCGATCAAGTTCGGAAACGATCTCGCGAGGTGAATAATTCGGAATATCCATCACAGCGCCTCCCCGCCAAGAAGTTCCACCCTGACGGAGTGGTTTGTATAGACGCAGATATCGCCGGCGATCTTCATGGCCTTGCGCGCCACATCCTCAGCACTCAGCCCGTCCACATCGATCAGCGCGCGCGCCGCCGACAACGCATAATTGCCGCCCGAACCAATCGCTATGATGCCGTCTTCAGGTTCGAGTACATCGCCATTGCCCGTGAGTGTGAATGAGCGATGGACGTCTGCCACAGCCATCATGGCCTCAAGGCGGCGCAGATAACGGTCAGTACGCCAGTCTTTTGCCAGATCGACACAGGCCCGCTCCAGCTGATCCGGATAACGTTCAAGCTTCGCCTCCAGCCGCTCCAGCAGGGTGAAAGCGTCAGCCGTTGCTCCGGCAAATCCGGCCAGAATGGCACCTTTGGGTCCGATACGCCGCACCTTGCGCGCGTTACCCTTGATTACCGTCTGGCCCAGCGTCACCTGACCGTCGCCTGCCATGGCCACCTGGCCATTTCGGCGAACACAGAGAATAGTGGTGCCATGCCAGCCCACGGGATCATGGGGGGAGGAAGGAGAGTTCTGCATGCCTCAAGACATAGGCCGTATGCGTCATCAGACAAGCCTGAAACCATCTCCGTGCAGTCTTATGATGCAGCCTCTCCTGCGAAAAAGATGTCGAACCGCAGCGTTTCAGGAGCTCTTTCGCATCGTGGCACTGATCGCGTCGCGCAGTTCCTGGGGTGTAAAGGGCTTGCCCAGAACGAAAGCCTGGGCGGGCAGATTTTGCGGATCGGCATAACCACTGACATAGAGTACAGGCAGCCCGGGATAACGCTGCTCCAGAATCTGTCCACATTCACGCCCTCCCATCCCGGGCATAAGCAGATCAAGCACGACCAGATCGAAGCATTCCCCTTTGTCCAGAACAGCGATCACATCCGCGCCATCTGGCACACTCACGACCTTGTGCCCATCTTGGGCCAGAAACTGTTCGGTAACGAGTCTCACACCGGCTTCATCATCAGCCAGCAGAATACGCTGCTTGTTCAGAGGTACGTCTGGTGCGCCTGCCTCTATGGACTGGTTTTCCGGTGCGGGGGTACAGACGGGCAACGTCACAATCATGCTGGTGCCTTCATCGGGAACGCTTTCAACCCGGATATCGCCACCGCTACGCTGCAGAAAACCATAGATGGTCGACAGACCCAGACCTGTACCACTTCCAAGCCCCTTGGTCGTGAAGAAAGGCTCAAATATGCGGCGTACAACATCAGGGGACATCCCGCACCCCTGATCCTCGACCTTCAATATCACACAGGGTTCTCCAGCCCCGCTCGTATCATCTGCAAGATAGATCGTGATGATCCCCCCCTGGGGCATGGCATCACGCGCATTGATACACAGGTTGAGAAGTGCCATTTCGAGCTGCCCCGGATCACTCAATACCGAAGCTACCCTGAGATCACGTGGCACGTGCTCCAGATTGAGAGCGCACCGACCGGTCTCGCCACGAAGATCACTCGCGCGACTCAGACTTTGCACGATGAGATCGTGCATGTTCCAGATCAGTTCGACCAGATTGACGGGCCGCAGCGCAATCGGCTTTGGTCGTCCGAATTCAAGCAGACGTCGCGTCAGTACGGTTCCACGACGCGCTGAATCGAGCGCATTGTCAAAAAGCTTTGTCACCATGGGGTCACTGGCAGGCGTCATGTCCTGCAGCAATTCGAGCGACCCGAGCATGGCTGTCAGCAGATTATTGAAATCATGAGCAATACCACCCGCCAATGTGCCGAGCGCATGCATCTTGTCATCCTGACGCAGGCGTTCCTCCATTGCGAGACGCTCTGTCACATCACGACCAAGACTGAGCTGCCATCTCTGTTCAACGGGAAAAGGCACACCTGACGCATTACGTGGCCATGGCAGGGTCTGACGGGTGATTTCATGCCAACGCACTTCCCCCTGGGTCATTTCCGCGACGAGGCGCGTGGCTTCGCCACGTTCCCTTGCCTCGACACGCATCGCCTCTATTTCAGGACGGAGCGCTTCGCTGAAGAGCATGTCTTCAGCAATATTTCCCTTGGAATTGATAGGGGCATCGACCGCTACATTATGACGCAGTACTGTGCCATCCGACTCCGAAAAGACGACATTCATCGGCACGGATTCAAGGGCGCCATGAAGGAGTACACGCTCAGTCATCAGCGCACGTTCAAGCCGGTGATGGGCAGCCACCTCACGCACCATGGCGCGCAGAGAGTCCGACTCCCAGGGCTTGTGAGCGTAGAACTGGATGCGTCCCTGATTGAGGGCAGCGACCACTGCTGCCAGATCTGCATAACCGGTCAGGAGGATGCCACGCGCATCGGAAAACTCGCGGGCCTTGCTGAGCAATACATCTCCCGTCATGTTTGGCATACGCTGATCCGAGACGATCACTGCAATATCGGAAGATTTCTTCAGGAACCCCAGGGCTTCCAGAGGATCGGTGCTCGAGAGGATATCGAATTCATCCTCAAGAAGATCGGTCAGCGCCACAAGGATTTCAGCCTCGTCGTCCACGATCAGAATACGGCTCCGCCCGTGGGGAACAGACATCTCGGTTCGTTTCATGCGCTGCGTCCTATTGTAACCGGGCCTGTCGGGGTCAGTCGGACCGGAACGGTCAGGGTAAAACACGCGCCTACTCCCTTGCCACCGCTGAGATTTGCATCCTCGATATCAATCGAGCCTCCATGAGCCTCGATGACGCCATAGGCAATTGCAAGTCCGAGGCCTGTTCCCATACCTACAGGTTTAGTGGTGAAAAAAGGCTCAAAGACCCTGGCACGCAGATCAGGCGGCACGCCAGGACCATCATCTGCCACGCGGATCACGTAATTGGCAGCATGCTCATTCTGCTGAAGAAACGTCTCGATCACGATTTTCCCACTTGGAGCTTCGGATCCTGTCCCTTCTGTTCCGGCGCGCAGCCGGATGGCATCAGCGGCATTACTGACAATGTTCATGACCACCTGGTGAAGAAGAGCTGGCTGGCAGACCAGCATGCGTGGTGCACCCAGATGCCGTTCCACTGTGATTTCGCGACCGAATTTATGAGTGAGAAGCGCGAGTGCCGTATCGATCGCTTCAACAACGTCGGTATCTTGGAACGCACTTTCATCAAGACGAGAGAAACGGCGCAAACTCAGAACGAGATTCTGAATACGCTGTAACCCCAGACGCATCGCGCTTATGCGACTTGAGCATTTCTCGAGCAAACCAAGTTGTTCAGGTTGAAGAGGTCCCTGTGTCTCGATCAGTTTACGCAGGGCACGGGCGATCGTTTCTTCATGCGCCAAGGTGAAAGCCAGAGGGTTGTTGATTTCATGAGCAATACCCGCCACCAGCTCGCCAAGCGATGCCATCTTGGCCGTCTGAACAAGCTTGGCCTGTGTTTCGATCAGGCGGGCATTCGCATCGGCAAGCTCGGCGTTGGCGTGAGCAAGAGCCTCGGCCATGGCAGCTTTTGCTGCAATGGCGCGTGCCTCACTCTGGGCCGTCTGTAACGCGACCTCACGCACCTGACGCTTGATTTCCTGCTGCCTGATTTCATCCTGTGCCAGCTTGCGACGCACCAGCACCCTGATACGCAGAGCCAGCACATCGGGCGCGATGTCACTCGGCACAAGATCATCCAGCCCCGCATCGAACAGATCGGCAGCCGAATGACGCCTGAACCGGTCCGCATCGACGATACCCAGAATGCGGAAAGACGTCCCTCCTGCTTCAAGCACATCCTGCCTTCTGGCATCGAGACGACGACAGAAATTGACTCCATCCAGCAGACGTGAGGTGAGATCGAGCACAAGACAGTCAGGCCCCTCCTCCCCTCCCAGCCAGGCACCATTGATCAGCTCGCTGGAGGCCGTGACGGTTGTTACCGTATGCCCGTCACGCCAGAGCAGTTCACCAAGCGAAGCTCCGGCAGCATCACGCGCCCAGTTGGCAATATCGGCTGTCTCATCCTCGCCATCCTCATCTCGCGGACTTGTAACAATGACGATACGCGCGCGTCTGAATCTTCCGGCTTCCTCAGCCTGCAGAAAATCCGACCCTTCCCGAAGCAGGGCCCTGATACGCAGCACAAGCAGATCGGGGTGAGCTGATTTGGAGATGTAGGCATCTGCACCGCTCTCCAGTCCCTCACGCTCCAGATCCGGAGCCACATCCTCGGTCAGCATCAGGATCGGGATGGAGCGTGTCTGTGCATTCATGCGGAACTGACGTGCCATCTGGCCGCCATTCATGCCCGGCAGATGATAATCAGATACGACCAGATCAGGCAGACACTCATCCAGGCAGGAAAGCGCCTCTTCACCACTGGCAACACGACGTACCGCGAAACCGGCATTATCAAGCAGAGAGATCAGAGCCTGAGCCTGGCTGTCCGATTCCTCTACGATCAGAATGAGGGGAAGCTGCGTGTCAGAGGTGGTCATACGGTATTATGGTCCATCATATCGTGTGCGCCTCAGGAAACAATCCGGATCAATCCCGGGAAGAGAATATGTGATCATCGAGGTCGGATCTTGTCGATCATTGCATTTCGTCGCGCCCGCAGCTACCTCAACGACAGACATTGTGGCCAGCCTCGACTGGACGCTCTTTCGATACTGATGATCACGCCCAGCTGAAAGCGCCCCATGGAAGTTCCGCCTCGCCCTTCCCTGTCACGTCTGGCTCAGGCAAGCGAAGACCGCGAAACCCGGCAGCACAGTTCCAGCTTCGGTGTCATCCGGACGACGTTCTGGGCCATTTGCTATTTCGCCTTCTATTTTGCGCAGCAGGTCGCCGAAGTCCTGGCTCCCCTTTGTCTGGTGATCGGCATTGGCTGGATGGCCCTGCCTCATGCACTTTCAGCCATCACCACTGGTGGTGTGGCCAGTGATCCCCAGGCGCAGGACGTGATGAATCATGTTGTGGGTAGTATTCCGTCCCATCTTGCGATTGGCAGCCACGTCATGACGGCTGGCGGATTGATTTTCGACGGCTTCCTGCTCATGGCAATCGCAGCACTCGGCGCGACAATTTCCGCCGTTGCTGCCCGCAATATGTAACTCCTCGGCCAGGACATCCATGATCCGGTTTCGAAATGTCAGCTATCGACATGGCAGGGGCCGCAGGGCTGAAGGACACCTCGTCCTGCAGGGGATCTCTCTCGATATACCCCGTGGCGGATTCTACTGGCTGACAGGCCCTTCCGGCGCAGGGAAATCGAGTCTTCTGCGCCTGATGCATATGGAATCCCTGCCCGATACAGGGCAGATCGATATTCTCGGCATCAATATCGCGACGGCAAAGCGCCGACAACGCGCCCAGCTCCGTCAGAAGATCGGCTTCATTCCGCAAGATCTGCGCCTGCTTTCAGAACTTGACGTCTTCGACAATATCGCCCTGCCGCTTCGCCTCTCGGACACCCCACGTGAGACAATCAGCGCAGAAATCCCTTCGATCCTCGATTGGCTGGGTCTGAGCAGCAAGAAAAACAGTCTGCCAGAACAGCTCTCAGGAGGAGAGCGTCAGAGGGTTGCCATTGCACGTGCTCTTGTCACGCGCCCTGCATTGCTTCTGGCCGATGAACCTACCAATGCCCTGGCTGAAAGCCAGAGCTGGCAACTGATCGAGGCTCTTCAGGCACTAAGCCGCCAGGGGACGACTGTTATTGTCGCTACCCATAACGAAGCCCTTTTGCGTGCCATCGACTATCCCAGCATTATCCTGAAAAACGGTCGCCTCGCGAGCACTGTCCCCACAGGGACATCCATGGATTCCACATCGGACGATATTGCGGCAGGGATCAGACATCCATGAGCCGGGCCTTGCCTGATGGGCTGCATCTGGGTCGACGCGATCATGGACTCATTCCGGTCATCGCAGCAGTTGCTGCTATCGCAGCCCTGGCTCTGGGCGGCTGGACAGCAGCGCGCAGTCTCTCACGTGAATGGGAAGATGGTGCTGCTCAGCAAGTCACGATCGAAATACCGGATTTTACGGGCGAAGCAAAAGCGACGGCTGACAAGCTCATTGCGGTTCTGAGCAGCGATCCTGGCATCGCTGCTGTCGAAATGCTGCCTGAAGCCCGCATACGTGACAGTCTGCGTCCCTTTCTTGGCTCCATGCAGGGGGGACTTTCCGATCTGCCCGTCATCCTGGCAATCACGCGCAAAAACGGTGTAAAAGCGACTGATCTGTCCCTCATTCTCGATACAGTCGCTCCATCCGCCATTTTGGAAGAAAATGCCCAGTGGGGTGAAAGGCTGGCTCTGCTGGGCAGAAGCCTGCAAGCCTGCGCCTGGCTTGCAGTACTGCTTGCTGGCTTTGCCACGGCAGGAGTGACCACTTTATCGGTACGCATGACCCTGACTGCCAGGCGACGCACAATCGAGATCCTGCATGGTTTCGGGGCCCGCGACAGCCTGATTGCACGACGCATCGCCTGGCGAAGTGCGGCACTGGGCTTGGCTGGTGGTATTCTCGGCACAGTTCTTGGCGGCGCAACACTAGCCGTATTGCACCGCCTGATCCTGCCCTTCCTGGATCATCAGAGTGCAGGACTCTCGCTTTGGCCCCGGAGTCTTGTCGAGTGGCTTGCCATATGGACAGAGCTGCCACAGGGACTGTTTCAGTCCCTGGCCTGTGTACCGGTTCTGGTTTCTGTCCTGAGTTTTACCGTGGCGCAGGCGACAGTACGCCTCTGGCTACAGAGACTGCCATGAAAGCCTGGCTCGCCCTGCCACTTGTTCTTGTGCTCCTCATCCTGAGCTGGTGTGCCGGTTTTGCGTGGTTCTGCGTCGATGCCCTGCATCCGGTCCCTGATCCTGTCCCCTGCGACGGTATCGTGGCTCTGACAGGCGGCAGAGACCGTATCGAGGCCTCTCTCCTTCTGCTGGACAAGGGAATAGGCCAAAAACTCCTGATTTCCGGCGTGGGGCCTCATGCAACACTGAGCCAGCTTACAGAACATTCTCCCATAACGCTCAGTCCGGAACTGATCAGACGTATCACCCTTGGCCGCCGAGCCATTTCAACCATAGGTAACGGCTCGGAAACAGCAGAATGGGCTGAAAAAAACCATATCCGTTCCCTGCTCGTCGTTACGGCAGGTTACCATATCAGACGGGCCATGGTCGAATTGCATCGTGCCGCTCCCACCTTGTCATTACATCCTTATCCCGTACGATCTCCTGCTTTGAGACGCAGCCCGGATCGCGCAACCATCAGGCTTCTGCTGCACGAATACATAAAGTGGATCGGCTCTCACCTTGGCCTGTCACGCGGAACCAATCTCGCACCCCGAAACTGATCTGTGTCACGTGTCAACCGGCGAGGCGACCTGCCATCCCAGCTGGTCTCGAGCGACATCGATTCCCCCCCCCCGGAATTCCATCACGACGCATGTTGCTCTAGAGCTTCCTCCACTCAGGTCGAATCGTCTGATCGGAAGAAGCACGCGGCAAAGGCGAGCCCATTCCCGATCTGCAACCCTGCGTGGAAACAGGCTCTGATAACATCAGTTACCGAGCCGGAAATGGGGGAGTTCATGAACCGGATACGCGCCGTTTGCTTCATTGTCTATTTTGTCATCCTGACCCTGATCATGGGGCTGGGTGCAATGCCCATACGTGTTTTCAAGCGTCACGAAGCTGCCCTGCGCTATGCAAAACTCTGGTCATCTCTCACTCTTCTGGGTCTGAAAACATTTTGCCGGATCCGGGTGCGCGTGATCGGCGCCGAAAACCTGCCTGATACTGCCTGCCTTATCGCCTCCCAGCATCAGGCCTATTTCGACGGGTTCATATGGATGACTCTGGTCAAGCGTCCTGCTTACGTGATCAAGCAGGAGCTTACACGTATTCCGTTCATCGGCCCGATGCTCCTGCTCTCGGGTATGGTCCCGGTTGAAAGAGCTGCCGGAGCCAAGGCTCTGCGTTCCCTTATGAAAGCAACCCAGGACCATTTTGATGAAGGCAGACAGATCATCATCTTTCCCGAAGGCACACGCACAACACCTGGCGAGCGAGCGCCTCTGCAGCCAGGTATTGTGGCTCTGGCGAAACAGGCCGCTGCCCCCGTCATCCCGGTAGCCACTAATTCAGGGAAGCACTGGCCTCGTCGAGGCTGGATGATGACACCGGGTGAGATCGTTATTGCCATTGGCGCTCCCTTGCCCGCCAATGCCGGACGCCTCTCGCTGATCGAGTCGATCTATAATTCCTGGGATACACTCTGCGAGAAAAACGGATTGCCCCGACCTGTGGATAACTCTGTGGACCCGGTGCGGTGATCAGGAAAGATACTGTGTAAAACCAGTGCGGCTTCTGGGGATAGAGTTGACCGGTCGCACTCTGTCGCGAGAAAACTCGCCCGGGAGCTGAGTCAAGAGACAATCGCCAGAAAATCTGGGTTTTAGCCGGATATCATGCCGGTAAACCAAGGAGGTCGCGGCATCTAACACAGGCATTTGCGCTTTCATAGCCCTGTATCGCAGAGTCTTTTCTTTTCCGTGAACACCATTGTGCAACCTCTGGGGATAATTTGTGCTGTTTCTCATCAGACATGTGAAATCGACCAGTGGAGATGCATTTCTCTGCAATAATCAGGGATGTTTTCCCTGATGCGAAAGCGCCTCTTCTTTGCTCTTGTTTTTGTTGCAGCCCTGTCTTTGCTGTCTATGGGTATTGAGGCATGGCAGCTAACCCGCCTTGGGTATGAAATAGACCACCTCCCTGCCCGCCTCGATCCGCAAGGCTGGCATATCGCCTGGCAGGGAAGAGAGACGATATGGCGCCCGTGGGGTTCGCGGATCGTGGTGGTTCGCCCCCTTCTGACCGGCCCGAATGACCGGTTCTGGGCGGGAATCCAGATCACGCTTGGTACAGATCTGCTCCATCCTTTCTCCCTGTCGCTCTCAGCCAGAGGCACACAGATCATACACTGGGGGCCTCATTTCACCCTGGGCACCGGTACCCTGAACGGACGTCTCGTACCGAAATCTGGTCAGATAACGCTCAGGACAGACACTTTGACGGTTGCGGGCGCGCCGCTGCCAGGCGTGGAGATGATCAGTTTCCAGAACGTCACGGCACATATCCTGATGCCTTTATCCGAAGACAGACAAGCCACTGCTCTGGGCGTCGATCTACGTGCCGAGACAGCCATGCCTCAGTTCACCATCGACAAAACACCAGCCAACCGATTGAGAACCCTGCTCTCCCTCCTACCCCCTCCCCGCAACCTGCGTCTGATCGTGGCGGTACTAGGGATCCAGCCATTGATGGCGGAGTCCTCCTCTTTTTCCGGCCTTACGGGAAATGGACGCTATTTAATTCAGGAGGCTTCTTTTCTGCTTGGCCCCCTGTCCTGTGTGGCCCGCGGCACACTCGGCCATGAAGGAACGGGCACACTCTGGGCTCATATCACCGGCTTGAGAGAGTTTGCCCGCTTCGGCGTTGATCATGCCCCCGCCTGGCTTCGCGCCAATCCTGATTATACGCCTCTTTTCAGGACTCTGGATGAACAAACAGTAAGGATACCAGACCGGATAGATCTGCCTTTGCAGGTGGGGAGCAATGACAATTTATTGCAAAATCACATTCTCGCGATAATAACAGGGCATTCTCGATGAACCGGAGGGGAAGCTGACGCCTTATGGCGGAAGCTGTTTCCAGTTCCCCTTCACGACTGGCCTTGATGGCCGCGGATCACTGCAATGCCCGATTTGAGTGCCCTTTTCCTCGCACGATTGCAATTCGCGTTTACCGTCGGATTTCATATCGTCTTTCCAGCTTTCTCCATCGGCCTGGCCGCCTTTCTGGCCGTGCTCGAAGGCCTCTGGCTCAAGACGGACAAGCCCGTCTATCTCGATCTGTTCAAATACTGGCTGCGCGTCTTTTCGGTCGTCTTCGCCATGGGTGTCGTCTCGGGACTGGTCATGTCCTACGAGTTCGGCACCAACTGGTCGCAATTCTCGCAAAAAGCAGGGCCGATCCTTGGTCCGATGCTCGCTTACGAAGTGATGACCGCCTTCTTCCTTGAAGCCGGTTTCCTCGGCGTCATGATGTTCGGTCTCAACCGCGTGGGCAAGCATCTGCATTTTGCTGCCACCTGCATGGTGTCGATCGGCACACTGATCTCGATGAGCTGGATCCTCGCATCCAACTCCTGGATGCAGACCCCGCAGGGGTACAAGATCGATGCAGCCACAGGCCGCTTCCTGCCGGCAGACTGGTTTGCGATCGTCTTCAACCCGTCCTTCCCGTTCCGTCTGGTGCACATGGCACTGGCCGCATTCCTGTGTGTAGCCTTCATCGTTGGGGGCGTAGGCGCATGGCATCTGCTCAAGGCCAAGCGTCAGAACCGTGCGCCGACCGATGCGGTCAAGGTCATGTTCTCGATGGCCATGTGGATGGCCGCCATCGTGGCTCCGCTCCAGATTCTGGCCGGTGATGCCCATGGCCTGAACACGCTGAAATACCAGCCCGCGAAGATCGCGGCGATGGAAGGTGACTGGGAATCGGAAAGCCGTGCACCCGAGCTGCTGTTCGGCGTGCCGGACATGGAACATGAGGTGACACGCTACAAGATCGGTATTCCGCTCGTCGGCTCACTGATCCTGACACATAGCCTCGACGGCAAGGTGCCGGGTCTGAAGGATTTCCCCAAGGACCAGCGCGCGCCGATGTATGTCGTATTCTATACCTTCCGCGTGATGGTGGCCCTTGGCAGCCTGATGGCGCTGCTTGGCTTCTTCTCGCTGTTCCTGCGCTGGAAGGGCGGGTTCTATACCAACCCGATCCTGCTGCGCGGGGCACTGCTCATGACGCCAGCCGGGTTTATCGCGCTGCTCTGCGGCTGGGTGACCACAGAAGTCGGCCGCCAGCCCTTCACGATCTATGGCCTGCTGCGTACCGTCGATAGCGTGTCACCCGTGACACTGCCGAACATGGAAATCTCCATGGTGGCATTTGTTATCGTCTATTTCATCGTCTTCACGGCCGGTATCGGCATTCTGTTACGCGATTTCGCCAAGGAGCCCAGCACGGACGAACACGAACCCCCGCGTGATCAGCCGCATCGTGCTGCTGGCATCACACAAATTTCTCATCACCCGGCGGAGTAAGCGTCTCGATGAACACCCTCGCCTATTGGTTGCCCATTGTCTGGGCGACCCTCGCCGCCTTCGCCATTTTTGTCTATGTCTGCCTCGACGGGTTCGATCTGGGCATCGGCATTCTGTTTCTCGGTGAACATCGCAAGGATCACCGAGATGTCATGGTCAACACCATCGCTCCTGTCTGGGATGGTAACGAGACCTGGATGATCTTTGGCGGTGCCACGCTCTATGGTGTGTTTCCGGTAGCCTACGGGACCATCCTGCCGGCGCTCTATCTGCCGATCCTGTTCATGCTGCTCGCACTTATCCTGCGTGGCGTGGCCTTTGAGTTTCGCGTCAAGGCAAGCGGCGTTTTTGGCACGACCTTCTGGGATCGTTCCTTCTGCCTGGGCTCGCTGGTGGCCTCCATCATGCAGGGCGTCATTCTTGGTGAACTGATCATGGGCATCAAGGTCGAAAACAATGTTTTCGTCGGCAGTGCCTGGGACTGGCTGGCCCCTTTCCCGCTCTTCTGCGGCTTTGCCGTTGCCGTAGGCTACACACTTCTCGGAGCTACCTGGCTCGTCTGGCGTACAGAGACCGATCTGAAAGCTGTCATGCAGCGGCTTTCGGCTCCGCTCGGTCTGGCCATGCTGGTGCTGATCGCCATCGTTTCCGTCTGGACACCATATCTGCATGCGACCTACATGCACCGCTGGACCGATTTTCCGGAAATCATCTGGGTGGCGCCGGTGCCAGTGGCCGTGATCGTTCTGGCGGCTCTGTTCTTCCTGTCACTGCGCAAGGAAGCCACGCGTCTGACGCCGTTTCTCTGCGCGCTGGGCTGGTTCTTCCTGTGCTTCTCGGGACTCGGGATCAATGTCTGGCCCTATATCGTGCCACCAACGGTCACCATATGGTCGGCCTCATCTCCGCCGGAGAGCCAGCTTTTTCTGCTGGCCGGAGCGTCGATCCTGTTGCCAATCATCACGGCTTACACGATCTATTCCTACTGGGTCTTCCGCGGCACAGTAACTGCCGATCATCACTATCACTGAGGGAGTTTGACCATGCCTGCCACAACAGCACCTTCTTCCTTCCTGGCCCGTCTCGGTTGGTTTGTCGGGCTTTGGGCAGGTGGGGTCGCGACCCTTGCCTTGGTCGCGACTGCAATCAAGATCGTTATCTTTCACCAGTGGTGAAAGGACGGACGTCTACGGCGTCCATCCCGGCGGCGCGAGCCGCCTCGAGCCCCTCATCGGTATCCTCAAAAACAAGGCATCGATGCGGGGGAATCCCGAGCTTCTCAGCGGCAAGCAGATAGAGATCAGGTGCAGGCTTGGGATGTTGGACATCCTCGACCGTCACAACATGCTCGAACAGTTCGAACAGATCGAGTGTCTTGAGCGTAGCCTTTACAACATCTTTCTGTCCGGCTGAGGCCACTGCCATCGGTACGTGTCCGAACTGGCTTCTCGCAATATCTGCCGTAAAACCATGTTCACGCAACGTATCCAGATGGTTTTCATACAGAACACTGCTGCGCTTGAGCAGAGCATCCCCGTCCAGCGTCACACCATGTGCCTGCTCGTACGCAACAAACAGCTTTCCACCTGAGAGGCCGGTTCGGGCGTGATACCAGTCTTCATCGAGTGTGTGACCAAGTTCGCCTAGCGCCTCTTTGAAAGTAAGATAATGCACAGGCAGGGTATCGGCGATGGTGCCATCGCAATCAAAAATGATTGCATCAAAATCATGATCAGACAGCGTAAACTGAGCCATGGTTGTCGCTCCTATTTTCAGAAAATATCCTTGGCCTGACGCAAGGCTGCGAAGGTCTCGATATCAGGTGCCATGAGAAACGGGTTTGTCTGGCGCTCCACACCCAGAGTAACCGGCAGAGTAGGCTGACCCTGCGTACGCAACGCCCGCACTTCCTCGGCCCGCTTTTTCAGGGCTGCGTTATCGGACATATGTGACAGGGCAAACGTGGCATTGGCTGCGGTGTATTCATGGCCGCAACAGACCAGTGTCTCATCAGGCAGCCCATTGAAACGTCGCAGGCTCGCAAACATTTCCTCGGCGCTCCCTTCGAGCAGCCGTCCGCAGCCAAGGCTGAACAGCGTGTCCCCACAAAACAGAGCCGGGACAGAGCGGAAGCAGAAAGCGATATGGCCACGTGTATGACCGGGTGTGGCGATCACCTCACCAAGCTCATGGCCGACTGCAATACGATCCTCATCATGCAAAAGCAGATCGAGCGGCGGCAGTCGGGCTGCATCGGCTTCAGCACCAGCCATACGCGCACCATATTGCTGACGAAGGGTTTCAGCACCGCCAATATGATCGGCATGATGATGTGTGAGGAAGATCAGATCCAGCCGACCCTCACCAATCATAGCGCTGATGGGGGCGGCCTCACCCGGATCCACAATGGCGACAACGCCTGTCTGCGTGTCGGTCAGGAGCCATGCGTAATTATCCCGCGCATAGGGAATAGCCCGGATTGCAAGAGTCATCGCAACTGGATCCTCATATCGTAACATCATTATCGATAGCGTTAACGCAGGGCAGGTTACTCCTGTTCACCCTCGAGCGCACGGGGGGATGGTGCATACAGGCGATCACTCTTGCACTTGCGCATGCTCCTGACGATGACGGACGGGTCTGGCCCCTGCCTGTGGTTCGGGCTAACCTGGGCCCCATGCAGAAGCGTCCCAACCAGCTCGTGCCGACCGATGCCGCCGGGTTTTATGCCAGCCGACGTGGAGAGCAGGTAACATCGCTCCTGATGTCGAGACTGGCCCCGATTCTGCCGGAGCCAAAAGGACTACGCGTTCTGGGGCTGGGCTATGCCCAGCCTGTCCTTGCCCAATGGGATGCCCTTGCCATGGCGCATTGGGTCGCCTCGGCCCAGCTTGATACCCCGCTCACAAGAAGACGAAACGACGAGTCCCCGCAAACCGGTCTCTGGCCTGCCTGCCTGGTCGCGCCGGATTGTCTGCCATTCGACGATCTCAGCATTGATCTGGTCGTACTGGTTCACGGTCTCGAACTGGTCGATCCGCATCCGCTCCTGCGTATGATCTGGAAGGTACTGGCCGACCACGGACGGCTGGTGCTGATTGTTCCCAACCGAACCGGACTGGCGGCCAAAGACGACACCCTGCCTTTCGGCCACGGTACCCCCTTTTCCTCCGGTCAGCTCGACAGGGTGCTGCAACGGGCCCTGTTCCGCATCGAGCATTGTTCAACCGGGCTCAGTGGGCCCCTGGGTCTGCTCTCTCTTGGCGAGCGGGCAGGGCTTGCAGGAGATCGCATCTTCAGTCTGCTCGGGCGTCGTCTTGGCGGGGTGCATCTCATAACCGCCTGCAAGGATCTCTATTCGGGCATGCCGGTTGAAGCCGAGCGCGCCGCACTGAATTTCACCCGACGCGTCACAACGCTTGCAGGCTCCGCAAGCGGCTACTCGGATCTTTCCAGAGGGCCGTTATCCGGGTCCGGAAACGCAAAAGCTTGACCCGGAACCATGGTGTCGTAAGACTGCACTCATGTCCCTGATTCAATCGATCAAATCCGTTCTGGCGCCGCCTCACCGCGCCGCTGTCCCGTTTCTCGCGCTGACGGGCGGTCTGACCGTTCTTGGCCGTGCAACGCCCTGGCGTGCGACACGCCTGATCGGCAATCTGGCACTGGGCGGGTTTGCCTTCTGCCTGTATTTCTTCCGTGATCCGAAGCGTTTTCCGCCGGCACGTACCGACCTTGCCCTTGCTCCCGCCGATGGCCGTGTGGTGTCGGTTGAACTCGCAACACCGCCCGCAGCGCTTGGTATGGGGAGCGAGCCGGTCTGGCGTGTAGCCACGTTCCTCTCGGTGCTGAATGTGCACATCAACCGCATGCCTGCTTCCGGAACAGTGACCAAGATCGCCTACCATGCCGGGCAGTTCCTCAACGCCAGTCTGGACAAGGCCTCGGACCTGAACGAGCGCAATGAAGTGCGTCTGACGCTTGAAGACGGACGTCACATGGCCATCGTTCAGATTGCTGGCCTCATTGCCCGCCGTATTGTCTGCTATGTGGAAGAAGGCAGCACAGTAGAACCCGGCGATCGCTTCGGACTGATCCGCTTTGGCTCACGCACCGACCTCTATCTGCCCCCGGGTGTAACGCCCCTGGTCAGCACCGGCCAGATCATGGTTGGCGGCGAAACCGTTATTGCTCATCTCTGATCCATCGAAGCCCGTGTCGGACCCCAGCCCCATTCCTGCACCGGATAGTCCGATGCCCCGACCAGATCTGCTGGAGAGCCCCCCTCCCCGTCCGGGGCGCAAACGTCGCCGCCTGAGGCGAATCCGTCCGCGACGCGTCCGTGTCCGCGGACCTTCCTTCAACCGGCTCATTCCCAACCTGCTTACCATGCTGGGACTGTGTGCCGGGCTGAGCAGCCTTCGTTACGGGTTGGAGCAGCAATTCTCCTATGCAGCCGTCGCGCTGGTCATCGCCGCCTGTATCGACGGGCTGGACGGCCGCATTGCGCGTCTCTTGCACGGTACATCGCGCTTTGGTGCAGAGTTCGATTCCCTGTCGGATTTTGTATGCTTCGGGGTCGCTCCGTCCTTTCTGCTCTATCTCTGGACATTGCATGGTACAGGCGGGCGTTATGGCTATGTGCCATGCATTCTGTTTACCGTCTGCATGGCCCTGCGTCTGGCGCGCTTCAATGCAAGCCTGGATGATGAAGAAAAACCGGAATACTCCTATAATTTCTTTACAGGGGTCCCTGCGCCAGCTGGTGCAGGTGTCGTGCTGTTTCCGATCTTTCTTGGTCTTGAAGCCGAAAAAATGCACTGGCCTTTTCTCGATTCACTGGCACGCTCGCCTATCCTCGCAGCTGGCACTCTCCTGCTGACCGCGGCATTACTGGTCTCGACCCTGCCAGTCTGGTCATTCAAGAATTTCAAGGTTGCTGCGCGCTACGTGCTGCCACTCATGCTCGGCACATTGCTCTATGCTGCCATTCTTGTCGCCGATCCCTGGCTGGCTCTGGCCGCTGCCGGACTTATCTATCTGCTCATGCTCCCCTTCAGCAGACGCAGTTTTCATCGACTAAAAGCCCAGGCGGAAGCGCTGTCAGAAGACGTCCCGGAAGCCTAACCTTCGTTACAGATATGGGCGCAGGGATCTCTCTCTCTGCGCCTATATCGCGGCATTCCTGCCAGCTCAAGCCAGCCTGTAATCAGAATGCCAGTTCGACCTGGCCGCCGAACTGTCGGGGTTCGTTGAAATAGCTCTGCAATCCCGTCGTAACGCCCAGCGTCTTGAAATAAGCATGCTGCTCCGCGAAGAGATTACGCGACCAGAGCGAAAAGGTCGCTTTCGTGCCGGTATTGCCAAGCTGCACATTCGAAATGGCAATACGTCCATTGACGATCAGTCCACTCTCACCCTTGGGCTGATAGACATTCCGGGCATTACCGATCCCCAGATAAACCGGATCAGTCGTACTGGCATAATAGCCGCTATCAATATTGCCATCGAGATGCGCCAGAAGCGTAAAACCATGGAAAGGCCGTCTATAGTCAATCTGGAAACTGCCCGAGTGAGCCGGGGTATAATTCTGATAGATCGGTACCAGCATGGTGCTGATCACGCCAAGAGAGTTCTGATAGGGGTTCGCTGTGGGCGGTATATGCACATAATTATAAGCGTACGAAAAGCCCACAGTCAGATAGCGCATCGGTGAAACATTCAGCTCAGCCTCGACACCACTCAGATCACCATGGCCCGGTGCATTGATGGTTGACGTTGTTGTACGGGTCGTAAGCTGATTGCCGATCTGATAGGGTTTGCTGAAATCAACCTGGATATCTTTATAATCACCCCAGTACCCGGCGACGTTGAACCGCACTCTCTGATCGAGAAATTCGGTTTTTGACCCGAATTCGAACATAGAGACTGATTCCGGACCAAAAGCCTCATAATCCTGCGCGCGTGAATTGGCGCCACCGGGTTTATAGCCTGTGCTCCATTTTCCGTAGAGCAGCACGTGCCTGGTCAGATCACCACTGACCTCAAGCAGAGGATCAACACGTGACCATCCAGCATTGAAGTCAATTGGGCCCGAAACGCCAGCCGTATTGACCGGAAGCTGGTTATTGACCGTCGTCAGTGTGCCGTGCTTGCCGTCATGTGACCAGCGCAGCCCCGCTGTCAGATGCAACTTGTCCCAGAGAATGGGCGGTGTATAGACCGCGTTGCCATAGACCCCCCAGCTTCTGGAAGTTACCCGGCTGGCACGATCAATAGGTTGCAGGCTCCAGTCCTCATAAGCGGGACCGCTGAGAAGTTTGTAGTCACTGCCAGCTGTGTTGGTGAACTGATTGGTATAGAAAGCCTGTGCATTGTCAGAGGCGTGTTCGCGGAAATAGATAAAACCGGCCTGATATTTCAACCGCTTTGTATGGCCGAAGGCCTGTATTTCCTGACTGATCTGGTTTTGCCAGAAACCGGCAAGCGAGTTACGGGCGAAGTTCATACCCGTAAAATTTCCTGTCGTATTGGACAAGCTTCCTGCAGCCATGCCGTTATCAAACTGACTCTGACTCAGTTCACGATAGGCCGTGATCGAGCGGAATGAGAGATATTGCGGAATGGCCTTGTAATCGAGCGTCATGCGATGCCCGTTGGTCTTGCCAATACTGGGCTCTTCCGGCACACCGATAAAGGCCTTTTTGGCCCGGCTCGTCTGGAGCTGTGCAATCTGCGCCAGCCTGTTGGTGCCCGGCTTCAGCAGCTGCATCCACAAGGTCGTCGTACTGTCATAGGAATTGTCATAGGCATAATCGGCCGTAAAATTATCGATCGGATGATACATCGCCTCAACGTGAAAACCGTGCTTGTCGTACTGATTGAAACCGCCCGTATTAGGCATAGGGTTGTCCACAAGTGGCGCACGATGGGCTGTTACCGCATCGATCTTGATCGCCAGATCATGAAAAGCCGGCAGATCAAGATGAAGTTCACCCTTGTTACTGTTGTAGTTTCCGAACCCGCCCAGCAGGCGCATACCGAATTTACCCGTCGGTCGACGGGTAATGATATTAAGGGCACCTGCTTCGGTATTTCTCCCGAAAAGTGTACCCTGCGGGCCTTTAAGAACTTCCATGCTCTCCACGTCGAAAAGCGCCGTGCCAAGCGCCTGGGGACGGGCGATGTAAACACCATCAATATAGACACCTACCCCCTGATCACGGGCAGGCTGATTACTGTCACCAAGCACCCCAACCCCACGGATATTGACGACGAGGGCCGAATTACGTCCTGAAAACTGCGCGATACGCAAGGAAGGGATCGATCCATCACCGAGATCCGTAAGCGAAACCACGTGGCGATTGGCAAGTTGCCTAGCTGAAAAAACAGTGACCGAAGCCGGCTCTTTCTGCACATCTCTCGTGTGCCTCTGCGCCATTACATCAATACTCTCGGGAATGTTCTTGTGCGCGGACATTTTATGGGCGGCCGCAGAGCCTGCTTTACCAGAACCTGCCGCAGGAGAGGATACCGCTGAGACTTTCTTGGGATGCTTTACTGGCCTCTCCTTGCCTGCATTCCGAGCACGCATGGCCGAGACCTGCTCACCATCGCGGGGCTTCTCGCTTTTAGTCGCAGAATAGGCAGAGCCGGTGCAGCAGAGGAACGTGAACACAAGGCACAGTCTTTTACCTTTCAACACAAACATGTCTCCCGCCCGTATCCAGTCGGGTTTTCCCGACCGAAACACCCGGCTTCATTCAATCCGCAAGAAAACCGGGGCGCTGACTGCGCATGAATTGACCCGGCGGATTTCATTTAGAGCGAATTCAGAACAGTTTCGTGTCGAAACAAGTATGGATTATGAAATATATATTGAAACGACTTTAATATTTAATATTAGTTTTTCTTTATTTTCATATTTAATATCGAATGATAATTGTTAATATTATGCAAACATTTAATGTATTATGTATATAGATCAGATTATATAAGTGCGTACTATCTCACTTATCTCTTCACATCTTGTGGCTCTATCCTCTTTTTCCAGGTTTTGTATCAGCCACACGGATAAGACACCGTCTTTGACACGGACCCAGACGAACACGAGAGATCTGAGGACGAAGTGCACCCTTGGCTCGCTGGTGCTGGAGCCAAAGGGATGCTTCCTTCCTATCTAGCTCAGAGCCGCTTCCTTCAGGCGTCTGATAACGCGCTCATGTCCCATCAATGGCAGAAGCGCATGCAGTTCCGGCCCGGCCTCTTCACCCGTCAGAGCCAGACGAAGAGGATGGAACAACGCTTTGCCCTTGCGTCCTGAAACCTCTTTCAGGGCACTGGTCCAGAGCTTCCAGCTGTCGGCGTTCAGGGGCTCCGGAGGCAGTGTCTGTTCGGCCTGCTCCAGAAAACCTGCTTCATCGCGCAAAGAGGGAGGTGAGATTTCTCCCCGCACCACATCCCACCAGAAAGCAATTTCACCCGTCAGGTCGACATTACCGCGGATCGCGTTCCAGAATGCCTCATCGGCGCCTTCAGGAAGACGGTCCTGCACCTGTTCAAAAGACATGCCATGCAGCAAACGACGGTTGAGGCCAAGCAGGTGCTGCATATCGAACCGTGCCGCCGATTTCGACACATGAGACAGGTCAAAACTGGCAATCGATTGTGCCAGTGTCATGGGCACCGGATCGTCCGAGCTGCCGATCTTCGACAGATAGGACACGATTGCCTGAGGTTCCATGCCGTCATGGCGCAATGCACGTAATGACAGGGAATCGAAACGTTTGGAGAGCTTTCCTCCACCTTCATCAAGCAGGAGCGGCAGATGGGCAAAGGTAAAACGATTGGGACGTCCCCCGAGTGCCTCGATGATATCGAGCTGCACACCTGTATTGGTAATATGATCCTCGCCCCGGATGATGTGGGTTACGCCCAGCTCCATATCATCTACGACCGAAGCCAGGGTGTAGAGTACGGTACCATCAGCACGCACCAGAACCGGATCGGAGATGGCCGTGAGCTTTACCGACAGATCCCCCATGACAAGATCACGCCAGCTTTTATGACCATCCGAAAGACGGAAACGCCAGTAAGGTGTCTTGCCATTGGCTTCGGCACGTTCGCGCTGTTCGGGTGTCAGACGCAGCATGGCGCGATCATAGATGGGCGGCTTGCGGGCCTTGAGCCGTGCCTCACGCTTGGCAGCCAGTTCCAGTTCGCTTTCAAAACAGGGATAAAGCCGACCTGATGCCTTGAGCGCCTCGATAGCAAGAGCGTAACGATCAAGACGCTCGGACTGATGAGCGGTCTCGTCCCAGTTCAGACCGAGCCATTCAAGATCCGTCTTGATCCCTTGCTCATATTCCGGCTTGGACCGCTCGACATCCGTGTCGTCGATACGAAGCAGGAACTTGCCGCCATGGTTGCGGGCATACAAGGCATTGGCAATGGCCAGACGGGCATTGCCAACGTGGAGATAGCCGGTCGGGCTGGGAGCGAAGCGCAGTTTCATGCTGCTTCTATGCCAAGCACGCAGGCAATTTGCCAGAGCCTCCGCACACCCGACCGTTCAGAAAAGAAAGCTATTCAGAAAATCTTCGAAAACCCGGCCCGCTGCAACTCAGCCACAGCACCCAGAGCACTCGGTGTGACAATTGCCCGTGGATCAAGAGCATTGGTCAGTTCGGCAGCAAGCTGTTCCTGGGTCAGTCCGGCAGGTCCGGCACCAAGAGCAATCAGCCGACCGGCATGTGCCCAGACTGCATTGTGGCAGGCCAGAAATACCACACCGCGCGCCTGAAGCGCAGGAATGCTGCGCCCCGCAGCTCCGTAGACACCCTCCTCATCCTGATGATGACGTGATGTACCTGCCGGAGTCTGATGCAAGGAAGCGGCATTCTGACCAGGCGTCACGAGACGTGCGAGATTGAAATGTGCCCAGGACGCTTCGTTATAGAGTGCAAGCTGGGCTTCACCCCACAGGCCCATGACCAGCAAGGCGTCGGGATGTACGAAAGAAAAGACTTCTGCATTGAGCAGATTCTGAGCCTCGACTGCCCATTTTCCCTCAAGGGACGTGCCTGTACCCAGCATTTTCTGAGCACCACGATAGGTCAGTAAGGCGTCAAAAGCGACATCATCCCAGAGATCGGGGTGATCAAGCAAACGCGGCAGTATCCTGAATGCGCGCCTGCGCGGCAGGACCGCAAGCTGGCGGCTCAGGGCAGATAGTCCGCTTTGCGGCTGTGGTGAGGGTGTCAGCGTCACAGCTGCAAAACCCTCAAGCGGCATAGCCGCACCAAGCCCGAGCGCGGCCAGAAGAATCCTGCGGCGATCAACTGTCATCAGAGCTCAACCTGTTCATCATCTTCGACGAGACGACGCGGATCGAGTGTACGCCAGTCGCGCTCCATAGGGGTCGCGGGTGTGGCCGCAAAATCTTCAAGTTCCGAGGCCGATTTCCACCCATCGTCACCGGCTTCAACTACAATCGCATCTTCTCCGAACGAGAACCAGGATTCCAGCACCTCGCGACCAACAGCGCCGCCTACCCTGCATCGCTCAACGCTGTCACGGACATAGGCGCGCGCATAGGCATTGGCATGGGCGAGATCCTGGAAGTCCTTGACCTCTTCAACGATCCCTTCTTCCGCGCCACCCGAATTATCAAGAATACGAACAAACCAGCCGCGATCGGGCTCTGCTTCAGAACTGCTCACGCTTCGCTCTCCTTCGTTTTGGCGACAACTTTCTGCAGGAGAAACTCTCGTCCGACTTTCACCCGCTTTTCGCCGTCGTAAGCAACGATATCGGCAGTTGCATAGGTTTCGTTCCATTTGACAGGAATGAAAGATCCCGTACCCACGACATCAAGAGGCGCATGCGAGTCACGCATGGTCATGCATTTCTCGAGACCGAAGCCGGACGAGACGATGATCTTTACCTCAGGAAATCCGGCTTCGTTGAGCGATTCACGCATCCACCAGATTGCTGCAGCCGAAACACCTGTTCCCACCAGATCTTTCAGCTCATGGTCGGAGCGATAACGCCTGATCGTACCCGGTGTATGGCGTTCCAGAACCCCATAGGATGACTGGGGATCAAGCCCTTCAATGAAACGCCCGCCATGGGTATCCAGGCGCACGCTGATACGCCCCTGTGCTGCCAGCTCAGGAAAGCGCCGGCAGACAGCCAGGGCGTCGGTAATCTCCTGCCCGAAATAATCAACCAGCACCACCAGCGGATCCTGGGGATAGACCTCATGGTACATCTCAGCCGCACGCAGGGTCGAACCCGCATAGCCGATCAGTGCATGAGGCATGGTGCCAAGACCGCGCTCGCAGCCAAAGAATGGGGCGGTTATATCATTGGCAGAGCCTATGAAGCCTCTGGCACCCTCACGCTGTGCGGCACGTGAACCGACAGAGGCTGCATAACCCATGATTTCCTGCATTTCGAACCCGGCGCAGTGACGGGCTTCCATGGCCATGAAGGCGGCGTCAGGCAGGGCGAGAGCCATCTGATAGGCGTTATGAGCCGCTACGCAGGCAGAGCCCAGCTTCTGAAGCAGCAAGGTTTCCAGAGGGGCCATACGTGTAAAGGGGCCGGTCAGGTAAAGCAGCGGTTCGCCTGCACCAACCCAGCTGCCTTCGGGCGTGACAATATCGATCCTGACCGAAAAACCCTGCTCGCGTGCAACATTTTCAAGCCATGCGATCATCAGCCCATGGGCAGCAATAACAGGCCTGCGAATGAAGATTGCGTAAGTGACTTCACATTCGCCAAAATGCGAGACAATAGCCTGAGTGCGATTAAAATAGGCGTCGGTACGCGCCGCGATCTCGCCTTGGTTCAGAGCGAGTTTCGGGCTGAGGGCAGCGCCTATGGCGGCGCGTTCCTCATCAGCCACGCTGCGGCTCATCCCCTGAGTACTCCATGATCGCGGAAGTGACCTGTCAGTTCCTCGGCGAGAAGAAAGGCCATTTCAAGAGACTGCTCGGCATTGAGGCGCGGATCGCAGAAAGTCTCGTAACGTCCTGCCAGATCAGCCTCGGTGAGGCACTGGGCACCGCCCACACATTCGGTCACGTCCTGACCCGTCATCTCGATATGAATGCCACCAGGACGTAGCCCGGCCTGCTGGAAGACGGAAAAGAAACCCTTCACTTCATTCAGAATGGAGTCAAAAGAGCGCGTCTTGACCTTGTCTGCCGTGCTGATGGTGTTGCCATGCATCGGATCGCACAACCATGTGACGGTGCGGCCACTCGCCTGAACCTTGTCGAGCAGAGGCGGCAGGAAATCACCCACCTTGCTGGCCCCCATACGCGAGATAAGGGTGATACGTCCGGCTTCATCCCGTGGATTGAGGATATCAAGCAGCTTCTCAAGATCATCAAGCGTGGTGGTCGGGCCGACCTTGATGCCGATCGGATTGCCGACGCCACGCAGGAATTCGACATGGGCGCCATCAGGCTGGCGTGTACGATCGCCGATCCACAGGAAATGTGCAGAGCAATCGTACCAGTTCTCGCTCAGACTATCGATACGTGTAAGCGCCTGCTCATAAGGCAGGAGCAGCGCTTCATGCGAGGTATAGAATTCCGTCTCGTTGATCTGGGGTGCGCTCTGATTGAAACCGCAGGCGCCCATGAAAGACAGGGTTTCATCAATACGCTGTGCCAGATCTTGGTAACGCTCTGCCAGAGGCGAACGCTTGACAAAGCCCAGATTCCAGCGATGCACCTCGTGCAGGTTGGCATAACCGCCTGAGGCAAAGGCGCGCAGCAGGTTCATGACACCAGCCGACTGGAAATACCCCGTTTCCATGCGCGCCGGGTCGGGAATGCGCGCAGCTTCAGTAAATTCAGGCCCATTGATGATGTCACCACGATAGCATGGCAGCGTCACACCATCCTGCGTCTCGGTATCGGATGAGCGCGGCTTGGCATATTGCCCGGCCATACGACCAATCTTGATGACCGGCACCTTGGCACCAAAGGTCAGGACAACTGCCATCTGCAACAACACACGAAACGTGTCGCGCACGATATCGGCCGTGAACTCGTTGAAACTCTCGGCACAGGCCCCGCCCTGCAATACAAACGCCTCACCGCGAGCTGCCTTGGCAAGCTGGCTTTTCAGACGCCGCGTCTCGCCCGCAAACACCAGTGGCGGATATCGCCGCAGACGGGCTTCGACTGAGTCGAGCGCGGCTGCATCCAGATATTGAGGCGCCTGGCGAATGGGGTGCGACCGCCAGCTCGACGGCGTCCAGCCGGCGTTCAGGGCGGGTTCGCGGTTCGGGTGCATGAGTGCGTCTTCCTTCAGACAGAAAAGAGGGTGACCAGTATGAAGCGGATTAATCGTGCCGCCTAGGGCCTATCCGGGACGGTCACACGACGGAAGGTCAGATTCCAGCGATAGACACCGGTCAGAGGATGCTCATCCGCAGGAAGTGGCGCCACGCCATGATAAAAAAGACGCGACCTCCCTCCCCATACAACCACATCACCACTGAGCAGGCGCAGCTTCCTGACGGGGGTATCGCGCTTGGCGCCACCAAACAGGAAATAGGCCCCGACACCGAGAGAAACAGAGACGATTGGATCATTCAGCGCCGTCTCGTCACGGTCCTGATGCAACCCCATCCGGGCACCAGCTGCATATCGATTGATCAGACAGGCTTGTGGGCGGAACGCTGCATAACCTGCCCTTGCCGCCATCTCCTCCGCAAATGTGATCCATCCTCCGGGAATAGAAGGCCATGAGGCGCCCGTGACTGGATCCCGGGATTCGTAGCGATAGCCTGATGCGTCTGAGAGCCAGCCCAGATTGCCACAATTTGTCATCTCTACCGAGAACCGCCTTCCGCCCGGAGTTGAAAGACGACGAAGCGGGGCTGAGGCAATGATCTGCCTTATCTCCACCATCATCCTCTCCTGTCGCGATATCGCAACGCCCGGCAGGAAAATGGCACCTGGCGCCAGGGTCTCCGGCCCTCTGAGCGGGCCAAGCAGGTCATCCATCATAAAACCCTCTTGCCGCCTCCAGCCTCACCGCTTACTTGACGTTCTATCAGCGCCAGAGATCGGGCTTATTTCCGAATTGGCAACCACCGTCCCTCTACGTCATTTGTAACGGGACGAAACTGCAAGGGAATGCTTCGATGGCAAAGCTCCGACGCGGCGCTTTTCTGGCCGCTACACTTCTGGTTCTGCCGGCAGGAACGGCCTGGGCCCAGTTCACGGGACAGAATGCCCCGAGCGATGCTCATGCGCCCCAGGCAAGCACCAATGATACCGGTGTGGAGTATCGTGGCAAAGGGGAACATCTGACCGCCAAGGGACGCCATTCGCTCCCGCCCGGTTATCAGGAAACGCCAAGCACCGAATTCAATCACGGCCCTGATCCGGACCATGCCGACAACATTCAGCGTGATGCCGTAACCGGCGCTGATCTCAGCAAGTTCGGGACAGCGTATTCGAACAGCAGCCCGGTTCAGAGTGGCCAGCTTGGTGATGCGACCGGTAATGGCTGGGTAGCCCCACGCTGACCCTTACCTCCAGGGCGCCTGTAGCGCCCTGGATCAGGTGAGCAATTTACCTTCCGGTTGAAGACGGTGCCTGAGTCAGAATGACAGGGTAAACTGCCCCTGAAGGGTAAGGGCGTCAGCATAAAGACGGGAGACGACAGGATGGGTTGTGTAGCTTGTCGTCCCTACAAAATAGATTCCCCGATGAAGATGAGCCGCGTAAGCGATCGAGGATGTCGTGCTGTGATCGAATTTTCGGGGCGAGAACTGTTGCAGGTTCTGCTGCGCGGCTGAGCCGATCTTGTTATAGGTGAACCCGATCGACAGCATGTCTTTTTCATGCCCGCGAAACGGTCCAAGTGAGTAAATCGTCGCAGCATAATCATCCGTAAAGACATTGCTGGTACGATCCGCATGATCGGTCTTCAGATCAATATACCATCCCAGATAAGGGATCGCCGGATTGGTCTGGATCAGCTGCTGATCAAAGACGACATAGAATGCCGAGTTGGAATGGCCAAAAGCGCGTTTACGGTAATCATAATAGGATGAACTGTTATAAATGCCCCCGGCGCGCAGCCATGTCATGAGCTTCCCTTTGGAGGGGCGCTGCCTGAAGCCGATTTCATCGACATAGATTGGCCGCGCACCATTGACGCGAAAATTCACACCAGAGGGATTTGCGCGTGAATCCGCGCCAAAACCGTCCGGACTCTGGCTACGGGCAAAGCCGAAATGGTTATAGAAGCGCCTGTCATGCGCATACATACGGATATCAAGCCCCGGAGTCGGCATATACATCGACATACCAACCTGGTTTGGAATGATACTGGTCGGGCCCAGAGCGGTCGAGGCTGTGCTCGTTCCCAGAAAAAGACCGTAAAACTGCCCAAGCAGACCATAATACCCGTATTGTGCAGTGATACGGCCGTTGAAGAACGTCTGGAAGATCGTCGCCTGACTGAGAGCCGTCCCCCGTATTCCTGCACCGGGATAGGCGGTCTGCCAGTTATTCATCGAGAGTGTAAGCTGTGAGCCTTTATTGAGCCCGACACGCTCCATATCATAGGTCATGTTCAGCCAGAGATTACCTGAAAAATTGGGACTCTGGCCGTTATAGGCCTGTGGTTTACCCTGATGCCCGAGAACATCATAGATCTCTCCGAAAGAGTAATATCCCTCGAAAAGAATACCTTTACTTGCCAGTTTGTCACGAAGACCGAACTGATCCGGGAAAAGCGTATCACATGTGGTAATGATCGGTGACTCGGATCCTTTGGTAATCATCTTGTCGTAGTCGTGACACCGATCATCGATCTTTACAGCAGCTCTCTGGGCATCGAGAGAAGGCAGATTAGTGTAATTGGTCTCCTGCGCCGCCGCAGAACCAATGCCACCACAGACCATGACAGCCAGCAGCCCGGAACCAAGGGTCAATCGCCTTTCAGCGATTGCCCTTCTGCCCTTGGGAAAGGGAGAAACACGCATGAGCCCTCCCCCTCACTCTGCGTCGATTGAGAGACTGGCTGAAGGGCCGGTCTGGTCTGCAGCATTTTGAGCAAAAACAAAGCGATAGGTGCCTGCAGACTGTTTCCAGTTTTTCTGGACCACGTCATAGCGCGCCGTCGCATAGGGAGAGAGAGGAACGTCAACTATACGGCTCTCACCGGGAGCAAGGGTAACACGACCATATCCGGCCAGACGCAGCGGGGTGCCGTCAGGAGCGTGGGCATAAATCTGGACGATATCATCACCAACCCGCTTGCCGGTATTCGTGACTTTCGCATGCGCGACCGCTGTCTTGCCGCTCATTGAAACGGTAAGTCCGTCATGCGAGAACTGCGTGTAGCTCAATCCGAAACCGAAAGGAAAAGCCGGCGCGATTTTACGCTCGGCAAACCAGCGATAACCGACATTCGCACCTTCAATATTCAGGTCATAGTTCTTGAGGTAAGCAATATTGGATTTGTCGAAAGGGAACGCTCCGGCATGATGCCCCGCACCAGGCAGTTCCGGCCGGGGGAGATCGGTCAGGGCTTTGGGCCATGTGGTCGTAAGACGGCCTGAGGGGGCCACTTTACCGCTGAGCAGATTGGCAATTGCTTCTCCGCCTGCAGACCCGGGATACCAGGCTTCAAGCACTGCCCCCACCTTGCCGAACCAAGGCATGACCACAGGATTACCTGTCTCCAGAACGACCACGCTTTTCCGGTTAGCCTGCGCCACAGCCTCAATAAGAGCGTTATCGGCCTCTGTCAGTTCAAGATCGGGCGCATCCAGACTTTCCCCCTGCCATTTGGTGACAAAAACAACCACGGCGTCTGCCTTCTGTGACAGTTCGGCAACCTCCCGGGGATTTTCACCCGAATTGAAAACGATCTTTGCGCCTGGCATCGCCTTGCGCAGCGCCTCCACAGGAGAACTGGGCTCGAAAATAATCGGATGCGGCATTGTCTCGAGACTGGGCTGTACCGGATCGATAACAGCGCTGCCACCACGCGGCACAACAGCCGAGCTGCCTCCGCCGGCGATCACCCCCTTGTCTGCATGCCCTCCAACAACCAGGATCTTTTTTCCTGACGCAAGTGGCAGAGTCGCATTTTCGTTGCGCAGAAGGACGGCCCCCTCTTCTTCGATACGACGCGCAACAGCCATATGGGCAGCAATTTCTGCCTCGCCCTCTGCCGGGCGAGCCTGATCGTCAAACACGCCGTTGGCAATCATTGCCGTGAGAATATGACGAACCTTGGTATCAAGAATTTTCTCGCCCTCAGGGCGGTTGGACATTTTGCGCATAGCCTCGATAAATTTCGGCCCACGATCAAGGGACGGAGCAGAATCCTGATCGAGGCCCGCAGTCACGGCGGCAGCACCATCAGACAGAGCCCCCCAGTCGCTCATGACGAAGCCGTCATACCCCCACTCACCCCGCAGGACATCTGTCAGCAGATAGGGGTTCTGGCAGGCATAGACCTCGTTGACCCTGTTATAGGAACACATGATGCTCCCGGGTTTTCCTTCCTCGACCGCGATCCTGAAGGCAAGGAGATCTGATTCCTGCATCGCAGGAACAGACATATCCATACTGCTCATCATGCGCCCGGTTTCATAAGAATTGATCGCATAATGTTTGACCGTGGAGATGACGTGCTGGCTCTGCACGCCTGCAACTTCAGCACCAGCAACCTGCCCGGCAAGGATAGGATCCTCCCCCATATATTCAAAATTTCTTCCGTTACGGGGATCGCGTACAAGGTCCATGCCCCCAGCAAGCAGAACATTGAATCCGCGATGCTTGGCTTCGGCACCGATCATCGCACCTCCCTCCCGCGCCAGCTGGAGGTCAAACGTACCTGATTGCGCCTGACCGGCAGGAAGAGCCGTTGCACCATCACCAGGGCGCGCATTCACAGGATTGGTCACACCCAGTCCGGCATCACTGATCTGCAAAGCTGGCACGCCAAGACGGTCGATCGCTGCGACATAGGCTGCTGACCCGATTGCGCCTACTGGCTTCTTGTAGTTTCCGAACTCCATAGCGAGCTGGCTTGTCACAAGCGAGAGTTTCTCAGCCTTTGTCATTCTCTGCATCAACGCTGCGACACGATCCTGGGTGGAGGCCGAACGATCCTGCCATGGCGCCGGGGCTGCTACAGCCAGAGAGCCTGTCAGAAAGGCTGCCATACCAACGGCCAGAACAAGGTGCTTTTTGCGCACAGGATAGGTCGAAGACATTTTCTTATCCTTTATTCGAATAAACAGGGGATCCCGACTTGAAGTATTCGGGAGTTCTAGCGCCCGATTGCGCGCAGTTTCGCGCCGCTATTGAGTTTCTGTTCGATAGATTCGAGAGAAACGCCGCGAGTTTCGGGAACAAAGAAAAGCGTAAAGCCAATGAAGAGCGCGTTAAGACCGGCATAAAGCCAGAAAGTATGCGAGGCACCGAGGCTGCCCAGAAGGGTCAGGAACGTTGCTCCAACTGCCATATTCGCGATCCAGTTCGTGAAAGTGGAGCAGGCAACACCAAAATCACGCCCTTCAAGCGGCTGGACCTCTGCACAGAGGATCCAGATCAGCGGCCCCGCAGAGAAGGCAAAACCCGTAATGAAGAGCAGCAGAACCACAACCGAAAGGTAATGCATTGCCGTGCCTGAATCGCTTCCGACGGACAGAAGGACAGCGAGAGCCCCCATACCAAGTGCCATGATAACGAACCCGGCAACCAGCATGGGACGCCGTCCCCAGCGATCGACGAAACTGATTGCAATGAAGGTCGCCAGCATATTCACGAGGCCGACAATTGCCGTTCCCCACATCTGACCGTCCTGACCGAAACCCGCGACCTCGAAAATGCGCGGGGCATAATACATGACGACATTGATGCCAGTCAGCTGCTGGACAATCTGCAATCCGATACCGAGAAAAACCGAGCGGCGGAAATTCGGATTTTCAAGAAACATCGAGAAACCACGCTGCTTCTGTTTCAGCCTGTCCTGTATCTCGCCGATTTCCTTTTCAGCCTCTGCACGCGAGGGACGAAGGCTTGCAAGCGTTTCAAGCGCCTCGTCATGACGCCCACGCAGCATCAGCCAGCGCGGGCTGTCAGGCAGAAACAACGAGCCCAGCATGAAGACCGCCCCTGGCACGGCGACAATTCCCAGCATCCAGCGCCAGGCGCCGTAATAGGAAAAAATGGCATCCGATACGAAAGCGAGCAGAATACCGATCGTAATCATCAGCTGGTAAACTGAAATCAGACTTCCGCGATGCTGCTCATCTGCCACTTCGGAAATATAAAGTGGTGCGACAAAGCTTGCGATGCCGATGGCAAGACCAAGCAAAGCACGGGCAACAATCAGGACTGTGATACCCTGCGCAATAACGCAAAGCATGGCACCAAGCATAAAAAGAACAGCACTCAGTATAAGTGATTTCTTTCGACCAAAACGATAGGAGAGCTGTCCGGCACAAAGCGCCCCGATTGCCGCTCCGAACATCATGGAAGAAACAATCCATTCCTGAGCGACATCTCCTGCATGGAACTCTTTTGCAATAAAACCAAGAGCCCCAGAAATAACGCCAATATCAAGACCAAACATAAGACCAGCTACAGCGGCAAGAATTGCTGCAAGCAACATCTTTCCGACCATTGGTATCTTTTTTTCTCTTTCTATTTCATATGACGTGTAGCTCATTACTTTTTCTGAAGCCCCATCGCTAACATTTATCTAACAAAATCTCGTAACATGTATCATTTTTAATGAGATAGTTCAAAGGATGGATAATTGGAGTCACATAATCGCGACTATGTCGTCGCTAGTTTTTATTTGTAAGAATTTTTCTATAAAAACAAATGCCTAGTTAATTTTTATATAGTCATATTTTTTTCTGATTGAGACGTCAAAAATTGCAGAAGACGATTCTGTAAATGACTACCAGCATATTTTATTTTGATAAATTATCTCAGAGAGGGACGATTATCCATCCCATGCTCAAGCATCCTGTTTCAGGGCACTGACGTCAGGAAATACTATTTTTACCAATAATATGTGTAATTTCGTATATATATTATACAAATCCATATTTTACTATGATCTATATTTTTTTATATAATAAATATAAGATATCTGTTTGTAACCAGATTGACCCGATACATCTGTTCCCTTTCCGACAAAGCCTTGCCGGCAAAACAGGACTGTCAGGAAATCTGCGCAACCCTGGCAAGTCTTTGAATGATGCGCTTTCAACAAGACGGGAACTCCCCTGTTTCAGGTCTGTTCTGGCCTAAGACCTCTTATCTGCCTGAAAAGGACACGACCATGTCTTATCTGACATTACGTGACGGTAATACTCTTCATTACAAGGATATGGGCGCCGGACGGCCGGTATTGCTGGTCCATGGATGGCCACTGACCGGCGATATGTGGGAATACCAGACCCTGGCCCTGCTCGAAGCTGGCTATCGCGTGGTCACCTATGATCGTCGTGGATTCGGTCAGTCCAGCCATCCCTTTGGTGGCTATGATTATGAGACGCTTACCGCAGATCTTGCCGAGCTGATCGATCATCTCGACCTGACCGATCTTACCCTGATCGGGTTCTCGATGGGCGGTGGAGAGGTGACACGCTATGTCAGCCGTTTTGGCCCGACGCGTCTTGCCGGTGTCGGCCTGATCGCGTCTGTCGTACCGTTCCTGCTCCAGACAGATGACAATCCCGATGGTGTACCGGTCGATGTGTTTGCCGAATTCAAGGCACAGATACGTCGCGACCGCTTTCACTTTCTGGCCGAATTCCTGAAGGGTTTTTACGGCGTCAGCCTGATCCGCAAGCCGGTCAGTCAGGCATTGATTGACTGGAGCTTCACGCTTGGCATTATGGCCAGCCCGAACGCAACGCTGGACTGTATCGACAGCTTCAGCCGTACCGATTTCCGCCCGGATCTGGCTGCGCTGACCCTCCCGGTTCTGGTGGTCCATGGCACCGGCGACAAGACAGTGCCCTACGAGCTGACCGGCAAGCGTGTGAGCGAGCGGCTGCCCCATGCGCGCTATGTTGAATACGACAGCGCACCGCATGGTCTGTTCGCGACCGATGCCGAAGCCCTGAACCGCGATCTGCTCAGCTTCCTGAGCAGCACGAAACTCTGACTTTGCTCCCCGGCCCTTTGCGGGCCGGGGACTGCCTCAGGATGCGCGGCTGACCTGACGGGTCGGACTGCGCATGGTTACAAACTCCTCAGCCGTAGTCGGATGAATGCCGATCGTGCGATCAAAATCACGCTTGGTCAGCCCGGCCGTAACGGCAATTGCCACGCCCTGCATGAGTTCTGCCGCGGCATCGCCCATCATGTGTGCACCGACCACTTTCTGGCTATCACGCTCGACGATCAACTTCATGAACGCCTTGCGGTCACGCCCGATCAATGTCTGGCGCAGCGGGCGGAAGGACGCCGTAAACACATCCAGATCAGCCTGTTTCGCGGCTTCCTCTTCCGTCAGTCCTACACTTGCGAGTGTCTCGGAGAAGAACACGGCCTTGGGCGTGGTGTCGTAAGCCCAGTCACGCGGCGTGTGCTTCGAGAACAAGCGTTCGGCAAGCGTATGACCCTCGGCTATGGCCACCGGGGTCAGGTTGATCCGGTCGGTGACATCGCCGATGGCATAGATATCCGGCACAGAGCTGGTCGATTGCGCATCGACCACCACGGCCCCCTTCTCGGTTTTGACACCGAGCGCATCAAGACCCAGCCCGTCGATATTGGGCTTGCGCCCCGTTGCGAAGAACACGCAATCGGTTTCGACCTGCGTCCCGTTGGACAACACGACCTGACGGGCGCCGCCCTTGAGGGCCTCGATCTTTTCGGGCGAGACACCGGCATGAACGGTGATGCCATGCTTGGGCAGGGCCTCGAGCAGTTTCTGACGCAACTCCTGGTCGAAACCGCGCAAGGGCAGATCCTGACGGAAAACAAGATCGACCTTCGAGCCGAGGCCTGCAAAAATACCGGCAAACTCGACGCCGATATAGCCGCCGCCGATAATACAGACACGCTCGGGCCGTTCGGTCAGATGAAATGCCTCATCGGAGATGATCCCGAGTTCTGCTCCGTCGATGGGCGGGCGCACGGGGCGACCGCCGGTCGCAATGACGATCTTCTCGGCCGTCACGCGCTGCGGCGTCGCCTGTTCGTCGAGCGGGCCCGGGCCGATCTCGACTGTATGAGCGTCGATCATCTTTGCCCGACCGGTAAAAAGGCCGACCCCTGCCTTGTCGAGCATGGATTTGTAGATCCCGTCGAGACGCTCGATTTCCTTGTCCTTGGCGGCGATAAAGCGGGGCCAGTCATGCGCGCCGATCGTGACATCCCAGCCATAGGCACGGGCGTCGTCAGCGGCCTCAGCCCCTTCTGATGCGTAGACCATCAGCTTCTTGGGAACGCAGCCGAGATTGACGCAGGTGCCTCCCCAATGGCGGCTTTCGGCAATACCGACACGGGCACCGTTTTGTGCGGCGATACGGGCGCAGCGCACACCGCCCGACCCGGCCCCTATGACGAAAAGATCGAAATCCGGCATATGACTTGTCTCCAAAAGAAAACGCGGCCGGAAGAACTCCCGGCCGCGCATATCATGATCACTACTGTGCCCTGCGCCCCTACAGAACGGGCGTAGCAGGCTCAGCGTTCCGCAAAAGCCTTTTCGACAACATAAGAGCCCTGCTTGCTCATATTGCCTTCTTCAAAGCCCATAGAAACGAGCAGCTTTTCAGTATCAGCCAGCATTTCGGGCGAACCGCAGATCATCACACGGTCATGCTCTGGATCGAGCTTCGGCAGGCCGAGATCTGCAAAGATTTTGCCGTTTTCAATCAGCGTGGTGATGCGGTCGGTCACGGCAAAGTCTTCACGCGTGACGGCCGGGTAGTATTTGAGCTGCTTGCTTACATACTCACCCAGAAATTCATGCTTCGGCAAATCATGGCGGATATGATTCATATAGGCCAGCTCACCCGAGATACGCACCGTGTGGCTTAGCACCACATTCTCGTAGCGTTCGTAACATTCCGGATCCTCGATCAGGCTCATAAAAGGAGCAAGGCCCGTACCTGTCGAGAGGAAATACAGGTTGCGGCCCGGGCGCAGATTGTCGAGCAGGAGTGTGCCGACCGGCTTGCGACCGACCAGAACCGTGTCGCCCACCTTGACGTGGCGCAGACGCGAGGTCAGCGGGCCGTCTTCCACCGCGATGGAGAAAAATTCCAGCTCTTCCTCATAATTGGCCGAGGCGATGGAATAGGCGCGCAGCAGCGGCTTGCCCTCGACCTCGATGCCGATCATCGTGAACTGGCCGTTCTCGAAGCGCAGCCCAGGGTCGCGCGTGCAGGTGAAGGTGAAAAGGCGGTCGGTCCAGTGATGCACGCTCAGAACCTCGCAGGCCTGAAGGTGACCATATTCCTTGCTCGGCGGCGCCAGGTGATACTGGCCGGGATGGCCCTCGACGGGAAGGAGCCCTGAAAGCGGCTCGGCAATGGTTGGCATCGGCAGTGAGACAGGCGCGTTCATCGGCGTTCTTTCGCAAGGAAGCAGGGGGCGGGCGGTCTGACACCGCCCAAAGTGGCGAAATTTCTAAAACATCCTCTCGCCCTTTGAAAACCCCACAGCCCTGTCTGTTTTAAAATATTACGACGATTTTGGATGCGTCCTTGCGATAAACTGCGAAACATTATCGTGCATTTCATGCAGCGCAGGCAGATGCGCATAGACCATATGGCCCGACGCGTATTGCTTGATCTCGATATTTTTCGCGAGCGCGCGCGGGATCGGCAGATGGCGCATTTCATACACACCTTCGAATACGGCGTACCGAGATCGTAATAGCCTTGGTTCAGCATCACCTGAAGCCCCGGGTTGGCCTTCATCGCCGCCGCCAGATCGGGCAGTACATTCGGCTCACCACGCGCCTGTCCGCGCTGATCGGGCTGCTTGTGCGTGAAGCTCCATTTGCCGATGCTATGGGCGCTGACGCGATATTCCATATATCCATCGCCAAAAGACGGATCGGCACCGTAATGCAGCGTCGTATGGGCATAGTCATTGAAGGCCGCCACATAGGCGGATTCCATGGCAGCGGATTGCGGGTCGTATTCGGGCGTCTGGCCCAAAGGATCCATGCTCGGGCCGGAGAAGCGGCTGTCGAGGCGGCCCGTATCCATACCCTGATCGCCAAGCAGCGTCTTGGCGAATTCGCCACCATTGACGCGCAGATTGGCCTTGATGATGTACTCGACCGGTAGCCCCGTATAGCGATGCAGTTTCTCGGCTGTCGCTTTCAGCTTGTCGTCACTGATGCTGGTGCCATCCTGCAAGGCCGATGTGTAATCGGTCAGCGCAAAATGCTCGACCTCGGCCAGAAAGGCTTTCAGATCGGTGGGCTGGTCGGGCAGCTTGTGGTGATACCAGGCCGTTGCGGCAAAGCTTGGCAGGCCCAGCACGTAAGGCTGATCGTTGCTCGGGTTGTTCTGTGCCCGGTCAATGGAATTGCCGTAATTCAGGATCTGCGACAGCAGAATGACGCCGTTGAAGTCGATCCCTTTATCCTGACGCAGCGCATTGGCAATGATGGCCGAGCGCGTCGTGCCATAGCTTTCACCAAAGAGATATTTGGGCGAGTTGAAACGCCCGTGCCGCGACAGGAACTGCGCGATGAAATCGGTAAAGGCGGCGGCATCGGGATCGGTGCCGTAAAACGCCTTGTCGCGATCCTTGCCGATCACACGGCCATAACCGGTGCCGGGGGCATCGATGAAAACGAGATCGGTCGCATCGAGCAGCGAATCATCGTTATTGACCACCTTGTAAGGGGCGGCAGGTGTCGGCTGATCGTCGACTGTCACGACGCGCTTGGGGCCGAGCGCGCCCATATGCAGCCAGACCGTGGAGGAGCCGGGGCCACCATTATAGACAAAGGTGATCGGACGGTTTTCGGGATGCGCGCCTTTCTTGAAATAGGCAACGTAGAAAACAGACGCAACGGCCTGAGGCGCCTTGGGGTCCGGATTGGCGTCATCCCATCCGGCGGGATGGATGATAAGCGTGCCGGATTCCGTCTGATACGGAATGGCCTGACCACGAATAGTCACGCTGCCATCGCTCAGCACATGTTGCGGTTTCATCAGGAAAGCAGGGCCCTGTGGCCCACCGGGACCACCATCGGGACCGGGCGGCGGCGGTGGTGGTCCCATATGCGGCGGCATATCCGGCGCGGCGAGGGCTGTGCCCGCGAGAAGAGACGTGAAACCGAGAATGGCAGAGAATTTCGGGACTTGCTTGAACCGCACCATGGGCTCCTTCAGATCGTTACGAAATCGTATAGGAGAACGAAACGCGCGCTTCGACAAGTCTGCCGTTGCAGCAAACCGTGTCATAACGCACAAACGCTCTCATGGATTCTGCACGCTCCCCCGCTGATCACGCTCTTGCCTTGGCCATTGAGGATACCGGCCTTTCTCCTACCCCCAAGGAGGAGCCTCGCCTTCTCAAACTGATCGCCCGCAACCTTGTGCCGGGGGCCGAGCGTATCCTGCCTTCGGAATATGAACGTCTGCTCTGCGACGTCCGCCGCAAGGACTGGGCAGCCCAGCTCATGAATGCCACCCGCCGCGCGGGTGAACTCTGGATCAGCAAGGCGGATATTCTCGATGCGGTGGGTCGTGTGCATGATCCGCGTGCCGGTCTCGATCTGTTACGAAACACGCTCAATGACACCCTGGCAGGCCGTCTGCGCGAAATGGGCCATACACCGCGCGACGTGCTTGAAGCGGTACAGGCCGATCTGAGCGATGCCGGAACCTTCCTTTCCGGCGGGCAGATTGATCGTCTGGCGCAGATTGTCGCCTCTGCCTTCGGTGTCGAGGATACGGGTTTCGAAGCCGAGCTGATCGCCAGCGAGAAAGCCCGGCGTGAGGAAGAAGAACGGATCGAAGCGCGCGCGGAAGCCCGGCGCAAACGCGAGAACGAACGGCTCAAAGCCTGGGAAGAGAGCCTTGTAGGCTTCGATCAGGTGCCTGCCATTCTGCATTGTACTCCGCGTGAGGCGCTGCGCTGGATAGCCGAGAACCGTCTGCCGGTTACCCGTCGCACACCGCAGCCTGACGGTACCGAGAAGTTCGAGTTCGATCCCGAGATTCTCAAGCGCCTGCGTGCGCAGCTTGCGGAATGGCGCGGTGGCGCGCGCGGCACCCCTGCCCTCACGGGCCGCAAGGTCGGTAATGCCGTCATTGCCCGCGTGGCAGCTCTTGATCGTTATGTGGCGCATTTTCGCACGGCGCGCTCACTCAAGCGACGCATCACGCTGGTGACGGGGCCAACCAACTCGGGCAAATCCTATACCGCGCTGAATGCATTGGCCAATGCAGAGAGCGGTCTGGCCCTCGCCCCGCTACGCCTTCTGGCACATGAGTTTCGCGAATCGCTGCTTTCCCGCGGGGTTCCAGCCTCCTTGGCTACTGGCGAAGAACGCATCGATTTTCCCGGGGCGCGCCATCTGGCTGCGACCGTCGAGATGTGTCCGTTCCATAACCCAGTTGACGTGGCACTGATCGATGAAGCGCAGATGCTGATGGATCCCGATCGCGGCGCCGCCTGGACCGCGGCAATCATGGGGGTTCCGGCCCGTCATCTCTACATTCTGGGCGCGCCGGACTGCATTCCCCTCATCCGGCGCATTGCCGAACTCTGTGACGATCCACTCGACGAAATCACTCTGGAGCGCAAATCGCCATTGCGTGCCGCCAGCGCTCCGGTCAGGCTGCGCGACCTTGAGGCAGGCGATGCGCTCATTGCCTTCTCGCGTCGTGAAGTGCTTGATCTGCGCGCAGAATTGCTGACTCTCGGCAAACGTGTCGCCGTGGTTTACGGCGCACTCAGCCCGGAAGTCCGTCGTGCCGAGGCTGCACGGTTCAATAATGGCGAGGCCGAAATCCTGGTCGCGACAGACGCCATTGGCATGGGGCTCAATCTGTCGATCAAGCGCGTGGTGTTCAGTGCGCTACGCAAATATGACGGCAAGCAGACCCGTGACCTGACAGCGCAGGAAATCAAGCAGATTGGCGGCCGCGCCGGACGCTATGGCCATCATGAGAACGGTATCGTGGCTGTACTGGGCGAGGCTGGAACGCCTGCGCATATCCGCAAGATGCTGGCCGCACCGCCAGAGCCGATTACCGAGCTGCGCCCGCTTGTCCAGCCGGATTCCGATATCGTGCGTGCCGTGGCCGAGGAAATCGAGACGGATAGTCTTTACGGCGTTCTGGTGCGTATCAAACGCGCCGTTCTGCGCGCCGATGACCCGAATTATCGCCTTGCCGATATGGATCAGGCTTTCGAAATCGCCTCGGCGCTGGAAGGTGTTGAGGGGCTTGGTCTGACGCAACGCTGGGTTTATGCGATGTGCCCGATTGACGAGCGCGATAACGGCATTTCACGTCTTGTTGGCTGGGCGAGTGACCATGCAGCCGGACGACGCGTACCGCCCCCCGGCACAGGACGGCTCGTTCAGCCCTCACAGGCAGGACGAGAAGAACTGGAGCGCGCCGAGAAACGCCACAAGCGTCTTGTTGCCTGGCGTTGGCTCTCCCTGCGCTTTGCTGATGCCTATACCGACAGGCAAACAGCTGAAGAGAATACGACCGCCCTCAATGACTGGATTGAAGCCGTATTGCGTCAGCAAAGCCGTGAGCGCGAACATCAGAAGCGTGCAGCCCCGGGTCAGAGACCAGGCGGCAAACGCACCTTCGGCAAACGTCAGCCAGAGCGCGACTCACGCTCATCCCATGAAGGGCGTGCCCCGAAGGCCCCGAAGACCATGAGAAAACGCAGACCCGGACGGGGATAAGCGCTCGATCTGAAGTTCCGGCTCCGACAGGCGAAGGTCTGCCCCTCAAAGAGGCACCTGCGGCATTACGACTCGCCTGTCTGCTGTTTTTTTTTGTGATTTCAGGGACGTCAACATACTGAAATCACCAAGAATTTTTACCCCCACTCTGGGGGAGAGCAATTTTTTCGCCAGATCGACGTAAAAAGTTCTTCCATTCTTCATAAAAACCGGGCTAGCGTTTCCTTGCGGCAACCGAAGTTGCTTCAAATAATTCTTCGAAAATTACTTCGAAGAATGAAGTAAAATACGGCCAACGCGAAACAGTGCGCATCTTGCGCCATGTGAAGAAGGAATACAGATATGTCGTCTGGTCTTTCCGTAAGCACATTATCGTCGAAAACTATGACCTCGATCAGGGTTTTCTTTGCAGATGCCAAATATAACGGGGTTGGCCCACCGTAAAGGTGCGCCTCGGCCCTCCGCCGTTCCTCTCCGGTTAGGAAATGCGCAGGGCCACCTCGGTCTCGGTTTCAGACCTCTTCTGCCTTCCAATGTCTCTTCTTTGTTGATTTACCAATACCGGGGTTCAGACAGTTGCACGGGTCGAGATCCCGGTAGTGGTCAAGTATTTCAGTGCCTGCCTCATACAGATGACCAAGATTATGCTCTGCCGGATATCGCGCGCCGCGTGCAGCAAGCAGCTCCAGCATTTCGTGTTCTACAGCTTCAGCTGATTCACCGGGTTCAAGCACATAATCCTGATGCATTACGTGGCAGAGAAAATGCCCGTAATAGAGCTTGTGCTGGATACGGCGACTGATCCTCTCGGGAAGATGTTCGAACCAGTCCGGGTCATTACGACGCAGGGCAATATCCAGCGCCACGATTTCCCCCGCTGTGGAGCCTTTTACAGCACGACAACGCAAGGCAGCACCAGCTGCAGCGAAACGATGCAGAAAGGCACGCTTGCCCTCATCGTCATTACAGGCAAACCAGTCAAATCCATCCTGACCGCTGCTCTCTCCGGTATCGATTTCCTGAAGATGTTTCCTGACTTTTCCGGCAAGATCATGAGAGACGCGTAGCATCAGATGATGCTCGAAACGTTTTTCGAAAATCCGCATCTTTTCCGGAATCTGGTCTGGCAAGAGACGTCCGATCTTCTGCATCACACGATCAGTGATATGGGGCGGCAGAAAATTGAAGCCAGACAGATAATTATCAAGCCATGCCTTGGCTGCAAACAATCCCGGGATAGAATTTGTACCCAGATAACGGATAAGTGCCACCGTATCGCGGCCATAGGCTTCGGCAATACGAAAGGCTTCCCGGTGCATGTATTCAGCGGCAATCGGCAATTCGTCATGGGCTGTCAGCAGATAACGGCGAAGCGCTTCGAGCCTGGCCGGGCTATTGGTGCCGATATAGAAGACCTGGCTGTTCTTTTCCGCAGGGAAGGAATCAACGCGTACGGCAAAGACAATCAGCTTGCCCGCGCACCCTGAAGCGTCGAACCACCGGGCGCTGTCCTGATTATAACGCGCAGGTGTATCTGCTTCCACATCGCGTACATGGGCAACATAACGATCATCATGCCCCCTTGCATCAGGCCAATCGATCTCGTCAGCTCTCAGGGCCCCGCTTTCCAGGCGGGCAAGGGCCTTGACCGGGTCCTTGTCCAGTCTGATGCCCAGATGATTGACAAGCTCGAGTCTTCCTTCTGCCGTGACCCGACCGAAAAGAGCCATCTCGGTATAGGCAGGACCTCGCTGTACCAATGCCCCGCCTGAATTATTGCTGATCCCTCCAAGCACAGAAGCACCGATACAGGACGAGCCGATTACCGAATGGGGTTCGCGCCCGTAGCGTGCCAGTGTGGTCTCCAGTTTGTGCAGGGTGGTGCCTGGCAGGCAGATCACCTGTCTGCCCCCACCGAGCAGATGCATACCGCGCAAACGCCGGGTACTGATCAGGATAACAGGGCGATCATAACTGTCGCCATCGGGGGTAGAGCCGCCTGTCAGACCTGTATTGGCGGCCTGAACAATCAGGATCTGATCAGCCGCTACGCAAAGCTCGGCAACGCGCCAGAATTCGACCAGTGTACGAGGACGGATAACGGCCCGGACCGGACCCGAGCCAAATCTGTACCCTCTGGTATAGGGCGCTGTCGCATGAGAGGCGACCAGTACATGAGGTGTCCCGACGATCTGTCGCAGAAGAACCAGCAGTCTGTCTGCATGCATGGTGGGTTCCGTCAGGCGCATGATCGTCTTCCTTTGCTTCGCGATACCCGTGGCATGATCAGTTCAGGCACCTATCGGGTATTGCCTGCTCTCTCGCGAGGGAACCCTTTTCCTCCAGAAAAAAGCTCCCGTCATCTTACGCCTCGGACAGAAAAATCACGTTGAGGATCGGTCAATACGGCTCAGACCACCCATATAAGGCTGAAGCACCTGAGGAATCTCGATAGTACCTTCTGCCGTCTGACCATTTTCCATGACCGCAATCAGCGTACGACCAACTGCAAGGCCCGATCCGTTGAGCGTATGAACGAAGGCAGGACCGGTTTCACTGCGATAACGTGCGTTCATGCGACGCGCCTGAAAATCGCGCGTGTTCGAACAGGACGAGATTTCACGCCACGCTTTTTGTCCAGGCAGCCAGCCTTCGAGATCAAAGGTTCTGGCTGCACCGAAACCGGTATCACCCGCACAAAGCAGCATACGGCGATAGGGAATATTCAGACGCTCGAGAATACTCTCGGCACAGCGCGTCATGCGTTCATGTTCATCCGCACTGGCTTCCGGTGTCGTGACAGAGACGAGTTCAACCTTGCTGAACTGGTGCTGACGCAACATGCCGCGCACATCACGCCCGGCAGAACCTGCTTCGGAGCGGAAGCAGTTCGACAGCGCCGTCATGCGTATGGGCAGCGTCTTCGCATCAAGTATCTCGCCTGCCACACTGGCGGTCAGCGGCACTTCTGCCGTTGGAATCAGCCAGCGACCATCAGTCGTCTGGAAGGAGTCCTCAGCAAATTTCGGCAGCTTGTCTGTGCCATACATGGCTGCGTCATTGACAAGCAGCGGTACGATGGTCTCGCTATAGCCAAATTCCCGGGTATGGACGTCAAGCATGAACTGACCCAGCGCACGTTCCAGGCGGGCAAGAGCACCGCGCAGCACGGTAAAGCGGGCGCCCGACAGCTTGGCGGCAGTCGGGAAATCCATCAGACTCAGCTGTTCTCCGAGTTCGAAATGCTGCTTCGGCTCGAAATCGAAAACCGGTACCTCACCCCATTGATGAACGACCTGATTGGCGTCCTCATCGCGCCCTTCGGGCACGGTATCATCCAGACGGTTGGGAAGGCTCGCAAGGGTCGCGGTGATTTCGCTCTCAATGGCTGAGGCGCTGGCTTCGAGCGCCGCGATGTGGTCACGCAGCTCGACAGCTTTCTGTTCCAGTGCGGTCGTGTCCTGCCCTGTCTTCTTACCCTGACCAATCTCCTTCGCTAGAATCTTGCGCTGGGCCTGCTGTTCCTGAAGAGCCTGAAGGGCAGCTCGACGCTCCTCATCGCGACGAACCAGATCACCAGCGACGGGCGACAGGCCACGACGGGCCAGAGCAGCATCAAAACCGGTCGGATCGGCGCGAAGGGCGCGCAAGTCATGCATGTGAATTCTATCCCGTCAGGTGTCAGTCAATCGTTGCAGGGCGTGGCTCGGCAAACCGGGCCGTAATAATCGAGATTTCATACAGAAAGATCAGCGGAACGGCGAGGCCCACCTGCGTGATCACATCAGGGGGGGCCAGAACAGCAGCAATCACGAAGGCTCCGACAATGGCATAGCGGCGGAATTTCTTGAGCCCTGCTGCCGTCACGATCCCGACACGCGCAAGCAGCGTCAGCACCACGGGCAGTTCAAACGCCACGCCAAAAGCGAGAATCAGCTTCATGACCAGAGAGAGATAGTCTGAAACCTTGGCCTGCAATTCGATATGCATGCCGTGAGACCCTGCCGGAGCAGTCTGGAATGACAGGAAGAAACGCCAGGCAATCGGGAAAATGAAGTAATAGGCAAGCGTCGCGCCGACCAGAAACAGAACCGGTGTAGCGATCAGAAACGGAGCAAAAGCGCGCTTCTCATTCCTGTAGAGGCCCGGCGCGATAAAAATCCAGGCCTGCATGGCGATGATCGGAAACGACAGAAAAGCTGCTCCGAAAAACGCGACACGCACATAGGTAAAAAACGCTTCTGAAAGCGCCGTATAGATAAGATGGGGCTCTTCACCCTGCTGACGCATGATCCGCGCCAGCGGGTCAGCGAGAAACAGGTAAATCTGCTCGGAAAAATGATAGCAGACCAGAAAGGCGATGATGAAAGCTGCGAGCGACCAGATGAGACGTTTGCGCAACTCGATCAGATGCTCAAGCAGCGGCATCGCCTTGTCGTCGAGAGAGTTATCATTCGTCATGGCGCGGTCGGACAGTCTGTCTGAAGATGGGTCACGTTCGGAACGGCAGGCTCGGTCGTCGGGGGCGGCGGATCAAGTGCGACACGGCGCCCGTTATGAATAACTCTCAACGGTGGTATGACTGCGGGTGCATGCCAGAGCTTCTGTTCATGATGCAGTCGGCGCGCCGTAAGAGGGGGTATGATGGATGGACCCCGCGTTTCCTCAGGCTGGCGTTCGACAGGTTCTGTACTGGTGACGCCGGGGCCGCTCACAGGAATAACAGAGGGAGACGCAGTCCCTGTCCCGGGAGCTGATAATGAAGGCGGCGGCGTGAAATCGAGACTCTTGCTGATCGTCTGATCTGAATCGATAGTGCGGGCAATTCGATCACGGAAGTCGAAACGCTTGAGATCGCGCAGATGATCACGGGCTTCCCCCAGATCAGCCTCACGGATCATTTCATCAACATGCCCCTGAAATTCTGACGCCATACGGCGCACGGCCTTGATGCCCCGACTGACAGCGCGAATGGCGGTCGGCATATCCTTGGGGCCGATGAAAACCAGCGCCACAACAACAATCAGCGCAATTTCCGACCAGCTGAAATCGAACATGTTCCCCACTCATCACAAAAGCCCGATTTATGGGGCGCCTATTTTATGCCCTGCTGGGTCACGACACGTCCTGCCTGCGCGGCCGCATCAGGATCGAGCAGCAATTCATCCCGACGTGGAAGAGCGCCAAGATCACTCAGGCCGAAACTGCTGAGAAAATGCGCCGAGGTTCCCCAGAGAATGGGCCGTCCCGGAACTTCCTTGCGCCCTTTTGGCATGATCAGTCCATCCTCGATCAGCGTGTCGAGCACGGTCTGACTTAGCGAAACGCCACGTATGCCCTCTATATCGGCGCGCGTGCAGGGCTGATGATAGGCGATGATCGCGAGCGTTTCCATGGCGGAACGGCTCAGACGGCGGGGTTTCTCAACAATACGCGTCAGAGCGGGTGCAATTTCAGAGCGGGTGCGAAACTGCCATCCTTTGGCAACGGCCACGAGTTCAACCGCATGATCTTCATAACGCAGGCGAATTTCAGCAAGCACCGGACCAAGTGTATTCTCATCGGCACCCTGCGTAACCACAAACTGTCTGAGCGCATTTTCCGAAACCGGTTCGACACTGGCAAAAATCAGCCCTTCCACCAGCCGGGAGAGAGACGTCAGCGCATCCATTACTCTTCTTCCTTCTGTGGGGCCCTGAGCATGATTTCAGCAAAGACACCATCCTGCTTCAGTTCGACAGCGCCACTCTTGGCCATTTCGAGCCCTGCAACGAGCGCGCTGGCAAGAGCTGCGGCGCGCGCGCGAGGTGCCGTACTCTCCTGGGCGGGCAACAAAGAGGTCAGTTTCTGCCAGCCTGCGATCTCGCTGGCATTGAGCAGGCGCTGCAATGCCGAAACGGCTTCCGTCACGGTCCAGTAGCGCGGTCGGGGTGGTGCGTAGAAACGCTTGCGCCCCTTGCGGCGCGTCATGGCAAGATAGGCAGTGATCAGACCAACCATATCAACACGCAAACCGGAGCGATCGATCCGGGTCATGTCCTCGCCGCATCCTCTGGCAAAGACATGCTCACCCAAACGGGGGCGATTATCCAGCCAAAGTGAAAGCCCGCGAATGGCCTCAAGTTCGAGCAGACGGCCCTGAAGGAGACCCGCGGCTTCCTCGGCCTCACCATCAACTTCGTTTTCTGCTGGCAGAAGCAGACGGGATTTGAGCCAGGTCAGCCAGGCCGCCATGACCAGCCAGTCTGCAGCCAGTTCAAGCCGGATCTGACGGGCGCCTTCAACGAAAGCGAGATATTGCTCAACCAGTTGCAGGATAGAGATCTGTGCCAGATCAACCTTCTGGGCACGTGCCAGGTCGAGCAGAAGATCAAGCGGCCCTTCAAAACCGGTCAGGGACAGATGAGGCACGGTTTCCTGTGTCTCACCTGCCAGAAAAACGGAACCTCCCTCACCCATTGCTGTCAGAAGACCGCCGGTGTGCACGCGATGGATCGTGCATGCAGTCGCACACAGAAAGCGCGCGCCGATTGTGATGAGTCAAACCCGCCTACACGCAGGCGATAAAAGACATGACCGTTGATTGTCTTCTGTTCGATAACAGGCTCACGTCCAGACAGGAGATCACTCGCCTGTTTTGAAAGCCGCGCCCAGGTCGCCCTGGCATCGGCATCGCTGCCCAGTGCCGCAAGCTGAACCATATGCCCGCCACTGTCATTTTTGGCAGCCGGTGTTGGCGCAGGCGCAGGCTTTGCTTCCTCCTTTTTCGGCACGACCTTGGTCTCGGGCCTTGGCGTGAGCTCTTCAGGTCTGGGTGGCGCCGGTTCTGTCACCTTTTCCGGCGCTGCTTCTTTCGGTGCCGGTGGCGGGGATGCTGCAGGTGGCGTTGCGCTGGTCTGGGGCTGCGCAGCACTGTCTGTCCCGCTATCCACAGGAGCTTGTGTTGCAGCAGGTGCTGCCGGCGGCGTCTCGGGAGCTGTGCGTGCCGCCAGAGCCTCGGGGCGTGGCTGCTCGGGTTCGGGCGCAAGATGGGCCTCGCCCTGCCCTGACACGTCAAGATCGGTAGCATCACCCATGATCTGCATGCCGCCCGGATCGGCGGGCCGATCACGCACAGGACCAGGGGGCGGACCAATAACAGGAATGCCGCCGGAATGGCCGCCCAGCAGAGACCAGCCACCAACACCCACAACCAGAAGGGCCCCCAGCCCTACCGCACCGTAAACAAGACGACGCGTCATCACATCGGATCCAAGCAGGGCGCTCAGTCCCCCGCCTGTTGCACTGCGACGACGGAAAACAGGCTCCTCATCGTAATCGGCACTCAGACGCTCGCGCGGCGGCGACGTACGAGGATTCTCGCGCATCGGAGAAGACTCTGCCCCGTAAGAAGGGGGGCGCGTATCGGTGAAACGCGGATCATTGGCGCGTCGGTCACTGCCACCCGGCTGGCGAGGGCTCTCTTCCCCGGTCTGCCTGTCGTCGCGCCAGTCTGGCGTGTCGTCGTTCATCGCATCTCCTCAACCGGCTCGACGCCGAGAATGGCCAGACCACAACGCAGCACGCTGGCAACCGAGGCCACAAGTGCGAGTTTGGCCAGACTCGCTGCCTTGTCGTGTTCATGCAGGAAGCGAAGCGTCGTATCCTCTCGCCCCTTGTTCCACAAGGCATGGAAATCAGCTGCCAGTTCGCCGCAATAATAGGCAATGCGATGCGGCTCACGCGTCTGGGCCGCGCCCTCGACCACACGCGGGAAGGTCGAGAGACGACGCAGCACGGCAAGCTCGACATCAGACCCGAGACGGGACAGCTCTGCCCCTGTCAGAGAGGCGTCGGTTGTCACATCGGCACCGAACATCGTCTCGGCACTGCGCATGACCGAGCGACACCGTGCATGGGCATATTGCACGTAAAACACAGGGTTATCACGTGTCTGGGCCACGACCGCATCAAGGTCGAAATCCATCTGGGCGTCAGCCTTGCGTGTCAGCATGGTAAAACGCACAGCGTCACGCCCCACCTCGTCCAGCAGATCACGCAGTGTGACGAAGGTGCCGGCACGCTTGGACATGCGCACAGGCTCGCCGCCCTTCATGATGCGCACGATCTGGCACATCACAACCTCGAATCCCGTCTTGCCATCGGTCAGTGCGCTTACGGCAGCCCGCATGCGCGAGACATAACCGCCATGATCGGCGCCAAGCACGTCGATCAGCTCGTCGGCGTTGCGGGCCTTCTGGGCATGATAGCCGATATCATTGGCAAAATAGGTGTTGCTGCCATCAGATTTGCGTAATGCACGATCAACGTCGTCACCAAACTGCGTGGAGCGGAACAGGGTCTGGGGGCGCGGCTCCCAGTCTTCCGGGGTCTTGCCCTTGGGTGGCTCGAGCACGCCTTCATAAAGAAGGCCCTTGGCGTCGAGTGCGTTGATCGCCTCATCAACCTGGCCGCTGGCAAGGGTTTCAGCTTCAGATGAGAAGACTTCATGATGAATACCCAGAAGCCCGAGATCAGTGCGGATCTCTTCCATCATGACCCTGAGAGTTGCAGCACGCACGATCTCGAACCAGACAGACGGGTCAGCGGGCTGGCCGGAGACATCAGCAAGGCTCTTGCCATGTTCGGCAGCGAGCGTCTCACCGACCGGAATCAGATACTCGCCCTGATACTGCAGGCCGGTGGGCGTAAGTGCGGAGAATGCTTCGACATCGACCTGCGTCCCAATGGCCTGCAGATAGCGCCAGTAAGCCGCCCAGGTAAGCGCAATAACCTGCGCGCCTGCATCGTTGATGTAATATTCCTTGGTAACCCTGTGACCGGTCTTGGCCAGAAGATTGGCCAGCGCGTCACCTACAACAGCTCCGCGGCAGTGACCGACATGCATGGGCCCTGTCGGATTGGCCGAGACATATTCCACATTCACGCGACGGCCTGCACCGATGCGCGACTCACCAAAGCGCGGCCCCGCCTCAATGACAGAGCGCGCGACCGATTGCAGCACGTCGGGGCTGAGCGTCAGATTTACAAAACCGGGCCCTGCAGATTCTGCCCTGGCAACACCGGGGAGTGCCGAAAGCAGCGGCACCAGATCTGCCGCAATATCGGCCGGGCGACGACGGGCAAATTTCGATGCCAGAAGCGCCGCATTGGTGGCCATGTCTCCATGAGCCGCATCACGCGCGGGGGTAAGCTCGACACGTGCGGCGATCTCGTCCGGCAGATCCGCTACGACAGAACGCAAAGCCTCTCGCACCTGCCCCTGATAACGGGCAAAAAGGCAATCTGTGGTGGGCGCTTGTGTATCGGACATGAGGGCCTTGCGTTCCTGACGTGGTTCTTGCTGCCTGTATCAACCCAGCATCGAGAGTTCCGTCAACCGTCGATGTTCATCCATCGCAAAACGATCAGTCATTCCTGCGATATAATCGGCCACAACACGACGCCGACCAGCCTCGTCCGAGGTCCTGGCTTTTTCGCGCCAGCCATCGGGTAACAGGCTCGGATCTTCGGATAATATCTCGAAAACGGCGGTTATCGCCAGGCGCGCCTTGCGCGTCATGCGGTTCACCTTCCAGTGACGATACATGCGCGCATAGAGAAACTTGCGGATCTCCTTGTTCTCCCGTGCAATGGTCTCGCTGAAGGCCACGACAGGCATGGGCGCATGGCGAATATCATCTGCCGATTCCGGCTTGAGGGCTTCTATATTGGCGCGGGTCTGCTGTGTCAGATCAGTGACCAGCACATTGATGACCTGCCGTATGGTCTCGTGCCGGATACGCCGTTCCCGTTCATAACGGTCATCCGCCCGGGCGCCTGCCATGGCGCGTTCGAGCGCAGGTCCCACGATGGGCAGGCCTGCAATATCATCAAGCGCGAGCAGACCGGCGCGCAAGCCATCGTCGAGATCATGGCCATGATAAGCGATATCGTCGGAAAGGGCCGCCACCTGTGCTTCTGCCGAAGCATAGCTGGCGAGATCGAGATGGTGCCGCTGGTCGTAGTCGAACAGATAGGGCGTCGGACGTTTGACCGGCCCGTTATGCTTGGCAAGACCTTCAAGCGTTTCCCAGGTGAGGTTCAATCCGTCGAAAGCATGATAACGGCCTTCAAGATGGGTCACGAGGCGCAGCGACTGGGTGTTATGATCGAATCCACCCCAGTCTTTCATGCAGAGCTTCAGGGCATCTTCGCCCGCATGACCAAAAGGCGTGTGACCAAGATCATGCGCCAGAGCCAGCGCCTCGGTAAGATCCTCATCCAGCTTGAGCTGCCGTGCAACGGAGCGCGCGATCTGAGCCACTTCAAGCGAATGGGTCAGACGCGTGCGGAAGAAGTCACCCTCGTGATTGATGAAGACCTGCGTCTTGTATTGCAGGGTACGAAACCCGGCGGAATGGATCACACGATCACGGTCACGCTGCCAGGGTGAGCGCGTGGGGGCATCTTCTTCATTATGAAGGCGGCCTCTCGCGGTCTCGCGACGCACGGCATAGGGGGCGACATCCTGGCTGATCATCATGTTTCTCCACATCGCCCGCTTTGAGCGGGCGCATTGCCGCATTATATGGGAAAAGATGAGCCAGACCACGCCCCCTTCCGCCGCGCCCTTTCCGGGCCGCTTTTCGGTCTCTGCCGGTGCCGCCGCCCGGATTTCGGAGATCATCTCGCAGCAGACTGACCCGTCAGGGCTTGCCCTGCGCGTTGCGGTACTGGCCGGGGGATGCAACGGCTTCCAGTATCAGTTCAAACTCGACAGCGAGCGCGCCGCTGATGACGTGGTGATCGAACAGGATGGCGCCACGGTGCTGGTGGATCCGGTGAGCCTTGATCTGCTGGAAGGGGCTCAGCTTGAATTTGTGGACAAACTGATGGGTGCGCACTTCACGGTCAGCAACCCCAATGCCGCCTCATCCTGCGGTTGCGGCACCAGTTTCTCTCTGGCCTGACCGATCATGAGCTTCACTTTTGCCACCTGGAACGTCAATTCCATTCGCCAGCGCGAACGTCATGTTCTGGACTGGCTCGACCGCGTAAAACCTGACCTGCTCTGCCTGCAGGAACTGAAATGCGAGACGCATCTCTTTCCGGCGAGCTTTGCAGAAGCCGGCTACCATCCGGTCGTGGTAGGGCAGAAAGCCTATAACGGTGTCGCGATGCTGACGCGCAAACCGGCAGAAGTAACCAGCCTGAGCCTGCCCGGCTTCGAAAACGACGCTTCACGCTATGTCGAATTGCGACTGTCCGGCATGGTAATCGGCAATCTCTATCTGCCCAACGGCAATTCCGGCGGGGCTGCCGGTTTTGCCACAAAGCTCAATTTTCTTGACGCACTGGCCCAACGTGCGCGCGCACTTCTGGAGGCTGAAGAAGACTTCCTGTTCACGGGTGACTTCAATGTCTGCCCGACTGATGAGGATTATGCCCCCGGCGCGCTGAGCCCCGACGATGCCCTCCTGCGTCCTGAAAGTCGTGCGGGCTGGCACCGGCTGCTCTGGCTCGGGCTTACCGATGCGCTGCGTGCTATCCATCCTGCCGGTCGATACTACACATTCTATGACTACCAGAATGCCGCATTCCAGCGGAACTCAGGTCTGCGTATCGACCACGCCCTTCTCTCCCCCCGACTGGCAGAGCGCCTTGTTTCGGTCATACCAGACCGGGATGAACGGGCGAAAGATCAGCCTTCGGATCATATTCCGCTGATCGTGACCCTGGCCTGAGCTCTGCGAGGATCTTCCAGAGACGGATTGTTTCCTGACAAGCGCGACGCGCAAAAGCCCCAACGACACTCAGTCGGAGCTTTTGCCGCGGATCGGACACAGGTTTAGAGTGATATTTATCGGCCTGTGTTCGACGCTCTCCAGCGCATACGCTTTTCCTAGAGGCTTCCTTCAGCGAGTCTCTGAATATCGTCGTAAATCTCGTTCCACTCCTCGGTATCCACATCGAATAACCCAAGAAACTTCATATAGAACATACCCTCGCTTGCGATGAAGGCGAGACGCGCCTTTTTGTTGTCCCGCGTATTTGCGGCAAGCGTCTCATATCTCTGCCGGTACCATTGGCGCGCTCTACCGTTGGACTGTTCCTGTGCGAGAAGACCGGCGAGAACACTGCATATCTTGCTGTCCGGCACAGAAAGCAGATTCCTCGCTGTCTCGACATGCGCCCTTATCTTGTCGCTTTCCGTGCCATTTTGGCCAGCTTTGCTGGAATAAGCCGCCTCCTCACGGGAAAACCATCTGTCGACGAGCGCCTCCGTCAACTCTTCTTTCGAGCCAAAGCAGGACTGCACGCCTCCCTTGGTGATTCCTGCCTCCTTCGCGACGGCCCCTATAGAAAAAGCGCCAATGCCTGCCGTCAAGATGACCCGCTCAGCCGCCTCAAGGACTTCGTTCCTGTCTATGGTTTTCGGACGTCCCACAATTGCTCCTTGCAATTAGAATACGATCGTATTAATACTCTCTCAACAATCTCCTGATCCTTCCCGGTCCGAGAGCTCAGTGCCGGTATCGAGCCATGAGGAAATCCGCGTTTCTTCATTCCGTCGAACCGAATGAAGAAACGCAGACAGAAGAAACGCAAATAAAAATCAGATCGTCCCAAACAAGCATTTTCGTAATGGAGTAAGCCATGCCCTATCTGAATGTCACTCCCGGCGTCCCTGCGCCTTACAAGGATGGAGGCGGTCTGTACATGCTGAATGGCGGTACAATTACCGTTGACACAGATCAGGGTCTTCTTGGTCTTCGAGATACGACCTCAACAAATTATGGCCATGTGGCTTCCGTGGCAGGAAATATTTATGTCCATTTCGACGAGCGCGCATTTTACGCCAACCCTGTGAACAAGATATTCAAGCTCGAGATAGAAAATACAAAACCCGTCGCTAACGTCACAATCAATTATCTGCTCTCCGGAACGGAGAAATCCGTAACTGCCTTGTGGAACGGAACGAAGACGATCATCACCTTTATTCTGGGTGATGGGCAGGGCCATTCAGTCACTCTGAACATTGGCACCCGTTTTAACTCGCTTGGCCTACCGCTTGGCAAGACAGTGTCTTTCCCGACCGACAACAATAGCGGCTTAATCAAAATTGTCTGCTATGCCCGGGGGACCCGGATAGAAACACCAACCGGGGAGCGCCTCATCGAAGATCTCCGCGCTGGAGACGAGGTCATCACATATAAAGATCAAGGCAGAACGGCAGCTACCATCACCTGGGTCGGAACGCGTCGCGTGATCGCCACAGATGAAGCTGAAAAACTCGTTCGCGTCCGGAAAGATGCACTGCAATCCGGAGTACCGAACAGGGACCTACTGATCACACCAGAGCATTGCCTCTTCATTGATGGCAGGCTCTTTCCTGTGCGCACGCTCGTCAATGGTCGTTCGATCGCGATCAGTGATGAGACTGAATTTGAGGTTTTCCATCTTGAGCTGGAAGAGCATTCGATCATTTTCGCTAATGGTGCGAGCTCCGAAAGCTTCCTTGATACAGGAAACAAACATCTCATGTTTGGCGAGAATGCGAGATCGCTGACTCTGGGCAATTCAGAAACGGCATGCCGTATCTCTGCGGCGCCTATCTGCACCGCGCCAGAACAAATCAAACCTGTGCACGATGCTCTTGCCATGCGTGCTGCAATGCAAGACTACGCACCCGCCACGATACAACCGACGATCACGCCTAATCCTGACCTCCATCTTGCTCTGGATAATCACAGGACGATAAGACCAGCGAGAATAAAAGACGGGCAGTATATATTTTTCGTTCCTCATGACGTCGAGAGATTCTGGATTGTATCCAATGTTTTTATACCGAGCAAATATTATGGCCCGTGGTATGACGACCGACGTGAACTGGGAGTTCTTGTGGGAAAGATCAGCCTGTATAGCAGCACAGGACAGATCAATTACACAGAGCATCTCAAAAACCAGGAAATAGACGGCTGGCATGCCGTGGAAACCAAAACTCACCGGTGGACGAACGGCCATGCGAGGCTGGATATCGGTCCAGATTTTCCGGATGAGAGAATAATGGATGCTGTGATGGTCATCTCTATCGAAGTTATTGCAACGGGCACTTATTTCATGCTGCCAGCGCATCCAGAGCACAGCCTGCCCCGCTTTTCCTGTCCGCAGGATTTGCTGACACGAGAGAATCCGTCTGCTGCCATAGCATCCCTCGTGGATCTGGTTATCAATCATGATCACCAGATCAGAAGTACGGCGATCCAGGGCAGTATTTAAAAGCAGATAATATGTATGTAGGGCAATATCGGCTACAAAGCAGCTTCCTTCGTAGATTAGATCACTCGCATTGCTGGTGCGGCAAAGCGTCGAGGGAAGTCAGCTTACCGCTGAGAACATAATCGCCGAAATCGATCAGAAGATGATCTTCAATGCCATTGGTCCAGAGCACATCACTATAAGCAGAGTCCGGTAGCAAGGTCCCTGCCCCGGCACCAAAACTGGCGATTGAGATTGGAACGGCATCGCGACCGTGCAAGAGAGGACTTGCCAGACTTGCCTCATGCGAAGCGAACACACCCAGAGTCGCATAGGTTGGTATGCTCCCGGAGTCCGAGCTGCCGTCGAACAGATCAAGAGCAAGATGAAGGGTCTTTCTGTGAGCAGCCGCCAGAAGGGCCTGGGTCTGCTGAACAGGAAAGACGGTCTGTGCTGGCAGAGTCACGTTTTTGGTCTGGGGCTTCGTATAATGTACGACAATCTCACCATGACGCTGACGCAGCGCCTCGCCAGCTGTCTCGCTTGTTACCTGACCATCCTGGCTCTGGATCGTATGAAAAATCAGCCTGTGCGCTTTTTTGTCTTCAAGCGTAGCTGACTGGAAACTGACGCTGTTCGAACTGCCATCACCATTAACGATCTCGATATCAAGCTTCTGACTGACAGACCAGGCAGTACAGAGATCATGCAACTGATAGGTCGCAGAACCACTCGCACCGGCAAAGGCACCGGCCTTTAAGCGAGACAGGTTCAAGGTATAAACGGCCTTGTGCGGTTGCAGGGCCTCTCCTCGCACAGCGAAAGGCAGGGCGAAGAGCCCTGCAAAAAAACCGGATAGAAGCCGTTTCACGCCTGCCTGCCTTTCCGGCTCAGTCCTTCTGGACATTTGCCTTTGGTTTGGGCGGCAGAATGGCCAGGGAAAGCTCCTTCAGACGGGCAGGCTCGACCGGGGCCGGCGCTTCCATCATCAGGTCTTCACCACTCTGGTTGAGCGGGAAAAGAATAACCTCGCGAATATTCGGCTCATCGGCCAGCAGCATCACGATACGGTCCACACCCGGTGCCGAGCCGCCATGCGGCGGGGCACCATAACGGAAGGCGTTGAGCATGCCGCCGAAACGGGCCTCGACCACGTCTTCACCATAGCCTGCAATGGCGAAGGCACGGATCATGACTTCTGGCAGATGGTTACGGATCGCGCCCGAAGACAGCTCGATTCCGTTGCAGACGATATCGTACTGATAGGCCTTGATGGTCAGCGGGTCCTGCGAGTTCAGGGCCTCGAGCCCGCCCTGCGGCATAGAGAACGGGTTATGCGAGAAATCAACCTGACCCGTTTCCTCATTGCGCTCGAACATCGGGAAATCGACGATCCAGCAGAAACGGAAGGCGTCCTGCTCGATCAGATCGAGTTCCTGAGCAATGCGTGTGCGCACCTGCCCCGAGAACTTGGCCACGGCATCGCCTTCGCCTGCAGCAAAGAAAACGGCGTCACCCGCCTTGAGACCGCAGGCTTCACGAATGGCCTCGACGCGATCGGTTTCGAGATTCTTGGCAATCGGGCCCTTGCCACCATCTTCCTCGAAGATGATGTAGCCCAGACCACCAGCCCCGGCCTCACGCGCCCAGCTATTGAGCTTGTCGAAGAAACCGCGTGGGCGCGTTCCGGCACCGGGGGCCGGAATGGCGCGCACCTCGCCACCATTGGCAGCGATACGGGCGAACAGGCCGAAACCGGAATTGGCGAAAGCTTCGGTGACCGTGCTGATCAGCAACGGATTGCGCAGATCGGGCTTGTCAGAACCATACAGACGCATCGCCTCATCGTAGGGAATACGCTTGAATGGCGCGGTATCAACCTTGCTTCCCTTGCCGAATTCAGCAAACAGCCCGCTCAGTACGTCTTCAAGCACGGCGAACACGTCTTCCTGCGTCGCGAAGGCCATTTCAAAATCGAGCTGATAGAACTCGCCGGGGCTACGATCGGCGCGTGAGGCCTCATCGCGGAAGCATGGCGCAATCTGGAAATAACGGTCAAAGCCCGCCACCATGGCCAGCTGCTTGAACTGCTGCGGTGCCTGCGGCAGGGCATAGAACTTGCCGGGGTGCAGACGCGCCGGGACAAGGAAGTCGCGCGCGCCTTCTGGCGAAGACGCCGTAAGGATCGGCGTCTGGAACTCGGTGAAGCCGTGACCGATCATGCGCGAGCGCATGGAGGCAATAACCGCTGAACGCAGGCGGATATTCGCCGCCATCTTCTCACGACGCAGGTCGAGATAGCGGTATTTGAGACGCAGATCCTCGGGGTAATTTTCGCTACCAGCCACCTGGAAAGGCAGCACGGCAGCATGCGAACGCACCTCGATCTCCCGGGCCCGCAATTCAATCGCACCAGTCGGCAGATGCGGGTTACGCTGGCCTTCCTCGCGTGCAACCACGTCGCCCGTGACCGTGATCACGCTTTCGACGCGCAGACGCTCGACGATGTCCAGAAGATCAGTGCCAGAAGGAATGACGATCTGCGTCATGCCGGTCTGGTCGCGCAGATCGATAAAGAGAAGCCCACCGTGATCGCGCTTGCTGTGAACCCAGCCTGACAGACGAACGGTCTGGCCGGCGTCGCTCTCGCGCAGGGCGCTACAGCTATGAGTGCGATAGGGATGCATGGGCGTCTTCCTGATTCGTAACCTCGGGGGCGCAGGGGACGAACCCCTGCCAATGGAGCGCAGGAAGCCGCTCCACCCCTTCCCTGTCAAGCATCGTCGAAGGTTACAGCCGCCTTGCACATCTCTTTTGGGCGACCTGCTGCCGCCAGAGCCAGTGTTTTGCCACTCTCATCGACATAATGTGCCGTAAAATCGAAGCTCCTGGCATCGCCATCAATCTCGACATGATCAAATGGCGCGGGCCAGCCGAGATATTCGATCTTGCGGTCATATTGCTGCGTCCAGAACCAGGGTGTCGACAAGGTGCCAGCCGGTAGTCCGAGCATGGCACGCGCCGCAATGCGGGCCTGGCTCTGCGCCGTACGCCAATGCTCAATCCGGTACCGCTTGCCCTCATGATCCACACTGGCAATGTCGCCTGCCGCGTAGATATGGGGGGCAAAACACATGGTCTCATCCACCTCGATTCCACCATCATCAGCACGGGCATAAGCCGACAGATAATCGAGAGCCGGTTCGGCACCGATACCGGCAATCACCAGATCCGCCGTGATTTCACTCCCGTCTTCCAGTGTGACGGACTGAACACGATCGGCTCCGTTGATCGTCTTGACGCTGCATGATGGAATAAAGGCTACGCCCTTACCTTCATGAAGGCTTCGCATCTCGGTACCGATCTCACGGCCCAGCTGCTTTTCAAAGGGGAGTTCCGTCTTCGAGATAACGGTTACGCCCGCCCCTCGCTTGCGCAGGCAAGCCGCAGCTTCCATGCCGATAAATCCTGAGCCGATCACAACGACGCTTGTTGTTTCCGACACCGATGCAGCGATCGCGCGTACATCTCCTGCACTGCGTAGCGTATGAACGCCCTCAAGCGTACTGCCCGGCAGGTCGAGCCCACGCGCTCTGGACCCGCTTGCCAGAAGGATATGGTCAGGGGTCACTGGCTCACCCTGCTCGAGGGTAACCGTTCTGGTTTCGGTGTCGAGACTGACAACACGATCGATCACACGTTCTATCCGATGATCCTGATACCAGCTTTCAGGCCGCAAAGCCGGAGGGGTTGCTTCCGGATCGGCGTTGGCAAGGGTCATCTTGCTGAGCGCCGTTCGGTCATAAGGGAGATCACTTTCAGGTCCGATCAGAAGAATACGACCGGCAAAACCTTCCTCACGCAGTGTCACGCTTGCCGCAATCGCCGCAGCTCCTGCGCCGACAATCGCGATCACCTCGTGCTGACGCATTGGTGCCGGTGCCTCACGCTTGATGGCCACTTTGCCCACAAGAACACGCCCGTCATGCAATTCGACCGGATAACGCGCCAGAGGATCGAGCGCCGGGGGCTCGATCAACCGCCCGGTTTCTGCCGAGAAACTGGCCTTGTGCCACGGGCAGACAAGCTGCACATCGCCATGACGGGTCTTGCAGGCGACGCCCTGCTCCATGGGCGCACCCTTGTGGGGGCATTTTCCGTCAAAGGCGCGCACTTCATCGCCTTCACGGTACAGAACAAGAGCTTTGTCTCCAATGCTTACGGGCGTGATCGCGCCGTCCTGAAGCTCACCAAAAGCAAGAACATCGGTCCAGTCCATCAACTCTGCGCACATATGCCCGTCCATCCACTCTCTGTATTCGACATGCAGAGGTAACGTGACGGAAGGACCAGGGTTGGAACCTGTGCAAAGGCTTTTCGTCAGAGATCCCTGGATAAGCTACAGGCACTATGCCCAGGCAGCAGCAATTCCCTGATTGATCAGCCAGTCCTGAATTCCCGGATTGGTACGCCCGAAGGAAAGCGGCGTAACACTCACATGATTGGCTGCAATGGCTGCTGTCTCCGTGCCCTCATCATCGCCTGCATGATCGCGCTGAAGATGCAGCCAGTGATAGGACAAGCGTCGCATATCATCGCGGGTGACGACCTCGATATCACGCAAAAAGCCACGGCCTTGCGTGGTAGCCTTCAGAGCCCCCGCGTCCTCTGGCGCGCAATCAGGAAAATTCACGTTCAGACAGGCGGGTTCAGGCAAGGGGCGACTGGCAAGCGTGGCGATGATATCCGGCGCCAGTGCCCTTGCCGTCGCCCATGGGACTTCCCTGCCGCGACCAAAACTCTGGCTGAGAGCAATAGCCGGCAACCCCAGAAGCATTGCCGTCATGGCAGCCCCTACAGTGCCCGAAAACATGGTCTCCACGCCCAGATTGGCGCCACGGTTTATGCCTGATAGAACCAGTGTCGGCTGGGCATCACGCAGGATGTGGCGCGCAGCAATCGCAACGCAGTCACCCGGCGTACCATTGACCGCAAAGCGTTTCGTTCCGTGCTGATAGACGCGCAACGGATCATGAAGGCTGAGTGCGTGAGAGATACCGCTCTGGTCCTGAGAAGGAGCAACCACCCAGACATCATCACTCAGCTGTGACGCCACCTCATGCAACACGGCAAGCCCCGGTGCATCGATCCCGTCATCATTGGTCAGCAATACGCGACGAAACATCGACTCTGTCATATAAAATACTCCCTGGACCGCAACCCGTTGCCTGTCGCGTATGGTCCAACACACCAGATACGGCACCGGCAGCAGAAACGGTCAG
>Ga0157360_1000060_pt1:0-15000 | contig 62770 bp, 45 predicted proteins | sample AttlaeALBM1_FD_111483 | JGI IMG/M metagenome (GOLD analysis project Ga0157360, IMG submission 111483) | Fungus gardens microbial communities from leaf cutter ant in Ribeirão Preto, State of São Paulo, Brazil - Atta laevigata ALBM1 | ecosystem: Host-associated > Fungi > Mycelium >...
ACATCTGAACATCAGACCCTATTTCTTTGTTAAACTTAAAACACTGGTCTTTCCGATCAGGACGTAGACAAACCGCAGGTGGATCTAATAGTTGTTCCAAAGGTCAAGTGAAGTCACAACAGGCTTCCTCATACCACCGGACATATCGTACGAGAGATTCCACTCAATATCTGAGCATGACTTTCTCCACGTGGAAGTCCCCTTCTTCAGTGAGCTTACGCTCCAAATCATCCCGCGCAGACAACAAATACTTGTCGTCTGGACGACACGACTCCAAAAGAAAATACCGCACCATACCAAGGTGATAGCAATTAACTACTAACCCATCTGGAAAACCTAAGCAGATAGGAAAGAGTAGTGGTATGATTCCACCAGGCTAGAAAGCCCCCAAAACGTGCCTATACCAGTGTCGGTTATATTGAGGATGGAAATCCTTAGCCAAAGACGAATACGGACTGTAGCCAGCTTCTTTAAGCCTCAAAGAGACCTGAAGGGAAGAACATCCAATTGATTTCAACACAGGCATAAGAGCCACGCTGAATCCAGTGGACCGAATCATTTTCAACACCTTTGTTGTTGAAAACTGTCGTAAATGCGAAATGGATTCGCAAACTCAAGTCCACCACAATCGGATGTCAACGTTTTCGCCAAAGATATTTTAACCATTTGAGTCCTGGTTCTGAGCAGATGGTTGTTTATATCGTTTGAAGTTCTATTATTATTCCTTTCAACAGTCCCTTATTACTCTGCATGGTGATGTCTCTTATGGTCATGTTCATGTTGGAACGAAAGGTGGGGTGGTTAAGAAAAATGCATTCCTGCCCTTGCACAGGAGGTTGGGGCACATCTCCAAGAATAAAATCCGGAGGTTAGTAGGAGAAGGAGTACAAAGTATTCTTGATTTAACTCTTACTTTGGAGTGTGCTGCGTGAACTGCATCAAGGGAAAGCAGACCAAAACCTCCTGGAAAGGATCTAGAAATAGTATAAAGACATGGGAACTGCTCCATACAGATGTCTGTGGTCCGTTTCCGCCTTATATAGTATAGGTCGAGAAAAGTACTTTTTTTTTTCACATTTACAGATGACCACTCTAGGTATGGTAATGTCTACCTGCTTCATGAGAAAGAAGAAGCATTAACTGCCTTTAAGGTCTTCAAGGCAGAGGTATAAAACCTTTTTTAGATACACAGGATCAAAGTGGTCAGGTCTGATCGGGGTGACGAGTACTTTGGCAGGCACACTGAGGCAGGCAGAATGCCTGGGCTGTTTGCGAGATTCCTCGAAGGATGTGGCATAGTGGCGCTATATTCTATTCCGGGTATGGCTAGCCAGAATGGCGTTGCTGATAGGATAAATCGCACTCTCATTGACATATGGTGAGCAATTCACAACTTCCTCTCTTTCTCTGAAGGGAGGCCTTAAAGAAAGACTGCTATGTACATACTAAACTGGCTTCCGTTCCTTCGAAGGCAGTTCCTAAAACACCCAACTATGGACAGGAAGGAAAGCCAGTTTAGCGCATTTCCATACTTGGGGTTGTCAGGCAGAGGCCAGGGTGGATGTATAACCCACAAGAGAAGAAGTTGGACCCTAGGACCCTTACCTTAGTGGATACTTCATCGGATACTCCGAGAGGTATAAGGGATAGTTGTTTGATTGCCCATCGCTCCCGATCAGGATTGCTGAGACCAAGTCAGCAAGATTTTTTGAGGACGAAAAAGTAAGTGGGGTCTTAGAACCTCGATACATTGTCTTTGAGGAGTTACCAGAACTGGAGGTTGCTTTCAGCTTCCTAGCAAACTGACCTTTCCATATCCAGTGGAACAGCCAAGCGCTGTGGAAACTCAGCCAGTGCTATGAACATGGATCGCAGCCATAGCCTTAACCGTAACCCTCACGGTCGTTGTCAGCGAATGTTGCGAGGGCTAATAGCGGTGCATAAAGAACAGAAGTAAGAAGAAGAGAATGATACGCAGGATATTGGGTTTGTTCCATAGAATAGGGCTCCCCTTACGGCTAATAAGATAAGGATAGAAAGCGCAGTTTTCTAACAGACAAAAACGAAAAGTGAAAGGTTTGAGAGGAACGAAGTAGCTCGCCTAAAAGGAGAGGAATTCTACCCTTTTGGGGTGGACTGCTAATGGATTACGGACCGGACATGAACCACTTCGACCACAGAGAAAGCATTGCACTTTTCTAAGAGTTTCGGGGGATGGTGAAAAACAGGAAAGAAGATAACCTCGATCGGGCCTGAGTCATCTTCCCTGAGTCTGAATCTCAACCAAAAAGGAGTTCAACTGACTTGGAATGCTAACCTAACCGGATTGGAATACTGGACAGCTTAGCTTCTTCGAAAGCTAAGGAACAGCTAAGGTACGGGCTTGGAATGATAGCAAAGAGAAAAAGAAATCAAATACGAAGAATCTATTCTTTATTCATGCTTATTTCTACTACTATGTTCCGTTTTTACACGTTTTTGGGGATCTACTTGGAGTTTTCGACTTTTTTTTTTTATATCCATCGGAAAAAAAGTCCTTAAATGGGCCTTCTCTTTCTATCTACAAAAACTAGGATTCCATAACTTGATGTCTTTAGTAATTGTCACTCTTATGGATACTTCGTTACCAACGGAATAGTTTGATTTCAATATGATTCCTTCGGGGTCTGACTCGAATTCCTAAGCTCTAATTTCCGAAAAGGACAGTTCAAACTCGTCTTTTTCACAATCATCGGAAGCCGGGAACAGCGGTTCCAGCCCAACGAAGGAAGGAATCCCAGACCTCAAGGAGACTCCAGATCCACTGGGGATTTTAGCAAGGGACAGGCCCGACCCCCAAAAAAACATTCTTAAACTTAACAAACTGGCCCATTTTGGCCGGGAACTATTCGAGAAAGAAACACAGCCGAGACGATAATCGTAAAATAATCATATTATAGTAGATAATAACCGTGCCCACATCGTAAACGGGTAGAGAGCGGGGGGAGGGTCTCTTCTCAGTGGGCCCGCTTCACTTGGTTAAGTAGGCGCATGAATTAGGTCAGGATAGCTGGTGGTTTCGGGGGAAGGAGTCGGAAAAGAAGACTGGTTAGCAGTAGAGCCTTGGTTCGCTCTTTGGTTATTTACCGTAACCGGAAAAATAAAGATACATAAGCTCTTACAGAATTGAGCATTTCGAATTGTATTTTTCTTTGACCGAGCTCAGAGATGCTTTCAAAGATTTAAGGGTTACCGCTCTTTAGTTCATCTCGGTAGAACAAGGAAAAAGCCTATGTGGTGGGTTCGACTCCCACAGGAGCGAACATTTCTAATCGAATTGGTATTTTCCTTTTATTGATTCTTAGCTCTTGCTGTCAATTACGGATTCCTTAGCGATGTAAAGCCATCAGGCAGTAGACCGGCAAGGGAAGGGCTGTCTCGGTATTCGTTCTTGAATCAGTAACTGAGAGTAAGGACTAGTGATCAATAAAATCAGACTAGTGGGGCAGGCAGCTTGCTTTTCGTAGTAAGCAACTCTCTTTATAAAGCTCTTTCTTTATCGAAGTAAAGAGTAGCTCCTCTTGTTGAAGTCGTTCCTCTCCTTTTAGGCGAGCTACTTCGTTCCTCTTGTTCCTATTCTCCCATTCGGAATCTGATCTGATCCCGAACTCCGGAATCAGTCTTTCGGGCTCTGTAGAGCGTTATAATGCGTCTTATGGTCCTCGTGTGGGTGATTCCCCATCTGATTCGTGAAACCTTGGTATCTCAGTAAGAAGATCGCTGTCTGCTGGGATCTAGTCCATGAAAGAAAGACCTTTTCTCGGTCAATCCTTTCTAAGGAGCTTAGCTTCCCAACCATTGAACCGAACAACCCGGTGATTCCTCTTCCATCAATAGCTCTCTCGCTTTCCACGGGGAACTACTTTTCATAGGCTGATCCGAATTAGGCTTAGGCTTTTTAGGTCTTCTACGCGCAGGCATACCCTTTCTTTCTTCTAGCTAGGGTGGGGACATGGATCTTCCATTACTCATTTGTGCTATCCCTGCCGTGAAAGAGAAAATACTTCTAATAGTATACCGACCCCTCCCTTACTCAACAGCCCCTCGTTAAGTATACTTCATTAAGTAAAGTACACTCCTTTGGTCTCGGTTTTCAACTACTTTCTTTTAGTCCAAACTGGGAAGAAGGCTTGCTTTTCGTTGATCTCTTACTAGTGAACCATCACTCGAACCTGGAACCGAAGGACTTGCCTTTTCGTTGAGCTAGGCCCGTAAACTCTTTTAGGAGTTCCAAAGACGACATAGATGACCGAGGGCCGGCCCTTCTAGATGGAGCCAGGTTAGGTCACTTCGATCGCTTAAGCCCTTACTGCGATAGAGTAGGCCGCTTTTGTTTTCAAGGTTATATAGTATCGAATTATGCCACCTGTGAAAGAAAGGTTTCGAAAGATGTTAAGAATGGCATTCCCTCCGATTGAGGAGAAAGAGCCAGCCGTAGTCCCACTAATGTAATACGGGCCAAGCCTTCGAGAGGCATCCTTATTGCTAGGGTTTTTACTCCTTTTCTCAGATAAGGGATCTCGCTAACCTCCCCTCTGTGAAACTCACTTTTAAGGAAGCAGATGAGCTATCACCCGTGCAAGCATCAGAATATGCATTCTCGCGATTTAAAGAGTCCTTATGCCTTTCTCTTGAAAAAGAATAATCAAATCAAGCAACCTTCTTGTTATAGAACAGACATTCCATTCTTTGCTTTCCCAGCACTGACTGACCTCTCTGGTCGGATGTTACAGTCGGCTCTAGTTCTTAGTAAACTAGTAGTCTTTAAGTCGGAAATCGCTTTCACATCTCATATGACATCTGTACCAACAGACTTCTTCGGACACCAGTAAGGTAAGTAGCTACTCCAGCCGATCTAACTCCAGAGGATCCAGCTTATTTTAAGGATAAGTTAGCCCCTGCTCCTTCAGGGGATGCAGCAAGACTACGTTTTCATCGGAGTTCCACTTCTTCCTCAATCCACTCTAAGAAAAAGGCAAGTACAGCTACTCTACTTTAGAGTCGATCCAGCTTTCGCTTCCTTACTTCCCTCGGGGTCTCAATTAGGGTATGTGGTCCTAAAAGAAAGATCCTCTCTTGCCTCGCTGAAATAAAGGGTTTTCACTACCTCTGAAGAGGCCTCCCCTTCCGTACCTACTCCGCAAGGTCTCGCTCCTTTCACTTCCTCTTCAACAGGATATGACCCTTTTTGTGGCTATAGTGGCTATCGGACCGTACTTAGGAGCTTCAGTTGAATCATTTTCAACGTTCGGGGAAGGCCTTTAAAACCCGAAAACATAGTCAAAAAGGACCTAGCCTCGCGTCCATAACCGAGCCCGGAAGAGGAACCGAACCCCTGTAAAAAAGGGCCTCAAATGCGCATTTTGACCTTGAAGCAACTATCGAAAAGGATAATCTGACAAGCCCCAAGACTAAGAAGTTGATCCAACTCCGCCGTACCTTTCGTCTTCTTTTCTCATTTGAAAGTTTTCTACGGATTCGGTAGTAACGAGAACTCGGATTTACAACTGTAAGCCTGAGAGATGGCCTGGACCAGAAAGTCTTAAATTAAGTAGAGGCCGGGGGCAGCAGCAGAAGGTTGGACTGGAACCCGAGAAGGACAAAAACAATATCTCTTCGGTGGAAGTGACTGACGATCGGGCTTCAAGCAGCTAATCTGTAGCACCTGAACTCCTGAGCTTGCTTGGGTGAGTGGTGGGATGATAAATGGACTGGACTGGTCGACCCTCTCCAAAGTTTCCTGTGAATAAAGCCTTTCTTTAAAGAGCCATTTCGGTAGGTTTGACATTTAGTCATTAGAGGAAAGGAATAGCAGACCCTGAAGACCCAGACCGTGTAAAGCTACTCTCTCTAAACTAAATGGAAAAAGAGCTTATCTTATAGCAGCTCTACCAGGGAAGCTTCCTTCGGGATTAACCAATAGGGTAGAGGGATTTATCGTAACATCAGAATAGAATCTTGAGGACGGGATCTTACTTACCTTAGTCGTCTTATAATCCTCTTTTGCTTTTGCAGCCCCCTGAACCCCCTGCTCAAGAGCCAAAACGGAAGATGAGATTCTGGCTTACAGGACGAAGACGAAAAGGCGTAAGCATAGGCTAGCCCGAAACGTGACTTTCTTTTAATTCTAACTTATTTACAAGGAAGCCAGAAGGCCTCAACGCTAGGCCTTTTTTCTATTTCCTCTTTCGCGCTTTGAATTCTTCTGCCGCTTTTGGTCATGGCCTTGGAATCTTGGGTACGGGGAAACTGTCTCGAGAGCCCAGCAATTGAGCCTTCTTCGCCACCCCTTCGAGAGTCAGCCCCATCGTCAAGCTTTCAGTCAAATCGCTAAGGGAAGTCTGGGTAAGCAGCTTTCGGGCTAGCTTTTTTTCCATGTTCAAAGAAAGTCTATGCTATGCCTATGCCTGCGCAGGAGACCTCTAAAAAAGCGAATTCCGCCTTTACTTTAGATCAGGAATCAAATAAGAAAAGAAGTCGATTCAAACATTCAAACCAAAGGCCTTTTTTGTCCTGCTGAAAAAGCTTAGTAAGCCGGTCTTAGAGAAGATCCAGCTCTCGAATCGGACGAAAAGGAAAAGGTATCCTATCCCCTAGGTGGCAGAGCAGCCTTTAGAGTTTAGAGTAGAGCTCACTTCCCCACTCGGTTCCTAATTGTTGGATTACTAAAAGACTTCCGAGACCGGACATTACGCATTAGACTGATTGGACCACTTAAAAGGACCCCTTTTGCTTGGCTATTCTAGGCCTTCTTCTATTCGTACCTGCTTCCCTTTCTGCCCCCGCCATTAAAGCTTTCTGGTCCAGGTCATCTCTCAATAAGTAAGAGGAGGTTGAAGCTTATAGGTAGTAGCCTAAGCGCTAAGAAGCTCCAATCATGCTACTTCCACTATATGCTTAACACATTGAATTCGATGCTTTACTTCCTCATTCTAACACTTTATTCACTTAAACTCGCTTCCTACTTGCTCACGATATGATCTTGACAGCCAAGTCACTCACTAAAGAAAAGACTTTTATTGTCATACGGCTCAATCAATCAGTGGGATAGCGCTGTCATCCTAGCTACGATCTTTCTGCGTAGAGTAGAGATGGATTCTTTCTTTATCATTATATATATTAATATTCACCGATCCATTCATTCAATTAAAAAAAGAGATAAACAGAGAAGAGATCGAGATGACTACCAAATTCATACCAGAATTTTGGATTGTACGAGCTTAACTGAAGCTAAACCCAATCGAAAGAAAAACCCCAACAAACCAATCTTTGTTATGCCGTATGGAGCCGTTGTTTCTGTTCACGCATTCCCCTACTCTTACTCTTAATGTGGAGAACACAGCCACACATGGATTGTATCCACCTGTAAAGTACATACAGGGAGCTCTCTACAGTATCTATGCTACCTGCTAGTTCCTGTGGCCCATAGCTCACCGATTTCATGATCCTCTTCACCGTTTTGGGAAGTAAGAAGTGAGTCTGCGGTTTTGTAGACTTTTAGAAAGCGATAGCCCCCTTCTCGTGGCCTGTGTCTCCTTCCCGAGTCCGACTTAAGATGGAATGATCTTCCCTCTTTCTATCTTTCCCGTTGTATGATCTCAATGGTACTAACTACGAATACGGAGCCGTAGTTCTCCCATCTCTTACCAATACAGGACTTTTTACATATGGCATTCAGCTTAATCCCGCATACACCCTACCGACTAGTTTGCCATATGACTAACACGGGTAATCTCGACTATCAATTATATGAAAGATCGAACATCAAGATAAGAAGCGAGAGGGGACTAGCTTTTGTTCCTTTTGTTTTTGCCTTTTATAGAACCAACCAGCGGACAAATAAGGATATCAAGATCTTGTATGTACGATCAAGTTCTTAATAAATCCCCTTTTTTTTACCCCTAATAGATAGAACAGAACAACTAGAAAGAAGGCATTCCCTCAAATAGTTGACTGGAGACCTTACCCCCCAGCAAGCAAAAGAGCTTAGAGTCTAGTAAGAAATTATTTTGTGGTAACCCCTAATTGATGCGGATTTCCCAATGGATCTGTTGATTAGGAATCTTCCTCCAACAAGCAGCTTTACACCTGACAGCTTCAATGACCTCATGAACTAAAACTTATTTTATTTCTCTATAAGCGGATGCTGAAAGCATCTCTGATTTCTCTCCTGCCTTATAAAATATACAGAAGCGGATAGTGCAAGCTTGATGATCCAAACATAGAAGTTGTCAGCCGTAATAGTCTAACAGAGCCAATACTATTCCTGTCTCCAAGAGTAAGTAACTTCCCCTATATATCTTGCACAGAGCTAAAATTGGATGCCAGACATAGCCGGAAAATGGACACAAAAACAGAAGTCCATAGTGTCCTCCTCAATAGCATAAAGAGAGCAATCTGAGACTTGAAACACCCCCAATTTCTTCAGTCTTTCAAGGCTAGCAAATTTGGCAAACAAGAAGGCAGGAGTGGTTTGGCAACAAGATTGAGGGAACATTTGAGGGGATAGTGTCGACAGGGGGAAGAAATAGGTAGAGATGGAAATGATTGCTTATAAACTCAAAAAGTCTAATCACTGAAAAAGAGATCCCAGGTCTGGTCACAGTAAAGTCATTCAGTGTCCCACCAAGGCTCCTATACGGTTCGGGAACTTTCAAAGGAGCTAAAAAGTTCCGTTTTCATTTCGTCTTCCCCTTTGGAAAAATCCTTCATTTTTTAAGGAAGACTAAGAGTAAGGTAAGATGGAATTCTTCGCATAAAAAAAAGAAATCAGTCTAAGCCGGAAGGCAGGAAAGGAGCGAAGGTAATCTGTGCGTGCAATCTTTCCTCGTGCTTTTCTTTTTTTGAATTACCCCTCTTTTCAGGGGAGAAGCATTCATTTTATAATATAAGAAAGATGCAATTAAATAAGCTGTTCCCGTATCTGGTGTTAATGGCATACCCGTTCTTGGTGCTTTGGCATTTGCAATAGGAAGTTGATTAGGGGCATGCCTTAAGGAAACGAGTCACTCTCGCGGGTATCTCAGATAGAGATGTTGCCTCTGTCACTGCATAAACATAAAGAAGAGTTAGATTCATAGTCAATCCACCTGCTCCGGGTCACGCACGAAGGGTAGAACAAAGGAAGCTAAAGGCTTTCCTGTCACTACTCTTTACACGGTAAAGTAAGCATCTTCTTACCAAATTGAATAGACTTGCCTTGTGAGATGGGAAAGCTAAATAGAGGGGCCAGGCCAAGAAAAGAAGTTATATTAAAATGCCACATTGCTTTTCACACTTTCTTCGATTATCTTTCCTCGGTCAAGCTCGGAGGAAGTTTAATCTAGCTCTACGGAGGTCTTTGCTTTTCACGACTGTTGCTGATTTTTTTCGTTTAAAAAGAATAGCGATTGTTTAGTTTAATCAGCGAGGAGATTGATTCTTACTCTTTCTCGATGCGAAAGAGGTTGTGGCTAGGCAAGGTGCGTAGCCTTCTGAGATGGGATGCCGAGAATAAGCTCTTTTAGGAAACCTTAACTTAAGCCCAAGGAATAAGTGGTCTTATCTGCTGTTGCCGATCTTCTCTTTCTTTAGTCCTGCTCGTCTTATGGCATTAGCCTTTGCGGATTAAGGAATTCGCGGGACAGCTGTCTCGGCACACGTCAATCCTTATGTCCACAGCGAGCAGGTTAAGGCACTCTATCTTGCTGCTTGCCTTTATCTTCCAGTCTGCCAAGCAAGTTTGTTTATTCTATGTTATTGAAAAATAAATCGGTATTTCCCCCAAAGCGCTAGCTTTCATACGCCTAAGAACTTCTAACGTTGTTCTGTCTCCAAACGGAGAGCTCGACCCCTTGCAGGTGAATTTCCCGATTCCTAGCTTCCGCACCAGATGATTGCCACTACCACGTTCTCAGCAAATTCCTTTCAATGGGAATCTAGATCTCGACGTTCGGAGTGGAATTGGTTTAGTCTCCCTAAGGTATACTGTTCCTATACCAGCAGGTTCTTGTGCCGATTTGACCTGCGTCCCGCGGTCCTGTTAAGTCTCGACCAGTTTATACCGAATCGGCGCTTCTGCCCCTTGAAAAATTATCCACTACACTCTAAAGCGTTCAACGATTATATTCGTTAAGTAAGTCATTTTGAAATGGATGTTTTTTTAGTTCCATTTATTTATCTGTAGAACAAGGTACACATTTACGAAAGTAGCTCTCCGAAAGTACTTTCCTTTGAGTTCGAGTTTTACTTTCGAATTCGAACAAGGGTAACATAGAGCTTTAGCTCATCAAAAATCGTTCTTTGCATTGCAGAATTCTTGACTCTGAGATCTATTCCAACATTTGAAGAAATCACGGAAATAAGCTCTGTAGTATCCAAAGAGCTTTTCTTTTGATTAGAGAAGATGTAAACAAAACAATCCTGAAGTCCATGGAATAAGGTGGCTCTTCTCTTGTTCTAGTTCTTCCTTTATCATCCGAGGGAACAAGAAGAAGATGCCCAATCCCCTAATGGACTCCTGGCATTCATCTTCTGTGATTTCAGGAACGGGAAAGAAAGAAGGAGAATCCGCTCTAAAACTAGGGATCTAAGGATGGTTCTTTGGTGGGAAATCCACCAAAGCGAAAATCCCACTGTTAGAACATCTAAGAAAGAGGAAAGCCTAGCAATTGGTCTTGCACACTAACTCATGAGTCAACCTAGGAAAAGAACTGCTTTCCAGCCTTTCACTCCTCACGTCAGGAAGTGGGAATAGCAGGCAATCGATGACTGAAATTACTTTCTTAGAAAGATTGCGTAACGCTAGATCTCTTCAGGGTTCCATCTCACTCTCTTTCGGCTCGAAGCCGATAGGAAGCAATGCTTCAAGTCGCTGAGGTAAGTTCCGAGAGAGCTACGCTCCGGGTATTCCTACCATTTATTCTTATAGGTTACTCTTATAACTCCTCCCTTCGTCTTACCTAATTCCAGATATGGATTAACTGCAATAGCTATAGGGTGTCCGCGATTAATCAGTTTTTAGCATTAATTAGTATCTTTGAACTCTTAATTAAAACACTGGAAGGGAATCGCTATCGTCTTTCTAAAGGACGGGGATTTACGTGTATTGCTTATGTCCGATTTGCTGACGCTAGCTTGACTTCACTCACTTCAGAGACGGAAAAATAATAAAAAAAAAGGGGCGTAGCGCTTGAAAGCTGAAAATCCGATACAGAAAGAGAGAAAGCGAGTGGAATAAGACTTTCCTTTTTTCGGCCATTTCTCAGCAATAGCTACCTGAATGGAAGCAAGCAACCCTCGGGGAGAAGAAGAATAGTGGTAGAAGCCAATTTCCCTCAGCTGGAAACTATCTAGATAGCTTCATAGCGCTTAGCTACTTTCTCCTTCTGCGCCGCTAGCGCTACTACTCCTAGTGATAGAAAGAACATCCTCTTTTTCGCAATGAGGCCCATCTCGGACCGGTGACGTATTAAAATGATCTGGATCTCTGGCTTATCTCTTACTTGACGGATTCTATTTCGGCTAGTGGCATTGTTGTGACGATAATCAGGAAAGAACAGGGTTGATTGGCTCTGATCGATACCATCTAAAAGTGCTTGCTTCATCCATTCGTGACATTACCGGGTATTCTTACTAAGTTTCGCCTCTAGTGACTCTTTGAATCATGCGCATGGCTCCATGTCGGCATTTTCATTTGTTTGGGAGGCCTAACGAGTGCTACGAGTGAATGCGTAGCTTTGTCTTCTATTATTTCATTTCGAGTGACAGGTTAGAGGGAAAGATAACTCCCAAAAGCAGCCATTCTATTCTCTTAAGAAGAGCTATTTTCCCTTGTTATTTCAAAAATGTGTATCACCATACTGAATCTAGCGCAAAGCAAGGAATGATTATCGGAAGTTGGCTACTTACTTAGGTAAATCAGTTTCTTCTCTAAGACCTAACTGCGCTGTCGAGGGAGATCTTTCAAGAGCACATCTCGGATAGGGAGGGACCGGAATTCCCCTTTTTGAAAGAGTTGCTTGTACTAAAGCTTGAAGGTGGAGATCAACTAAAGGTTGCAAGTAAGCAAGAAGCAAGCAGATATCTATTAGCCGCAATAGGTTGAGTCAGTTAAAGGGTAGCCAAAAAGAAGCTGAAGTCAACGCTCTTACGGAAGTGGATTGCTTGCAGATGATGAATTCTGGGATAAAGATGTTCAAAGAAATTATCCCCCCTTCTTTCTTCACTCGTCTTAGAGGTAGTTACCGTCCCGTGGGGGACCGCTACGCACCTTAGGCTATTAAGAATCGCCTTTCGCCGGGTGTGATTACAGAATCCTAGATGCGGAGCTTGCCGGGTAAGATGCTGACTTTGCCGGCTATTTCCGATATGGCTAATTCCTATTAGAATATGCCAACATAAGCATAAGACAGCAAAGAAGACACAAAAACCTGAAATGGATCTCCTTGAATCAGGATCTCCGCCCCAGTCAGCATCTGAGTAAGCAACTAGATTAGGTTGCCTTTTGACAGTAGGGAATAAAAGCCCATCTGCTAATCTTCCTTTCACATAACGAAGGATTCTCTTGGCAGCTTGAAGATGTAACTCACGAGGATCATGCATGAATTGACATACTTGGTTTACAGCAAATGGTTTATCTGGGCGTGTAAAAGTGAGTGAGATATTGAAGTGCTCCCACAAGACTTCTTGACTTCTCTGGATGTTTGACAGGGTTACTCTCTTTTTGTGAGAATTGCTGTCCAAGAACCATAGGGGTAGGTGCCGGTTTGCAGTCATTCAAACCAAATCTTTTTAGAAGATCAAGAGCATATTTCTTCTGAGTGATCTTCATTCCACTAGATGAGCGCTCAACCTGTATGCCCAAAAAAGACTTTAGTTCTCCCAGGTCTTTCATGGCAAATTGATGACCAAGTATGAGTTTTAGCTGATCAATTTAGTCTTCTGCATTTCCTGTAACTATTATGTCATCAACATAAAAAAAAAGTACCATAATTAGTTTCACACCTTCTCTCTTGAAAAACAGTGAGTTGTCTTACTTGCTTCGACTGTAACCATTAGAAAGAAGAGTTTTGCCGAGGCTTTCAAACCAGGCTCGTGGGGCTTGCTTTAACCCATGGATTTCCTTTCTCCATTTTCAAACCCATTTAGAATCATCTAATACATGATATCCTGGTGGTTGCTCCATATATACTTTTGTAGGTCTCCATGCAAAAATGCATTTTTGACATCTAGTTGATGAAGCTTCCAACCATAGCAGTTTGCAATAGCTAATGCTAATCTTACAGTTCCGACCTTCACAACTGAACTGAAGGTTTCTTCATAGTATAATCCATATTGTTGATTATAGCCTTTCGCTACTAGTCTCGCTTTCAATCTTTCAATTGTGCCATCCGGTTTATACTTGATTTTAGAAACCCACTTACTTCCAATCACATTTTTCTTTGTAGGTCTTGGCACTATTTCCCATGTGTGATGTTGAAGGAGAGCGTGAATCTCTGCATTCATTGCTTCAACCCACTTAGTTAGGGTCACTAGCAGCTTCACGAAAAGATGTTGGTTCTGAATCTTGAGAGCTGGTAGAAAGAAAAACAGAGTGTAAGACAGATTCTGTACCTTGTGCTTTGGTGGAGGATTGCTCTGTTATGGTGCTCCCTTGGAGTGCACAATTTTCTATAGGAAAGTCTCGCCTTGGTTGAACACTGCGGGAGGATCGTCGTGGAGCATTACCTTGTTCTGCAGGTTCAACCTGATCACCACCTTGATGATAAGTATTTGGCAAACTAGCACTTTCATTGGAAGAATCTGATGACTGAGACAGGTTTGGGTTGGTTGATGGCACAGCTGGAGTATGTTGAATTTGAGAGAGGTCAGTGACTTCATTTTCATCTTGATTATTTTGTTCAGCACTTGTGCCAATAGAGTGAGTTGGACTTGTTGGAGTTCCAGTTCCATTTGACGTATCTGAAGGTTCCTCAGGTGGAGTACACCATGGTTTACTAGGAGAAGACGCTGTAGTAGATGAGGTTAAAGTGGCAAAGTAAAAATGATTCTCATCAAACGTTACATGACGGGAAACAACCATTTTTCCTGTCTTAGGAGAAAAAAAGCATCGGTACCCTTTATGCTCATCACTATATCCAACAAATACACATGTCTCTGCCTTCGGGGATAACTTTCTCCTCACTCTTTTATCCACATGAACATAAGATATACACCCAAAGGCTCTTAAGATGAAATAGTCAGGTGACTGACCTGTAACCAGACATACCATTCGAATTTTCACTTGTTGGTAATCTGTTGATGACAAAGACTGCTGTATGAAAAGCTTCACTCCACAAGTGCTTTGGCACTTTACTTTGAAACATCAGTGAAAGTCCCAACTCTTTAATATGTCTATGCTTCCTCTCAACAACTCCATTTTGAGGTGCAGTGTAAGGACATGATAATTGTTGCTTTACTCCAATAGAAGAGCAGAATGTTCGGAATGATGTGGAGCAGAATTCACTACCATTATCACTTCGAAGAAACTTGATTGGTAACTGATAGTGTCGGGTCATCAAAGTCTAAAAGGACTGAAACTAGCACATCGGCTTTAGACTTCAAAAAAGAAATCAATGTATAGCGTGTAAAGTCATCAACAAAGCTAACATAGTAATGAGAACCAGAGAGAGAAGTTAGTTCAGGAGATCCCCAACAATCAGCATGAATTAACTCAAAGAAGCAAGAACTACTTTGATTAGCATTAGAAAATGGCAGCTTGTGATGTTTGCCAAGTTGACATCCTAACCATACAATCTTAGAGGGAACCTTACTTCAAAAAGGTAGTAATATAAGTTTACTCTAAAGTTCAACATTGGCATAACTAGTATGAGCTAGTCTATGGTGCCATAATTCTGCAGAAGCTTTAGAGTGACTTGAAGTAAGAGCAGCAGCAAAAAGAGCTTGAACTTACTCACTTTCCAGAACATATAGATGGCTGTC
>Ga0157360_1000060_pt1:20000-27500 | contig 62770 bp, 45 predicted proteins | sample AttlaeALBM1_FD_111483 | JGI IMG/M metagenome (GOLD analysis project Ga0157360, IMG submission 111483) | Fungus gardens microbial communities from leaf cutter ant in Ribeirão Preto, State of São Paulo, Brazil - Atta laevigata ALBM1 | ecosystem: Host-associated > Fungi > Mycelium >...
TTGATAGAGAAAATGAGACAAGAGTGACTCACTCTATTTCTAGTATACAAGAAGCAGGAGGCCAAAGACTTAGAACCAATGTGGGACTACTACAAACACGACTACTATAAACGAACACTATATACAATATACATTAACATCCCACCTCAAACTTAAGATGGTAATTTTGAGACCAACTTGAGTTTGGAAGCTAAGTCACTGAAACGCCCAGGTGGATGTGCTTTAGTGAAAATATCAGCTAGTTGATCCGCAGAGGAGATGGAAAGAAGATTGATAGTACCACTATGGATATGCTGACGAATAAAATGACAGTCAGTCTCCATGTGTTTGGTGCCCTCATGAAACACAGAATTCTGGGCTATCTGAATAGCACTGCGATTCTCACAAAAGAGCGGAGTAGCACCATAATGGGTAATTCCTAGATCCGTGAGTAAGCACCTTAGCCAAAGAAGTGAAGAAGTAGTTAAAGCAATGGCTCGGTATTCTGCTTATGTACTTGATCGGGACACTACGGTTTGTTTCTTACTGCGCCAAGAGATAGGTGAGTCACCTAAAAAAAAAAGTAAGCAGTTGTAGAGCGACGATCAGTGGGATCTCAAGCCCAGTCTGCATCGGAATCGACCTCTGAATTGATTTACCTAGTAGCGACACGAACAGTCCTTTCCAACTCGAGAGAAGTAGGATTAAAGGTGTAGTGTCTTTTACATAAGAATAGTCCGAGTTGTTTCAAGGTAGTGAGTGGTCAATTTAGAGCAAAGAAAACTAGCCAGCAAGCTAGCGAAGCTAACTAGCAAGGAAAAAAACAATGCCTTGGCGCGCTAGAAGCATCCGTTGATTGCCTTGCCAAAGATAGCAGTTTAGTTAGCGTGTCCAGGTCCGGTATCGACACATCGGATCTCACTTTATTCCCTGCGTTACTAGTGTGATTACCGAGCACAGGATAAGATCAAGGAATCAATCGGCTAACAACAATAAAAAGAAAGACATGATGATTCCTAAACCTGAACAGCAGTTCTTGACGGCAAGGTCAAAGATCAATTCCATCTTCAACATTTCAATTCTTTTTGTGTTCAGTCATAAGCCCAGCCCTTTTCTTTTGAAGCTTGTTTCCTCCTCCCTTTGTTCGTAACGTTGGGATTCAATAATCACATAGACGGGAAGCTGTGTTTGATGCTCGCTCTTCTTTATCATTTGCCTTTCCTTGCTTGAATGCTTTCGAATCAAAGAAAGAAAAAAAAAATAGCGTAGTCTAAGATCCTAGTCTAGATCCTTTCATGATTGCTTTTCAAAGTCAGATACGACCGGAAGTCTACTCCTATCAGTGAGTACCGGTTTTATACATCCCCTTTTTTTTATTATCTATGTTTGTTAGCTATAGTCACAAGTTGGGCTATACGATGGCTTCACTTCTTAATCTGAATCGCCCGGACGTCTGGACATGGGAGACTGATCAAGTTGTAGGATTGGGTACCCGTGCAATGGCAATGCTTTGGTCTGAAGGTCTCTCACTGGAAGGATCGAAAGGCATACGAAAAAATGGTGGGGCAGATAGATCAAGCTTTCTATGGGGCACTCATCTCCTCTAAAAGAGATGTTGATGACTCCGAGATGGACGACCGGATCGGCAGCGGGGTCCGTGGGCTGGCAACACGGCCGGTTTAGAGAGGATCTCAAGCAACACGAGCGCTGCGCGCTCACGTGAAGCAAGGCAACATTGCATGCTGCTTTTCACGCGCGAGAACAGAGATCAAAACGTTGACGAACCAAGGAGTTCACCGTTGAGAGCCTTGCGGGACTGGTGGACCGGTAACCGTTTAGCTGAGATCCTTTCTACCGCGCTAGGAGCTTGGATGCCCCTACTCCCAACAAGTTTCTGCTGGTCGTGATCGTGGAACTCTCGCTCGAGAAGGTTGTAAGCTGGTCCTTCTTTGGTCATAAGGAGTTTTGTTCTTCTTAGGTCAGGGGCGGCCGGCCGGCCATAGGTTCGAATCCTGCCACCTTTCTTGTGGATCATCCTGTGGTTACCGGATGATGGGAATAACAAAGCAGAAATTTGGAAATGAGCACGAAATGTCAATATATGAATTGTTTCATTATTCGTTATTTCCGGGTCTTTTCGTTGCATTTACTTACAACAAGAAAGAACCACCAGCGTTTGGTGCAGCACCTGCATTTTGGTGCATTCTTCTCTCTTTCCTTGGTCTTTCGTTCCGTCATATTCCTAATAACAACTCCAATTACAACGTATTAACCGCTAATGCACCTTTCTTTTATCAAATCTCAGGGACATGGTCTAATCATGAGGGTAGTATTTTATCATGGTGTCGGATCCCAAGTTTTTATGGATTCCTTCTTTGTTACCGGGGTCGACTCCAAAGCCATAATGTCTCAAAACGAGGAGGCCATAGAGAAACTATTTTTTATTCCTTTGTCTTGAATTTCGTGAAGAACTCCATTCTATCTCTCCCTCGTTACGAACAAAAAAGTAGGGCTGCGCCCCAGTTGTACACTCCTTTCGTTCTACGAACCCTTGTTGATTCTGAACTTCGTTCGCGAAGGAACCGGACTTTTGACGGGCCAGCCCTTTTTTATGCGCCGTTTTACCCTGAAAGGAAAATGAGCTTTGCTCCTCTGGGCGCTAGGCGCTCCCGTGGTTCGCGAGAAGGAAAAAGGACTCATCCTTTGTTGCATCTGGCACGAGATGATCAAGAGAGAGCTTCGTCTATCGATGAACAGCGGATTGACGGAGCTCTTGGCATTGCTTTGTTTTTCTCTCCTTTCCTATCAGTGAGTTCCGATCCTTTTGTTCGAAATTTCTTCGTTCGTACCGAACCGCTTGCAGAATCAAATCCTGTTCCACAAGATCCTATATCAGCTATACATCCGCCTTGCATTTATGCCGGAGACGTCGCCAGTGCTATGGGCTTTGGCTTATGTAGATCAAAAATGATGAATGGGATTGTGGCACTCCACTCGCCGCCAATGCGGAAGGATGCCGCCGAAAAGAATGGAAGGCTGCTTCGCTCTGCTGGATGCGTCGGATCCCGTATAACAAGCGAGCTTTTTACCCTCAAATTCAAAGATGTGGGCGCAAAATGCTATTATGCTCTATTGTTGCGTAGCAATAGAAATAGAAGCCCGCTCATGCTGCTTCGGCGGCGCTTTTTCGCCTTCTCTTCGCTCTGGACAGGAGCGCTAGTGGACACGGGGAGGGAGCAGGCGAAGCGTGTCGTTCGTAATGGAAAGAAAGATACCGCTACTTCGCCTCTTTCTTGGACCGCCGGCGCGAACACAGTGGTCTCTGACCAGGACCAGGAACCAATTCGAATTTGGATCTTGACATGTCGGTGGTTTTTAACCGTAGGCATCTTGCCAGGAAGTTGGTGGGCTCATCATGAATTAGGTCGGGGTGGCTGGTGGTTTCGGGATCCCGTAGAAAATGCTTCTTTTATGCCTCGGGTATTAGCCACAGCTCGTATTCATTCAGTAATTCTACCCCTTCTTCATTCTTGGACCTCGTTTCTTAATATTGTTACTTTTCTATGCTGTGTCTTAGGAACCTTTTCAATACGGTCCGGATTGCTAGCTTCCGTTCATAGTTTTGCTACAGATGATACACGAGGAATCTTTTTATGGCGGTTCTTCCTTCTAATGACCGGCATATCTATGATTCTTTGCTCCCAGATGAAGCAGCAGGCATCGGTACGTAGAACCTATAAAAAAGAGATGGTTGTGACGCGAAGTACTCTTGTGCACCTACGTCACTCGGCTCGCGCGCAACCCCGCCCCCTTATGTTATGGAAGAATTGAACTTCTTGCTGGGCTGGTTATTCAGAGCCAGCAATTGGCTGCCAGATTTCGTCCCGAAACTAGAAGAAGATCGCTTCGGGGGTCACTATGGCGCGGCTGAATGTAGAGCAGTCCGCCCCTACAGCCTTTGATCAGTAGATTATTTAGAACTTCGGAAGATGGTCAAGGTAGCTTGCTTCCAAGCCACTGCACTAGATGCGCATGTAGTCGTAGTAGTCGGCCCAGAAGGCCTCTGTTCTATAAAAAAATACTACTTTGAATGAATGGGGAATTACGTTCGTTCTTTGATCTGCAGAATAAGGCCTACGAGCTCTCTGTTTTATGGCAGAGATCTCTCCACACCAAGGAACCGAATCACAATGGATCGAAGCCCTCCTTTGATTTCCACTTAGTTAAATTCTATCTCTTTCTTACGAAATTGTGGTCGACCCCGACTAGATGACCTGGGCCTGAAGAAGGACAGGCCTTGTGACTTATCTAGTAAGACATGAAGTAGAATCGACTGGAGACGTGATTCTTCTTCCGAGCCACTTATACAGTACAGAAAATATCCTCTAATGTTGTAGTTGTTTCGCCTTCCACTCTTTTTTTTTGAAGTACTTGGCTGAAAGTGAAAGACCTCGCTCTTTGCTGGGTGGGTGGTCCTCGTACTTAACCATGGCATCGCCAACATGAGTCTGTGTTCGGTGGTTGATAAGCTGCTAGTTGGTCTTTAGTTTAGGGCTTGTTATTTCCTTTCACTTTTCCCAACGAGGTGGAGGGCCATCGCAGAAAGTCACCTATCCCCGTAGTTCCGAAGACAGGAATTGGGGAGTACGGGGTGGCACCCTTGGACCCCAAAAGAAAGGCTTTGACCTACTGGCTATTGGAAAGTCTCTGTTTACCGCGAAGTGAATAAAGTTGGTAGGATAAGAAAAGAAAGGCCAACGACGGTTGCAGATTTTCTGTCCATACCCCTTTTTTTATGTTATTAGTAAAGCGCCGCAACTGCTCTTTCTACCACCTTATTGGACTTCGGGGACTTTACGGCGGAGTACTCGGAGGGACAAGGCGTCTCGCAGTCCTTCATGACGCCAGAGTTTGATTACACTTTGGAGTTGATCAAACTCTGGCTCACCTGGAAAGGCATTCTTATTGGCCCAGGATAGAAGCAGATGTCCAAGGGTGATGGGTTGTGTGTGCTCTATGCAGCACGTCGAAGCCGTCCAAGAGGAAGTTGGGGCTTTATCAGCCCAATACCTTCCTGGCTATGGGAAAAGCATAACCATAGATTTCGTAGGACGATTACTCTATTTCTTAAAAAAGGGGGGGGAATAACTACGTTTTTGTCGTAGTCGACTTTTCGGATTCAGTAAGATGGCCATTTTGTACTAGGTCGATGCGCTGGCCAAATTATGCTAAAAAAATGTAGTGGTCTACTGCTGTCTTTATAAAAAATATGCTGCAATCTTCAATCATCGTTCATCGAGCGCTTTCGCTTTCTCTCATCTGCCTTCTATGTATGCCTTTGTGGTCGTTAACGGGAGCAAATGAAGAGGAGCACAGCACCCCCGCACCCCTATTTCTGAAAGGCTAATCAAAGTAAAAGCGGCCAGCTTATTTGGTTGGAATGGGTCACCAATAGAACCGTCGGTTCAAATGTTGAGAATCTAACATCGGGACCACCTTTAGGCTTACCTGGTCTGGGTAAACAAACCTGCCGTTCATTCAACACTGCTACAACCGGAGCACGCATTCGTCGACCGGCAGAAGATGCTGGCCTGAAGAGTCAGGCTGATCCGTAACATCAACTGCAGAAGAATGAGGTTCGAGTTGATGAACAGGAGAAGGCCGCAATACATCTCCATCACCGTCCGGGGATGATTAATTAGGTAAAGGAAAATATGAGGCGACCCCATTAAAGAGAACATTCAAGGATACATCGACTCTCTTGGATTTCACGTCATAGCATCTATACCCGGACTGAGCATATCCAAGAAAGACACAAGTGGTTGCCTTGGGGACTCTTTTTCTCTTAACTGCGCAGGAATATGAACAAAACACGTGCATCCAAAGACTCGCGCCTATGGGTGCTGCCCCAGTAAGAAGTTCCTGAGGTGCCGCTGCAGCTTCTTCCCTCTCTCATCCTCCTAAAAAAGGGAGAGAGATGTCCCGTCCCTTCTTTATGCACATCCATATACATAGCCAGACACAAAGGTGTACAATCCGGTCCAAATCTGCAGTTCTTGTTGTTCATTCACTGTAGGTTCTCTTACTTGCTCTAGTAGCTGGCAAAGGGCAACCGAGAGGGGAGAACGAATGGCTCCGGAATCGACTGGTTCTGAGCGGACTCGTGGAGCTGCTGCTTGGATTATCGTAGAATAAGAGGAGCCGTCTTAGGAAATGACTTTTCTTAAAAAAAAGACAGATGCCGCCGCTGCGAGACGAGGGAATCACTTGTCTGGTCTTGCGGTGCACTCACTCCCGTTACGAGAATGAAATGAGGCCCCAGCTCGACTCGAGACCAAGACTCCTTACAACTCGCACCAATAGCGGCACTGAGCGGCCGGAGATTGATTGAACAGCCCCTATCCCCCTGCCTACCTACTCGTGCTCCTAGCTCGATCGGAGGTCAAGAGTGTGGTCTGGCGGAAAAACAGAAGTCGTCCATATCAAGTGATACGTGAATTGCTCAGTAGTGCTTCGCCACTACCGTAGCTGGCGGAAATAGCTTAATGGTAGAGCATAGCCTTGCCAAGGCTGAGGTTGAGGGTTCAAGTCCCTCCTTCCGCTCCTGGCTTCGTCGTTTAGTGGTAACGAGTGGAGTGCATAAGCCCCTTTAGAGATAGGGGCTCTGCCCTAGAGCACCTTGTATAGGGTTCCAAACCTATCCCCCTAATAAGTGGAAAGGGGCAAGCCAAAACCTACTCCTAACAAGTTGCTGGCTTTTCAGCCCTTGCGCGTTAGCGCGCTTCGGTTTTTCAGCAGGTTTCTTCAAATATCCCAACAATACAATAAAGTAGGGGTTATACCTAGTTGTAGCTAGCTAGCGCGCTAGCTTTTTCCCTGACTAGTAAAGGGGCTGCTAGTTGTAGCGCGCAGTGTACTAGTGAATAGGAAAAGCGGATTGAGATTACTAATGACGGATGGAGGTTGAGGATAGAACATGTTCGGTGCCTCGCCCTTGTCTCCTTCGCCGGAAACTGCAAATGATGGGAATCCTATCGAAAAAGAAGAGGTATAGGCATCGCCTCTCGATCCAATCCGTCTTCCCAGGCCTCCCCAACACACTCTTGATACGAAATAAACCTCCTGCCATAGAGAAGAGATCTAAAGTCTGGGTCCCCTCGATCACCCTTCTCTTGAACCTGAACTGGTCGAGAGAGATGAAACCGCACCACATTTTATAACCTTCGAACCGAAACCCCCAACTAGAGATGAAATTCCAGAACCTAAACAACTCAGTTGAGAGCTACGTGACCGGTTCAAGGGAAGGTCCACCAAGTTTTGATAGGCCATAGGGATGGGCTCATTCGACTAATCAGTGATCCCTGGGCCTACCTAACAAAGAGATGTCCCTGAAATAGGGGATTGGTTGATCGGAAAGCTCAGGCAGGAGTAGGACATTCCATACAAATCTTTCTGATCCGCTAGCTGGTGTTCCTCTCAAATCCCATTTTTTTATCGACAGGTAGGGTTAATTCTAAGGTT
>Ga0157360_1000060_pt1:32500-47500 | contig 62770 bp, 45 predicted proteins | sample AttlaeALBM1_FD_111483 | JGI IMG/M metagenome (GOLD analysis project Ga0157360, IMG submission 111483) | Fungus gardens microbial communities from leaf cutter ant in Ribeirão Preto, State of São Paulo, Brazil - Atta laevigata ALBM1 | ecosystem: Host-associated > Fungi > Mycelium >...
TGAGAGCTTCAAGCAAGTGGACAGATAGGTTGTTTTCGACAAATCCCCTGCTTGAGAAGCTGTTGGGAGTTAGGAGGAATGCGATGTTCTGTTTTCAGGTTTGACATGACATTAGATAGGACCAATAGAGTGACATTTTCGAAAGAATTAGTCAAGCAAGTAACTGATTTCCCATTAGTAAGGGCAGGAGTAGGCGGGAAGATTCACTAAGTCAATTCGATAGCTCCTATAGTCCAAAAGGTAAGCAAGGTAAGAAAGTAACTAGTTAGCTCTCACAGTACGCAAGGTGAATGAAAGCCTTCCCTTCGTCCTGGGGGAGTTTACACAACCGAATCTGCTGTTAGATATAATAGTTATAGAAGGAGCTATTAAGGTGTTTGCGTAGAAGAAGGGGCAAGCTGAGAATAAGGGATCGAACTCTCAGTCTCAGGTTTGGCATTAAGCATGGTGAATTCTTTTATTAAGTACGCATAGGAAATGCAAGCTGTCCTTCCTAAGCGCAATGAGTTCGGAGTAGTAAGTAAAGTGAAACCTACTTTAAAGGCATCTAACTCTCAGTCAGTCAATGCAGGTTATGAAATAATAGATGTTCCCCCCGCTGTCTTGCCAGAAGCTCGTTTTCTAACCAAAAAATGGAATATTTTAAGAGCCCATCTTCCACCAGAAAGCTATCGAGTTTGAAAATCCTTCTGTCGACTAGCAAGTTGTCGATCAAACAAACCCGTAGTTTCTTACTCCGCATTCAGAGTCGTCCACTAATTCCACTAGATCGAAGGCGTCAGAGTCAACGAGGACTAGAGTGCCTTTCGGGCTTCACTGGGTCTTGAAAGCCTCGCCTTGACTCTCGGGAGCAGGAATTCTGTTCTGGAGATGACAAGTGTTGAGGGCGGAATAATAAGGTCTAAATGGAAACTTGACCCCTATCCCACGGGCATTGAAATCGCGTGAGTGAAGAAAACTTTGGGAGTGTGATTTCGGGTAAGGAAGGCAGTGGATTGTGAAAAAGGGGTAAGTAACGAGCAGCATGCCGACGATGGCCTCGGAACCTTAACGGTGGGCGTGATGAGTAGGGTCAACCCTCTCTCTGGGGAGCGCAATTGTGGTTTCCTCCCGCTTCTTTCTCTTACCTTAAAAAAGGAAGGAGTCCCCACGAGACTTTTGGTTATTTTAATTGCTTTCACCCCCTTTCCGCGCCAGAAAGGATGCTTCATGAGCTCCGGTTCCAGTGGATTTTCCCACCGTCCTAAAGAAGCCTCCGACGTGTTATCCTTCTTTTTCAAAGCGGCATTTTGCTCAGAACGTCTAAGCTCCTGAACGGAAAGACTGGCCAAGGAACCTTGCTCTATTGGTTGCTGATTCCTAGAGCTAGGTGCGGGAAAAGAAGGCGAATGTCGCCCCAGAACTTTGTTTGTAAGACTCGCAATAAATGGAACCATGATTAGACCTTTTTCCTTTTTATCCTGCCCTTGAATTTCAGGTTAAAAAATGAGATGGAACGAAATTGTTGCCTCGAGGTTATCGAGGAAAAGCTTGGGAAAAGGAACTTGCTTCTCCTTCTGCTTCGTATATCCAACGCGAATATCATATCGGAACGTTTCCCCCCTCAATCCCCCTCGGAGGGAGAAAGAAGACCTCCTTAAAGAACTTTCAGGAAATTAAGGATTAGTTCTTCTTATAACAAGGTACTGTACTCAACTTTCAATCGACAAGGATTCACTGCCTAAGAGGAGAGAGAAAGGGGAGATCTTCCATCACAGTCAGAGTCGAACCGATACCATCTCCAGGTCACAGTCACCAAGATCGAAGGGACGACACTCATTCAAGCCAGCCCTCCGAGATGCAAGAAGGGCCTGAATCAGAATAGACTTGGGAGCTAAGAGAGATTGGCAAGGTTTAAATAAGAGTGTGCCTAGCGTCTTTCGCTGTCTGTTATTATAAGAAGGAAGGGATAGGTGGAGGACTAGAAGGCCAGGATGCAGAGAATCTAGCTAGGAGTAAGAGGAGGCATGCATCGTATAATAAGATGGCCTCGAAAGTCAAGATATCCAAGCACAAAAGAGAATCGCTTTGGAAAGAAGGGCGTCGTTCTCGAGCGAGATGGGGGACTTTCGGATATGCCTTCCCTGTCTTATGTTATCGCCGCCGTTGATGGGGAGCTTTTTGAGGAAGGAACTTTTACATACTTAATCTACGAACGGGATTCCGCCTTACCTTCCTTTCCCAGGACTGAAAGCTGCCTAAACTGGATCAATGTTAATGTCCGAGGAGGTTCTTTCCATAGTAAATAAGAGATCCACGAATGGGATTGATGGACGAGGAGGTTGAATGCGAGGTTGGGATTGGACAAAAAAAAAGAAGGAATTCCCCTCAACAAGCACCGTTTAGTTGGAATGAGTGTGTGGCAATTCATTGGGATGACCGTCGGGGTACTTACTTGAGCAAGGAGTAAGCCTTCTCTTTGGTCCCTTCAAAGCACCGAAAGAGAAAACAACCTAAAACGCGCATGCAACCTCAGACGCTTTCTGAGATGAGAAGGTGGGAAGCGATCTCGTTAAAGCGCTTTTTAGAAGCCTTGTAGGCAGTTTGAAAGACAGTTAACACTGCCTCAACTTTATGGATTTCACTACATTTGTAATAGGAACTGCTCTCGGTTTTCGAAATCCTCTTTTTTCACTGACTTGGAATGCGTTGATACAAATGCCCTTCATAGATACTATAGATTCTGCAAGCTACTCCGCTTTCACATTTATATTATAGAATAAACAGATTCGAAAGACATTAGTAAGGGAGTGGCTAGACTGATTGACCGAATATGCACTTTATGGGATAAGTTGACTAGGGAAGCCTCATTAAATTCCCTCTTCGATGCTAAGAATAGGTTTTAGATCGCTACGCCCGCAGCACCCCCATGGGAGTTCCACTTCCCGAGGCCGAGGAGCCTACCCTCCCAACGGTCGGGGATGAGGATACTTCTGATGGATCTTCACGCACGGCCACGGAAGTCAATCCGTTTGCCGCTGCAACCATCAGGCTCAAGAGCGACGATCTCGCTGCTTGAAGACAACAGACAGATTGAGGAATCAAATAATGAGTTGATGCAGGCTATGATCCAACAAAAGGCTACTGTCCTCAAAGCCATGCTTTCGGATAACCAAAGATCTATGGAGTCGGTCGGAAAGTAAGTCGAGAAGCTAGTGGGTTAAATGGAAGTCCGACCCCCATCGCAGGACAAAGGAAAGGCCATTAAGGTTTATGACATTCCACCCCCTCCACCTAAACCCGACTTGCAGTATGGGAACGTTCATATCATGAGGAAAAAAACAAAGCTGAGGCACCAATTAATGTCGACCAAAGCCAGAGTCCCAAGCAAAGTAACGCTGGGGGGCAAGCTCATGACCAGTCCATTCCAAACCAAACCTGCCGGCCAGTATCCTAATCAACTTGGAGGCGAAGGACAAGGAATGTTTTGGGAAAGGGGAATGGAGTATCAAAGACTAGACCGACTCGCCCCGGAACCAGTTCCTGTTCCAGCGCCAGCACCAGTTGATTAGGAAAGGAATCATGTAATTTAGGCTCTTCAGCAAGTTGGAATTGATGTCAGGCCCTTGGTTAGGCCGACATAGAGGAAACCATACCCGATCGATAGGGTTCACCAATTCCCCAGGGGGTAGAAGGTGCCTGAATTTGTGCTTTTCTCCGGAGAGGCGTCCCTAACGACCATTGAAGACATCGCCCGATTCACAGTGCAATGTGGAGAAGCTGGGGCTGATGATTTATTTGAAGTTGAGGTTGTTTGCCAACTCCTTGCCTAAATCGGCCTTTACATGGTACATGAATTAGCCACCCAACTCAATTCACAATTGGTACGAGTTGGAACACAAGTTCCATGAGCAGTTTTATCGAGCTGAGCCGGAGGTAACTGTGGCCGATCTAGCTGACTCAATTACAAGGTGAATCAGTGGAGAAATACATCGCGAGGTTCAGGAAGCTGCAAAAGAGGTGTAAAACCAATCTGACTGATAGAGAATGCGTCATAATTGCCCTGAAGGGGCTGAATTTCAATCTGCGAGAGAAATTGGAAGGGCAAGACTTTTATGACCTGTTCCTTTTGGCATCAAGAGCAGCTAGTTACGAACAACTGATGAAAGAGCGGCGAAGAAACTCCTCCAAGGAAACCTATTACAGGAACCCAAGTTTAGAGGGAGCAATGGTCGAGCAAGACTTGGACTCAGAGTCTGATGATGAGGTCGAGGTATGTGTGGCAGAAATGATCAATGGGAAACCATATGTGTGTCCTGCTTTGTCCAGTCCAAAGAGCAATGCTAGTCGGTCATCTAAGACCAAGAGAACATGGCCGAGATTGGCAAGGATTATTCTTTTGACATCACCAAAGCTGAGAAAATATTTGATCACCTACTGAAAGATGGGCAGTTGAAGCTTCCAAAAGGGCATGTGATTCCATCGGCTGATGAGAAAAAAGGGAGGATATTTTGTAAATGGCATCACTCAGGGAGCCACACCACCAACAACTGCGTCGTTTTCAGAAATCAGTTGCAAAAAGCCATCTCAGATGGCCGATTCCAATTCCCTGAAAGGGGAAAGATGAAGGTGGATGAAGATCCATTTCTCAAGATGGGAATCAATGTGGCTAAACTGAACCTTCAATCGACCAACGATAGATCGCGTAGCGGGAAAGCTGTTCAAGAAACGATCGATCAGAGAAATAGAGTGAAGGAGGTGCTAGTAGTGTCGAAACCTGAGATTCAGAAAGCTGGTTCGCAACAATGTATGGATGTTTTCAGCGGGTCAACCATGGTTGCACCTTCATTAAGTTTGAAAGAAGTGGTTCATCTTTGTCAAAATTGTTTTACTCAGTTTGAAGATGAAGAGGTGGATGAGTTAATGGCAGAAATCCTCAGTTCTAGACCAGGCGATGAGCTTGCAGTGGAAAGAGTGGTCACAGAGAGGTTAAATAAACGAGGTTAACCGGTTATACAAATAATGGCCAAGTTTCTCGACCGAAATCCTCGAACTTTCAAACCGCCCGTGACTCCAATTGGGGAGTGGCATAGGCACGAAGTACAGAAGTAAAGGGTGCCGATATCAGAGAGGCTTAGTAGGGTGCATCGACCAGCCAAAGGCCATCAGGGCATGACGAAGACTCAGAAACGGAGATGGCAAAGAATACGACAGGCCGAAAGAATGGCTGGGGCACATAAAGAAGAAATGAAGAATGTTGTAGTGAAAAGATGGGTACGAAAAGGCCAGAAGGATGCTGGTGAGGGTTCGAGCCAATCCAAGCGGGGAGAGGTCGACCACAAGGAGCTGCAGTTTGGCACACTACCAGGACTAGCGAAGGAAAAAGAGTGGTTTGGTGATTCTTTCCCCTTCTGGCAAGAAGACAAGGTTTTAAATCCTGTTTTTCTTCCCCTGTTCGAATAACCAAGCAGAATATGAAGCATTAATAATCGGTCTGGAGTTGCTGACCGATCTTCGAGCATCAGCAGTTGAAGTATATGGAAACTCCATGTTGGCGATCCAGCAAATAGCTGGGGAATGCACGTGTGAGAGCGAAAGCCTTCGACCATACTGCGCCAGGGCAAAAGAGCTTCTTGAAGCTTTTGATGATGTTTTGCTGGAGTACGCCGAAAGAGAAAGGAATCAAGAGGCCAATGATTTAGCAAAGTAAACTCCTTCAGTCATGCCTTAGCCGAAGGTAAACTAATGAATGCCTTTGCTCGGGCAAGCGTAGGTGATGGGGAAGCTATAGCCATTGGGAGAAGGAGGGGGAGGGGCTATGTCTTACTATCACCCGGAATAGGCCGAGAGAGAGTCCTTAGCCCGCATTTCTGCATATGTAAGCACCAGTCCTTAGGCCGCATCTATCTAATAAGACTCGTTAGGCCGAGAGAAGTAAGGAGCTTTTAAGTCCCTTCCTTCAGTCATTACCTTCCTTTATGCATACCATTCTACTGCTAGCGCCTTCCTTCTTCTGCTCTGGTTCTCTTCCTGGTATTCTTAAGGGTGGTAACCTTTCTGAAAGTATTCCACCCGTCTTATTGTTAGTGGAACTCTTTGCTCTTACCATTCGTTCTCAGTCCTCTACCTAGGTATTCTCGGAATTGAATTAATCTTTGAAAGAAGCCTGCTTTACTAGAGCTATCTTTCCCCTGTCGAATTTTTGAATAGGATTTCTTTGCTTTCCCGAAAGCCTACCCGCGCAGGAATAAGACCAGCTCTTCTTCGGAGTCTAAGGATGGAATGAATACTTTCCTTGCTTTCTCCCTTCCCCTATGGTCTTGATCCTTTCCATAGGTACTGCTCCACGGTACCAGATGTGAGTGAAAGAAGGGCTTTGCCCTAGGTCTATCGGCTCCAGATAAAAGAGATGTATGGAATGCCTCACCCGGTCAATGATGAAATTAGAAACAAATATAGTCACACATGGAGATAGCCTATCTGAAGGGTTCTCGGTAAGACCATACAGAAGTAGCCAAACCAACTGACATAGCTAGATCATCATCAAAAGAAGAGGCTTCCTTTCGCTCTCAAGTGCTAGTATCAAATCAAGGAGCCTTCAACGGCGAATCGCGTGCGGAAATGTTGAATCTTTCATTTTAAGCATAAAGATTGTGTTGGTGTTCAGTAAGCTGTACTAAATGCATTGGATGCCTGGGCAACTGCATCGATCCCATTCCTACTTCTCTTGCGTCCCTCCATGCCAGATCTTTAGGAACAGGGCTGACAGCAACACCATTAATCGAGCGAGTCGGGATGAGAATCTCACATGGTGCCGTTCCTGCGTTCTCTCTGTCCAACTCGTTACGCAATTGACGTAGTAGACCTCTCGCATGATTGTTTCAATGATGTATTCAATCAAGACAAGAAAGATACGTCGTAATAAGATCAGGTTACATAATGAATTGGTCTGTGAAGGAACATCAAGAAAGAGGATCAGACTTGATCAGTTCCGGCTATGTGAGTCGTCTATCTTCACAGCTGGAAATGCGCTCCGAAAGGCATTCCTTTCTCCATTGAATCAGTCTAATGTGGAAATGTCAAGATGTGAAATTCATTCAAAAATCTTCTGTTCTTCTGTGTAGCGTACGGTGTCTCGTGCCAAGTGAAAGGAAAGCTCCGCTTGCTCCAAACCATGAGATCCAAGAGAGTGCCCGGTCATCATCATTCCACTCCCTTCTTGGTCTACTTCGGTTACAACTTTATCTACGGTGCGATCAGACCAAGTGCGAGATTGGATCGAGGAATTGCGTATGAAAGGTGTTTATGGTCTATCTGAGACTATCTATCTAGTACGATCGATCAAGTCATTCAGTACAGTCTCGTCGCTAGGTGTTTATGGAATTATTATAGCAGGTCGGTCTAGGTAGTTGATATTGCTCCTGATAAATTCGTTGTTTCCAGTTTCGTTTGTGCATCTTTCTTTCTCAAATAAATGCGTATATATAAGATAAGTAGTAGCCTCAGCTTATGTAAGGCTAGGGAGGAACAGCACCTACTTATTGAATAAGACAAGCCCGCATCCGTTAAGGCCGGGTAATTGAAGTGAATTGGCCTGAACTACCTCTCGGGCGAGTTTTGCTTGGTGTTCAGTGGGGTGGTGGTCAAGAGGAACTAGCTGCTATTTGATTTCCAGCTATCGAATCCGCTTCTATGGCAGGTCCCGAGACTTGCCTTCGGGCGTCAAGCCCGTGCTGAACGTCGAGTGGAGACTGAACGTTAGAAGAATAGCCTGAAGCGATTGTTGCTTTCACGGGTGGGTTGTTCTAGTAGTAGTAGTAGTAGTTTGAAATCAACGTATTGAAAGATCTTTGATTTCACCCACAAAGCACTTTTCCTACCAAATTATACCCTCTTCCATTTGCTGAGCTCCTCTGGCAAATCATGATGTGCGCATGCTGGCTACTCTGCTTTAGTAGTGCGTTAACAAGTAGTCCACTACTGATTAAGGATTTGATACTAACACCTGTCTTACTAACCTAACAAAAAAGGGTTGTTTTTTGACAACTTTATCAAAGACTCAGTGACTTGCGAAGTCCCGAGACCGGGGTCAAGCTATAAATAAGTGGATGAAAAGGTAGATTGGGTTGTTTCAAATCCATTTCTATCATTCGATGCTCATTAGTGAGAATCACTTCGTAAGCTGTATGGAACAGAGAAAAGCGCTATTGAATCGGACCCTCCCCTCTGGAGAGAGGGTTAGTCACTTTTGCAGCTATGTCCAACAGAAATCAGAATCGTACCCCAGATGCTTAGCTTATTAGTGAAAGGCACTTGAGTCGGGAGTCTGTTTGTTAATACGTTTATAAAAGCTTGTTTGTCTCCGAAGCGAGGGCGATTGAGAATTGATAAGAGTAGGGCTCTCTCGATAATGAGCTGGTAGAAAGGGGATTTCAGTAAATATTAGTTCTCTCCATCCGACAGCCAGCTATTACTGCTATCAGGGTCAGTCCAAGCTATATGAACCAGAGAAATGGCTACTTTCATCTGACACCTGCCCGGCGCTGCTATCAATCTGAATAGGCTGACAGTCAGCTATCAATCGACCCGTCTATGTCGCAGTCTCCTAGCAAGCAACCTCGCTCAACTATGAGGTAGTCTCTATCTGTTGAATCGGAACCAAATCCAAACAAAAAGTAAGTGAGTCTGAACCACCGGCACTGACAAATTCTTCGTAGCTTGGCCAGAACAAAACAACCTGACGCCCCTTGGGGTCGCCTACACTTGCTCCTCCGCTCGCTGGTCGAGAAGAGGGTGACGAAGGAAGAGTCGTAGGGGCGGAATAAAGTAAGCCCATTGCAGTATGGGGCGGGCGCCTTCAAGCTTTCTTTCGCAGGACCAGCTGAAGCTATTGATTGTAGCAGCTCCGTCCCATTCATCACTGCTTTCTGTTAAAAAGAAAAGAGCTGCTCCTCTCCGATCTAAGCCCTCTCTCTAGTAAGAAATAGCGTAAGTGAATCAGGATGGATCGACAGGCCAGCAAAGGCCTTCTACCGCAGCGGACCCACAGGCCAATGCCAATCTCTTAGGGCAGGTTCTCTTTAATCCGTCTTTCCTAGGTGCGCATCTCCATCTACTAAAAGTAGGGGTGGTTGCCATAGATAGATTGGGTCATTCGTAACCTGATAAATAACCGATGCTACAGCATAAACTACAGCTCTTTCATCAACTACAGCAAGATCCGATGTAGCGCATTCTCCCTCTTTCGCATATCTTCACTACTGTCGGATAGCGAGTCAGTAGTTCTTGCATTTCCAGTTGTGAGAGTTCTTGTCCGAGCTCTTGTCCTTCCTCTGTGATTCAAGACAAAGAGTATAGGCTAGAGTTGCTTTCCCGAGTGAAAAGGGTATAGTGGAATCTACGAACGAACACTACGAATCTGTATGCTCGTGCTTTCCGGGAAGGCAGGTCCGGTCAGTCCTTCTCCAATTAGCATCTCGCCTGATCGTCTGCTGAGTGAATAGCAGCAAGTGCTAGTTCAAGTCAGTAATCATTTGATGCGCGGGATCTGTACTTCAACCTTCTTTTCGCCGGTAACCCCATAAACTTAGTTGAGCTTCTTTCTACGAACCTGTCCCATCCGAACCTCTATTCGAACCTCTTCCTATTGCTATTGGTCGATCTAGTCTTATAAGTAACCTTCCTATCCTCGCCATCACTACTTCTCCCAATCCCAACTATCCTCTTACCTATTGGAATATAATATCTATATAGATGGATAGAGACTGGAATGAATTATCGTTCATATAAGCAAAGGCAAGACGAAAGCATTTGAACTCATTCTAGTGCACATCGGCTAGAGGCGGCGGACATCCAGGGTTCCTTCGTTCCATCCGTTCACTTAAGACTGCGCTTTCCAAGGTAGTTCTGAAGGGCACCTGTTCATTCAGATTCTATTCAACCTTCTATGTAGGGTCGGACTTCTGGCCTGCTCGTCATAGGGGGAACTTCCGGTAAACTCTACTAGTCCTAGGGGGCCGGTCGAACCTTATGGTGAAGTTGGGGCGGATGTCATCGTACTTATCACATTCTTATTGATCTGTCCACGGTCGTCAGTATCATGTCCCCGCGTCTCAGCATCTAGAATAATACTAAGCATCAGTTTGAGTTCGAGATCGAGACCCAGAAGTAGAGATAGAGGCAAAGGTTGCAGCAGGAGGGAGAGACGGTTCAATACCCGATTTGAGAACCAGGTAACCTAGCATCCTCACCCATGGAACCATAGTACCTAGCTTCCCTTCGCTCGCGTCCGAACCCGTTGGATCGATATCCAGTTCTACCGGCGGCAGAGACAGTTGGATAGGTACCCCCAGAAGTTGCTTCAGCTAACCAATTGGAATAGGTACAACTGGTAAAGCTACAGCTGCTTCTACTACTAAATCGACTTGAGCAACGGATGCTGGCTCTAGGAACGGAGGGAAAACCGCAATAGTTCAAATCGGTGGATGAAGAATTCATTGTCAAACCATAGCCTCTGGATTTAGATCGACGTTGCCTGCCTGGGTTTTTCCATAAATCATTGAAGAACCTATTCCGGAGTCATCGATAGAATATCCAGGGCCATGGATCCAAAGCCTATTCCTAATCCAGGTCCGTGACCGAAGTCAGAGCCCATTCCAGTTCCATATCTGGATCCGGAACCATGAATAGATAAGGGCAGCATATGCAGGGGCTTCTCTGGAAGAAGATCTCATAGGGGATCTCGAGCACGAAATAAGCTCTCTCGTGGTCCCTACTGCTTATGGGACTGTGATCGAATCTGCTCGGAAAACTGGTAGATGAAATGGTAATGTATATGGAAGCGAACGAGGGGAAGCTAAGACGGGACGAAGGGATTCCGGACGAGAAGGTGATGGCTTTCGATCCGCGGGATTTGCTACCGTCAGATATTGCACTAGAAATGGAATGGAGGAGGCAGAGGTGACTGCTAGGGAGGCAGTAGTAGCGCATGCAGTTGACTCGGGACCCGTTCCAACATCCATTCATGTCCCTCCAGATCCGAAGCTAGATACGAATCCAGATGTGAATGAAGCGCCTGCACCCGTTCGGAAATAGATGACGCTAGTGAAGTATTCAAGTATAGAGCTGAGCTGCCAAACGAACATTGGGCAGATTTCCATTGTGAGCCAGGAGTGAAGGCGGAGCTGAAAGCGGTTTTTCCCGCAATGTATATAACCTAGTTTATTCGCTCCTTAACCATAGAACCAAGTACTCGCAACTTACTTATTATTTCCACCCACCCGCCAACTTTTTCTTATTCCTCCTTAAGCTTCCTTGAGATCAAACAGCAACCCTTTCATCGATCTATCATAGATGAGTGACCGCCCATCCAGCCTTTCCTTCGAAACTTAAAACAATTTATATCGGCCGACCTAAGCACCCGAAAACCTTACCGGATTCAATGGTTCATGCCGCTAGCCGAGGAATCGGTTATAGCCCCAGATAGATATCCGGATAGCCATTGTGGCAAAGAGTTGGCAGCATGAATTGAATTGATCGAGGTCGATTTCTCAAAGTATTGAATTGAACATGTTCCGAAGCTATAAGTTGATGATTAAGCTTCCTTTTTCAATTCAAAGTCAATTCCGCTGTTTAGAAAGATTCTTTGGTAGGAAGGTCTCTCAATTCATTCCTCTACTATGCTCCCAACAGCTGATTCAAAGGATGTCCCTTCTTGAACAAGAACCATGACATGAGATCCTTCTTATTATATGTCAATTCCTTCTGTCTTGAGCCTTCCACCAGCTCTCTAAGAACCTATTTATTTGCCCAATCCTTTTCCTTAATCCCCTATTCCTTCGAGTTAGGCTCTCGATTAGCCTCTTCTATTTAATAAGGCAAATTGCCTTCATTCCCCTTCTATTCCCAAAAGCGGATTCAATAGGAGCCGCATTCTTCCTTTATTGATTCAAAAACCTTCTTGCTAACCGCCCTTATCCCGCAAAGAGCCCAGGGCTCTACCTCGACGTGCCAAAGCCTATTCGATAGGTATCCTTTTACGCTATTTGCTTCGATGCTTTACTACTCTTTCATGTCGGAAATCGGATTCTATTTGATCTTCTTTCTTGTCTGAGACTGATGCCAGCTTAGAAGGAAAGTGAGGCACTATTCGCTAATCAGGCGACCGGGGGGAGACTCTTGCTTGTCGATCTCTATTCCTCCTCGTACATTAAGTATGTCACTTGCTTTCACTAGTAGCGGCTATTCCCCTCACAGCAGATAAGGCGCAAACAGCCTAAGACTATGTCCTGCCCCCTGCTCTTAGATTAAGAATTGAATTGCCTTGCCTTGCTTGCCTTCTCCTACTCCTTGCTTCCTTTAGCATGGGAAAATGCCTACATCTAACAGTCTATTCTTTGAAAGATAGACAAGAGGGCATTCTCAGCATCAATCCCCTTCCGCTTTGACTATTTGGTGGGATACCTTTTCTAGTAAGAAAAGATCTTGGCATCTGTCAGTTCCTTGTCTTCATCCCATAGAGAAAGACTAATGCAAAACATTTGGCGGCTCTTTTTGCCGGGCGTGCACGGAATCGAGAAAAGTCTGTGTTCAGGTAGCTATGGAATTGCTCCCGCAAGGCCCCTTACTCTTTCAAATAGGGTTAGACATGCCAACCGCAGAAAGTTTCGACTAGGGCACAAGAACAACTGGCAGGATGCTACTTCTTGCCTTTTTGAGGCCTTTCGAGGAACTACCTTATCTTTAATGTCTTTGAGGGCAATGTCGGGCTAAGGCGGACTTTTAATGTGAAGGTGTCGGCATTGTGCAGCAGGTTTTGACTTGGATCTTCTACCGCTCCGTGGGCCGCGTATTCTCGGCATCCGGATTCTATGCATCTATCCTAGCAGCTACCCCACAAATTCCGAATTCCGTCTATTGCTCTAGGGCTTCTTAGTGAGAGGAAAGAAAGCTCCTTGCTTCCCTTGCTACGGCTATTCAAAGCTCTATCCCCTGTCTTCTAGAAAGGGGAAGTCTGCTCCATATGCTTTATTAATAATAATAAGAAGAAACTCTATCCTTCTTCCCCTGCTCTGCTCTTAGAAATAGAGTAAACCGATGCCTTTAAGTTAATTAACTTCGCTAGCACCGTCTTCTTCCCTCAAACATCTGCAGATCTCCGTCGTTCACTTCTCTGTCGAAAGAGCGTATTCTTTTATTGCAGCTAATTACGAATCTCAATCAGTCTTGTCTCTACACCAATCCCAATGGCTAATTCGGCTCTTAAGCCTGGAGCCTGGAACTCAATCAAAAAGAAATTCTCTTTTGCCAGGAACTACGACTTCTAGTCTACCTACGCAGCTCCCTTTCGAGGCGAAGTAAGAGCCTATTTGATCACGGACCCAATCGCCAAGGAAAGTCGAATCCCACAGGTACGAAACCAAGGGTACGAAAGGATAGCTATTCAAAGCATCGAGAAAGAGTCAAAATCAATCTCCTCTTATAGTGTTATTATAACATTTTGTTGATTCTTCCCCTTACCCTTAAAACTGTAAGGACTAAGCTTCTAAAAGCTATGAGGTTAGGATTGAGACTACGATCCCCAGTCTCGATACCTTTCCCAGGGCTCTTTTTATTGCTTTTCTTAAAAAGATAAGCAGAGAGAACAACCGCTTCGGATGAAGTCTACATAGTGCTTTGCACTACCACTAATAGTTCCGTTCCTCAACAATAAAGCAATTTCTCATACTGAAAGAAAAGAGATTGTTCCCAGGCTGAGTGAGCCTATTCGACCTACCTACCTCATAGAAAAGGGGTTTGCCCCACTAGGATAAGACCAATTCTTTCTATGTTGTTGTTTAGGTGCGCGATTGCTATTGGTTTTGGGCTGACCCATCTGATCAAATTGTATACGAGGATGTGATCAAACTGATATCTTTCCCTCAGGCATTGGTCTTCCCTGGCTTGGCTCGCTTGGCACGCTACGATTGTGACTATATGAAAAAAAAAAGGATGACCTCTTCCCTCTTCTAAGGGTGGACAAAGACTATCTCTTTAATAGGATATTCCCTCCCCTCCAAAGATAACATTAGGCAATTTCATTCTTCTTCTAACGCTTACAGGTCACTAAGAGTTAGGGCTTTTCTCTTCTAGCCACAGACAGGAGACTTTCTAACACTAGAAACCATAAACCGGAATTCCTATCAGAAACTCTTTCTTTTTTCTTGCATTCATGTGTACAAGAGCTAAGAGCGGATTCTCAAGCAAGGATCCAACGAATTCTGTTTGCAAGCCCCTCTGCGCACTGAAGCAGGCACCGAGAGGGCATGGAAAGATTTCCGAGTTCTTATTCAAGAATGCTGGGCCACATTAGAATCTTCCACTTTCCTCAAAAAAGCTAGAAAGAGCCGATTAGCCTCGTCTACGTCGAGGACCTAGTCGTCACAGGGAAGACGATGTTGAGGAAATCGACCGAATAAGAAAGAACTTGTCAGGACGATTGAAGAGGAAGGAGGTTTTTCACCACCAAGACGTTATGGGATTAGAAAGAGACCGAGTCCGGGATCTTCTTCTGTCAACAGAAGTAGACTGAAGACCTCCTAGAGAAGTTCGCTATGGTCGATTGCAAACCGATCTTCAGTTTGAAGGCCAATAGAGAAAAATGAGGCTTCGTGCAGACGAAGTGGATAGCCTCAAGGATTGTGGCATGTACAGGCAGCTCGTCGGCAGTCTGATTGGAATCAATAATGGACTCGGCCCGAGATCTCACATGCATTTGGACTACTTAGTAGCTTCATGCAAGAACAGAAGAGGAAAGCTCATATACAGGCCCTTCGCCCGCCCTAGCCAAGCCTTCTCTTCTTATAAGATGTTCCTCTTCCTTCCATCGTCGGCATGCTCTTATCCTACTTCTTATCCGGGTGGTAGACCACGACTCCTCACATCCCGTCATCAGCCCTCGCGCATCAGATCGTAAGGTTCTTATAAGCTGCTTGAAGTCAAGTCAACTTTTTTGAGTAATTAATTCCTTGTGGGTATGACTAC
>Ga0157360_1000060_pt1:52500-62770 | contig 62770 bp, 45 predicted proteins | sample AttlaeALBM1_FD_111483 | JGI IMG/M metagenome (GOLD analysis project Ga0157360, IMG submission 111483) | Fungus gardens microbial communities from leaf cutter ant in Ribeirão Preto, State of São Paulo, Brazil - Atta laevigata ALBM1 | ecosystem: Host-associated > Fungi > Mycelium >...
CGGCTGGCGCCTCCTCACCTGCTAGGAAGACCAAAACGGGGGTATCTCCCAAAGCGGAGGTATCCACAGTTCTATCGGCATTCCTCAACACCTATAGAGGGAAGAAGGAAGACAACTGAATAGAATCAAAGGGCAGCGGAAGATGAAGCGATAGGACATTCTTTTTCACCAGATGAATTGAATGCTTCGGGGGCACTTCTTCCCAAGTCGGAAAACGATTTAGTAAGACCGGGCTCACTTTTCTAGTTAGTTCTAGACAAAGACTTCAAAGGAACGGAGCTTTGTTGAAGCTATTACTAAGACTCTTTTTCGTAGTATTGGCAGTGGAAGAAAGATCATATAATAAGTATCCGATTCAAAGTCTTCGTTGCATATGGGTACCTCAGGCTACGGGTCCGGTCTCGTGTGGTACCAATCTATAGGTCCAAAAGGGGGAGGAGAGCCATCCTCCGAGGGAGCGGTGGCAGACTTTTCTATTACATCCTCCGATGCGGCTACAGAAAGCAATTCAAGGGCAACATCCGATGAAGCAGTGGCAGCTAAAAGTCAAAGCAATGGGCTGACTTCCTAGAGAACTTTGCTGACTCACCTGCTGACGATTGAAGCTGGGCTTATAACTACTATAACTATAGGTGGACTCTTCTCTCAACTTCTTTAGAACCGGAAACGGGGGAGAGCAAAAAAGGATGAAAGAGGAGTTGCCTCCGTCCTTCCTTCGATGGAGGCTGAATCTTCTAGACCCCTATGCGCAAGAAGAAGAGAACTATAGGCTGATCCCTCCAGAGTTGGTTATTGGGAAAGACCTAAGGTCAAGACCTCAATGAAGAAAAACCAGTTACGATTTTTTACTGTAGAACAGAGGCTCACATCCGATTTAGAAAGAGCGGTATCAATAACAATAGGTATAAAAACGGATCCGTCCGGAAAACTCTGATAGGTCTACTTTTACCGGCCTGCTCTTCTTGGCTGAGGGGCTCTCCTTCTTAGAGTGAGGTCTAGGTCCTCACCCCATGGTAAGGAAGATTGAAATCTACAACAGGTGGTCAGCCGCTCACAAAAGAAAAAAGAGGCCTGGAAGCTCTTAAGTTGGAGCTCAGAATATCCAAAGTCAGAGCATATAAAAGATCAGCGTCCTCCCCGGTTCTTTTAAATAAATAAATGGGGGGACGGGTCAGACTATTCAGGAAATAAAGCTCTTCTTCGTCTTTTCGAAACATTAAGTTAAGTGTCGGACGGACTAAAGAACCATTTTATACAAGTTTTCTTTTTGAAGCGTCTGATTCTCACGTCAAGATGAAGTGAAGCAAGAACCGCGAATGACAGGATGAGACTGAGTTGACTAAGCAAGAATCGCAGAAATTTTCCCTTTCGTGGAAAATGGGCGGGAAGTATGAAAGACTTAAGCTTATCAAAAACAAAAAGTCAGCGTGTATGTTGGTTGTGTTGCCAGTCTTTGACTTTCTTTTAGGCTGGCTCTTCTCTATCCAGAGTAGAACGGCATTGGTCTTCCCTTTTAGAGCTCGACCTGCCAAAATCAAACCAGAATTATAAGATTGGGCTTCCCTATACCTATCATAATGTTTAGATGAATCAGTTTCTTAACCTGAACTGAAGGGCTTTCCCTAGATAGAACTAACTAAATCATTGGGGGATCCTGGATATCCTATATCCTAGATAATAGGAAATAGGAAGGGAAGCTCGGTGAAAGGTAGGATGATATTGTCACCGCTTCGGTTTTCCTTTTCCCTTCAACCTTTTCGTTGCGGGTTTCACTCACTTTTTTTATCTTCCTTGAAAACAAAAAAATAGGTTATCCTTTTTTTTCTTGTTAGGGGGCTTCTTTGCCAATAGGTTACTCTCTTTTGTCTCCTGCGTCTGTGGTACCAATCGGTTCAGCAAGACTCGCACCCGACTCGGGCCCATACCCTTCGGTAGCAAAAGTGGTGTCCTCCGGTACTTACTGATTAAGCTACAGAAGTTGGATTCGCGTCCAGTTCAAGCTCTCTTTCCTATCTTCGATTTAAGATGGTTAGGAAACAGCATCTGATGAGGCCAAAGAAAGTTTGATCAGATACTGACTCAGCCTCCGCGAAAGCGGGTTGATCATCTATTGAAAAAAGATGAAGCTATAGCAGGATTTCCCGGCAACATCTGATGGAACGGCAGGAACTCAAACTCAGTGCCCCCACCACTTCAAGAAAAGGAATAGAAATCAGTGCCATTTCCCATGGACTATTCTTTTAGTGACTTTTCTGCTGACTCTTATTATTGACTTCAGGAAAGAGTGCCGAGTCAAGTACCGTGCGCACTGACTTTCTTTTTTAGTTCTAGAATATTCTCCTTCCTCTTCTTACTCTTCCTATCTAGCTGGCTTCTATGATTGATAGGGGAAAGTCTTCAATATTCCTCTTCTCTTTCTCTTTATCTAAGGCTGATCTGGCTGCAGAATGGAATTGGGTAAAGAACGAAGTGAAGGAGGCGACCTTCTGGCCACGAAGAAAAGAAAAGAGGACCACTATCTTGGGTCCATTCCGTCAGGTTCTCGCATCCTGAGTCCTCCTCCTCTCGGCATTTTGACCGATGCGATGGGGAGACCCGCGGGAGGGAAGTGGCTTAGCTTGAAGTACTTATCCAGGGCGGGCATAAAAATTCCACAGACACAGACAGAATAGCTCCATCCTGGCTATGCCGAGTGGAACTTCCATAGCTGAGACGTAGATGTAAGGGTCTCGTCATTGCTAAAGTCAGTCGTATCCGCTTGTGGGAGAGAACTGGGTTTGAATCGGCTCATGAAAATGCCTAGAGCACAGAAACCGCCCGACAACGCCCATTTCAAGGTCTGCTCTTCGGAAAGAAGAAATCGGGGACTTGAGCGGCATGGCTCCGCTTGGATGTCGGTCTCTTTCCGCCTTAGTGATAGATCTTAGCCTCAAAGGGAGTTCTCTTGAAAGGGCTAAGTCAAGACTGAAGATGGTTGTGTAAAAGAGCAACGAAGCCAAGGAAGATCGAGCCCCGAGCGGCTCCTGGGTATAGCCATCCATTTCTGAAAAAAGTATCCTGCTGCTCGGTCCGGAATCTTTATGCGGAACTGATAGATCAGCCTATGCCTGTTTATAAGTCTATGTTCGTGCCGAAGCCTCTAAGAGATCCTATGCTGTCTTGTAGTTGTTCGCTGCGGGTAATGCTTTTCAAGACTGCTAGGGGTCGGGAGCCTAGAGGCCTTGGTCCGAGTAGATGAAGTGCATGAAGACGAAGTGCTATTGGATTCTGATATGGCTGCTAAACAACTCTTATCTGCTTATTCGTCAGTATGCTTAGTCTTTATTGTCCTTTCTAGTTTGCCTGAATCTATCTTCCCTCCATCTCAATGGAGTTCATAACATCAGCTTAAGGCAGACAAGGGAGCTTCAGGGAATTCCAGTTCGGAAAAAAAAGAATTCCTCCCTAGAATTCAATGTGTTAAGGATAGTCGGAATGCTACCCGTTCAGAGTGAATCCATTCACAAATAAAGTATTTAGTAGTAGGTCGCCAATGCCCTTTTTTTTTAAGGAATTTTTCCTTCCCAGCGAAAAAAGGCAGTCAATTAGTCTTATCCATTCCCCTTCTCCTGCTATTGGCTATTTATTTTATTGCTACTGCTAGCATTAGCACTACCGTCGCTTCTGATCTCTCTGCTATCACCCCATTTGATAGAAAAAACTTTCATTGGCCTTCAGGAGTGGTAGACGCGGAGCCTTTTGAAGCAAATTCTCAAGCAGTTCCAACTCTTTCTGTGGCATTTGTCCTGTCTTTCATCCCTTTTCGTGTACTTATCTTTATTTGTCGAGTCTGACACTAGGAATAGTCGATAGAAAACTCTTCCTTGGTACGAGGGGAATTGGGGATTTAAAATATCTAGGTACCAAAGGCCGATGAAAGCCTTTCCAAAGGAATTAGGTTAAGTTGCCTACATGGCTTATTGATGGAGTGAAATTCATGTGCAGCTGATTCAATAACAGTAGCAGCCTTTATTCTGTTCAAAGCGCTTACTGATTCAATTGCTAGTGGTGGTTTACTCTTGATTCACTGGGCTAGGCTAGAGTTTTAGACTATTACTTCTTCCTTTGTTTTGTCACGACTTGGACTCGAACCACCGCCCCGTACCACCTTGTCTTAGCTTCAAGTTGTTTTCTAACCTTCGTTTATTCGCTTGGTTAGATCTTCCTTTCCTATTATGTGAGTAATAGTGATCTCGTCTGTCTTACGGTGTTTATGAATTGGCACTTGCCTTGGGCTTTCACTCCGCCTCGTCATCACTATCCTTTCTGGTCTATAGCCCATATTGAATGAATGAAAGGATCCCAGCCCAGCACGGTCTGAAAAGCGTAAACAAGCCAAGCTGTTTCTTAATCACTGGACCAAGGGGACGCAACCTGAACCTCCAACCCTATCTCCTAGCTATCGTCTAAGGTCCTTGGTTACTAATCTCCTCTTCTTAGCCCCTTCTACTCCTCCGTCCCTGACCTTCTCAAGCCTTACCATAACAGCACCCTCTTACCTTCACAATAAAAAACAGGGTTTAATAAAAAATACCGGGAAGTGTGAAATAAATGGATTGAAAAAAGACTCGATCAATCGAGAACAGGTTTTAATGAAATTGCACATAAGAGAGAAAACTCTTCCCATTTTGATTGCTGTCTTCCGAGTGAGAAAGCATTTTCATCATTTTACAAATATAGAAGAATGAACAAAAACCAATTCCATTATAAATCAATACGAATTGCCTTATTCAAGGCTCTCCAACTCGCTCATACATAGTTGGCTATGATCTTTGGCTCGCTCTTTCCTCTTCCGGTTCAATATATCTTATAGTAACGAGTAGATCAAGTTTTCCGATTGGGGTTGGGTCTTGCCTTTCTCCATGCATTCATAGCGTTCGTTGTTTTGTACAGCTCGGTCGAGCCTTAGACGGGGCGTTAAACAACTAGAACCCCCTTATACAGCTCCAGGTTGTGGTGATCCCTGCCTTTCTTTATCCATAAGAGAGAAGCGCATCCGCCCCTCGTTCACTAGGGTATCCTAAATCCATAATCGCATCTCTCATGGCCATGCGGTAGTAGCCGGACCTGAACCTAGCCTTGAGGCTGATCGCAGGGCATGCCTAAATTTCCGCTAAAGCGAATCCCGTTCCATAAGATGATGATCGTAGTCCTTCCTTTTCTAAAACTATTCTTATCCTTTGGTCAGGCAAGTTAGAGGCTCCCTTCCGTTGGATTGGGCTTGTCAGCGTACGGCCTCTGGCGGCTTAACGCCTCTGTTGGCTAGCTAGTCGTCTTGCTTCGCTTCCGTCGGTGAACAATGATTATTGCCTTTGTTTTGGGACTCGAGTTAGCGAGTAGGTTAGGCATTCGAGTAGCAACCGTCCTTAGGTAAAACCTTATTTCGCCGGGCTATGCACCTCTATGGGTGGAGTCAAGTTCAATGCGCATCATCCCACCCAGAGGCAAGAGGATGCACATGAACAGAAGCCCAAGGCCTTCTATGGGTAATTCCTCGCTGGCGGATCGCCTTTAGCCGGGTATTCACTCCTAAATCATTTAAGCGGAAGAAGCATAAGAGGTTAGGATTCACTAGCGCAGGAGAGATAGTTAGCACTACCTTGGGTACGAAACTACGCTATCGAAAAGCAAGGAGAAAGAATAGGATAATCTAGGGGTAGGGTACGATGTAGTTGCCGAAAAGAGCTTCTTAGCCAATGGAAGACTCACTAAGGCTGTTTAAGTTAGAGTTCTCGGGTCAGCTCCCGGGGAAGAGCTAGCCCAGCAGAAGCAAGACTGACACCGGAAACTCCGCATCTCTGACTTAAGGGGCTAATTAGCCATATCGGAGACTACCCGGAAACTCCGCATCTCTGACTTGAAAGAGTCAATTGCCCATCCCCCATAGTCTTGGATTCCGCTGTCCCTTTGCGCTGTGACTAGGCCCCCTTTCCGCTTCACGCAATAGCACGCTCCGAAGCAAACGAGCTTCGCCGGTAGTAGCCTCCTGAATTAGTCGAGTAGCTTCTTTCCGGCAAAGCTTACCAATCCTACACTCCTTTCTCCTATTCTTTGTCTGGTGGAGCTATTCCCAGACAGCCTGAGAGCTGAGTTAGGACCTTATTTGATTTGAGATGCTCTTTTCCTTCCAAAGCGAAATAATCACTCCTGTAGCTTATTGCGCTCGATCTACATCCTACCTAACTCGATCTTGCTCTTCCTCTTACACACAGAAGGTTTTTGCTCTCGTATTGCGGGTTTTCCACTTCGTTCAGTTACATTAGGGCTTTACCCAACTCTATCTTGGTGATTAAGTTCCGCTGTTTTTGGTGTGAAATGAGCTTCTTCTAGGATAGGAGGTCTTGTCGGTATGGAACCTACCTTTCCGGAGTGAAGGATTGTCATCCTATAGCCGAGTTTTTTTATTTTTGTTTAGAGTCGAGTGATCAAGCTTACGATTCTGCCGTTAGTGAGAAGCAAGTAAACTCTATAGCCCTAAACTAAAGGAGCAGGTCAAGTTTGTTCAGCTTGAGGGATAAATTACATGGCTGAACTGCCAGTCCATCAAATATCGTAGTTTATCCTTAAGAGCAAGAGGTTCCTTGTGTGAAACTTATATTAGGCAAAATCAAGGTTGCCAACTCGGCATTCCTCCCATCTAGGGTCCGCTTGTTCAATAACCTCTGATGGCATTCGCACAATAGTTTTCCCATCTATAATTTCTGGTTCCAAATACTGCAGTTACAATTTTGTTGCCTTAGCGCCATCTTTCAAGAGGTTAGCCCAATAAAATTACCCGTATTAGATTGTGGTTTAGTGGGCTGCTCTACATTAATCGCAGGCGTAGATTTAGGATCTGATGGACCAGAGTTAACCAGCACATTAGCAGGGTTGGGTTTACTTACCCAAGGAAGTGTTGAACACGCGCCCATTTTACAGCAGATGGAGCAGCAACCATGGAAGCCTTCCTTGATGAAGCAGGGGGGCGAGATCCTTCATCCTCAGTTACTTCCCGAGCAGACAACAGATAGGAAGGACGACGGCCTCTACCTCCTCTCGACAATCGACCACCTGATCTACCCCTGCCCCTACGAGAATCAGAGAAGGGATCTTGGTTTATCCCTCTCAGCTCATCAATCTCTTTCCTAGGCCTGTTCCAGGTGTGTGCCCGGAAGCTCTTGTTCCGATGCTTTGTTGTCGGCCTTACGAGGGAAAATTTGTTGGTCTCGCGTATAAAAGATAACGGCTGCATTTAGGTTATATCTTTATATAAGAAACCTTGCTGCTATGCTAAAAAAGCAACAATTGAAGTTATCAAATTACATGTTCTTCGATTATAAAAAATGCATTTAATATAAAAAGAGAAGCAAGTGTATAGAACTTCTTCGAGGCGGTTCCTTCGGCCGGCCGCCTTTGACAGGAAGGCTCTTTCCATTCCTTGAAGTAGCGAGGCTCGTTGAAGCAGACCTAGGCAGAAGGAAAGGAGGTCGTTCGTTCGAGAATAGGAGTCGTTTCCTGTTAACAACGGAAAGCGGATCAGTTGAGTGGCAAGCCAGCTGATAGGGCCACGAAGCACCCAACGAATGGAGGACTGGAACGGCTTTAATCATATGCTTAACACAGCCAGTTCGAAAACGAGCTAGTCGCCTTACTTCGAGAACGAACTATTTACTTAACCCGGACGGTTCTTTGCTCAACACTGACTGCTCGTTGCTTTACACGAACAGTTCCCCAATCCTCATTCGCCCCCCTACGTGCTCTCTTTCGAGGACCTGAACCTGAACCCGCTCCTCATTTAGCATGAAGCTTGCTGGCGGCATCGATGACGGTGTCGGCGGAGTTCTCAGGTACCAACTCAACTCCACCAAGTGCTTTTACACCTGGCCTCTCTTTTGCACTGGAAGGGACCTATCGTGACCCTAAAACTGAAGACCCCATAAACTCGCGATTTAAAAAAAACGAAATCGGGATGAGCTAAGCTCAAAAACCAAAAGATAAAGATGCGATGCGAGAGTTCACGAATGACCGATCGATACAGTACTAGAGCTTCCACGGAATTTATATAAAAATAAATTTATTTAGGAAAGCAAGTCCCGTCGAGTTAGCCGTTGGAGGAAAGGCATGACTTAAGAGGAGAGCGAGTGACTTTCAGGCGAGATGGTTCAATAGTCGATTAGATAAAGGCCGTTCCTACTTCCAACGAGGAGAAGAAAGTCGTCAATAAATAGCGTAAATAAGGAAGTGGCTTTTTTTGTTCATGACTCCGCTCCTATTGAATAGAATTAGGAAGAAGGGCCGCTAGTCATTCTTTTCAGAATCCGAAGTCGAATCTTTTCTTTTCCTTGCTTATTCGTCAAGATTTTCTTTGTGTTCCGTGTACCGCACCGAAGCTTGTGGAGCCTATGCGAAGCAAGCGGGTAGAAGATCTCATATTAAAGAATTCGCTTTGAGTTCGTTCTTTTTCATCATGTCTTGGTTCACAGTTTATCTGAATCAGACTAAGAGATTGGCATCAACAAAGCAAGGCCCCATTGAGCTTAGCCTAGAGCAGATCGAAAAGGTCTCGCGAAGGCGGGAACCCCTTGCCGAAGATCCTTCTCTTTCTCTGTGAAGATAGACTGCTCTTTCTTGCTTTGCGTGTCAAGTGCGAGATTGGTTGAGAACCCTTCGCCCACAGTGCTTTCAAAAGCAGGTCTCCGTTTGGTGTTCCGTGTACTAGGGTTAAGGTGGAAGATCGAAATGGAAGTCATATATAGCCTATTAATTAAAAATCTATTTTCAATTCAGGTTTACAACAAAACAACAATATCATAAGAGAAGAAAGATCTCCGCGTAGAAAGATTAGCTCTTCCTTCCTTTCTTCATCCTAGCACTATGAGATGAGATTGATCCCTTCTTACTCCCATGCTTTCTTTCCATTGGTCAACAACCAACAAAAGTCTTCTATACTTCTTCACTCCTCCAGGAAGGAAGATGGTGAAAATCAAATAAATGAAACAAAAAAATGATTATTCTAGAATGGTTATTTATAACAATTTATCCTGTTGAAATCTCTTTTTTTCCGGAACCATGGCAATTAGGATTTCAAGACGCAGTAACACCTATGATGCAAGGAATTATACACTTGCCGGGCGATATAACATGTATCTATTTTTATCTGGTTCTACGTTTCTTCCTGCCTTTATTTCTTACTTTATGTAAGTGGAGGTTCTACTATTTTCCGCAAACAGGGTTTGGCGATAGAAGAACTACTATCGAGATTCTCGGGACCATATTGACTCCTATCTTTCTGGTGCTGATGCTAATACGCAATTCCCATGAAGTAACTCACTGCGCCGGCTCCGGGGAAGCTTCTTCGGCTAATCACAATGTTCCCCCTGGCGGTGAGGGTACTTCTGGGGGCAACTCCGGCTGGACATCTATCCTAGGGAGCAGCTCTGGGGAAAGCTCCGAAGCAAGCGTGAATCAGCCAACTGGCTCTTCAAATCAAAACAGGGCTGGCCCGTCGTCTGCTATCCCAGGGCAAAATGCCAATCCAATTGAGCTACCGGCGCCACAGCATACACCTTTCCCCCTCCTTCAAGAACAGGGCGAGCGGGGAGATCTTCTCAGGTCTCTTCATAGGCTCGTAGCCTCTCAATTACAACATTATTGTGAGAGAGGCCGTCCAAGGTGGAGAATTTCCTCAGCCACTGACTTGTATGATGAGTCCGCCTATCTAATTATGAGCTATGATATGGGTATCTCCGAAGATACAAAGGATGAGATTCAAGACTGGATTACGCGAATACGTTCAGATCCGAAACTACTGGCTACCTTTTATAATAAATATAAATAAATAAGCTCTTTTGTTTTGGTCACTAATATGGTATGAGTTTTTCCAGCTATCAAGGAGGACGGGCGGGGCAATATGAGCGTGAGAAATGAGGACTATCATATCGGAGTGTTTCGAGGATGAGAACGAGAACTAATTGTCATTCTATGTTCTATGTTTCGTTTCTTCCTTTTTCTTTCTATTTTTCGAGAAAAGGTCCCATCCTTCAATATCATGATTGGGTCGACCAGGCCAGATCATGAGTGAATAGAAAATCGAAAACGTACATAGCTGTTCCAGCTGAAATACTTGGAATAATTCTACCACTTCTACTAGGAGTAGCCTTTTTAGTGCTAGCTGAACGTAAAGTAATGGCTTTTGTGCAACGTCGAAAGGGTCCTGATGTAGTGGGATCGTTCGGATTGTTACAACCTCTAG
>Ga0157360_1000061_pt1 | contig 62236 bp, 50 predicted proteins | sample AttlaeALBM1_FD_111483 | JGI IMG/M metagenome (GOLD analysis project Ga0157360, IMG submission 111483) | Fungus gardens microbial communities from leaf cutter ant in Ribeirão Preto, State of São Paulo, Brazil - Atta laevigata ALBM1 | ecosystem: Host-associated > Fungi > Mycelium > Unclassified ...
GATCTTGTCATTGCTGACGAGGGTATATCCGGTGCTGGGATTATAGGAGATGAAGCCATTTTCGGTCTGATAGGCGCCGGTGGTTGTATTCTGCCCGCTGAGTATGACCTTGCCGCTGGCATCCTTATATGTCCAGGTCTTGCCATCATAGCTTGCCGTAAGGGGGCCGATGGCTGCGTTGCCATTCTGTGCAGCGACGGTGCCATCGGCATTCAGCGTATAGATATAGACATTGGTGAGCGTTGTCGGAAGATACCCTACAGATCCAGCCATTGTTCTTCTTTCCTCCTCGAAGTGCTGGTTTTCTACTGGTTCAAAACTTTATTCAACAACCAAAAAAAACTGCAACAAGATAAATAATCAGCAAAAATTTTTCACAATTACTTTATATTTCTATATTTTTACAGATAATCTTCCTTCTGTATTTGAAGGTGTTTTCTGTCTCCTGTATCGCCTGATACCTCAACTCAGACGCAAGGGTAGGTTTTTTCAAACGCTTGCCGAAAGGCGGAATGGTGTCGTTTCGGATATCTGATACCGAAATGTCGTCTTTCGTTCTCGTTTGTGTTACTACAGAATGTCTGTTCGTAGAGTTACAAAATTTTTCTCAATAAAGTGAAGTAATGATATGAGTACGAGAAATGTGCATTTATAATATTATATATAAATTATAATATGCATATAACTGGATTTATATATTTTTACAAATATTCCGGTATATTATTACGTCTTGGAATTATCGTTCTTAATACTGTCTTTTGAGAATGGGGGGCTGAGAGGGGGCTCATAGAGGCTAATATCAGCAATTCATGAACCCTGGAACGAAATGGAAAGCCAATTTACGTGGTTATCAAATAATAAATACAGAAAATATACATCATTATCATTTATGACAATAATATATGGAGATGGTGCGGGGTATCTGCATTTCTCTTTGGGGATTGATCTCCACTGAGATTAACGTAGATAAATCGAACGATCCACGTGTGGTGTGTCCGTGATGGAATGAACGAACTGTGTTCCGGCGATGCCGATCAGAATACCAGCAGCAAACCCGCACCAGATGAGAACGCTGAAATAAGGTCTGCGCGCTTCGCGAGTCAGGAGTTTTGACTGCAATTCTGCCCGCGATTGTTGTGTCTGAAAGAGCTCCGAGCGCACGGCTTCGAGCCTTGCTCGGGAATTGCGCAGCTCGAGGTCCATCTGACGCAGATTATTGGTGAGCGTTACGATCTGTTGACGCGCTGCCAGCGTATCAGCGCTGTTCTCTGCGGGTTTTGTCGTGCGTGATGTTCTGGGTTTTGCACGAGGCGGCGGGTTGGGGGCGATGGCGACGAAAAGGTTTTTCAACGCGCCTCCGGTCATGCCGCTTTTTTTCGCCCGCGAGCGCAGCGCGTTGAGCGCCGCTACGGATTGCCCTTCCTGCTCTTCGAGAACAAGGGCAAGAATATCCGAGAGAACCTTGAGTTCCTTGGGGTCGAACGAGCCGGACATCAGCCGATCATGCTCTCCAGATCGTCATCGCCGCCTGCCACAGGGCGCGGACTCGCGGCACGGCGCAGACGATCGAGAATGGCCAGGCCCAGCCCGTGACGCGGAACGGGCATGGCGGCAATGGTCTGCAATCCTCGACGTTGTCCTTCACCGTCCAGAAAGCGTAATCCGGCAAAGAGGCGGGCTGCGGCTTCTTCAAGATCGCCTGACTCGCTGAGATTATAGACCAGGCCAGCACCTGGCAGTGTGGCGCCAAATGCCAGAAGCGCTTCGTTTTGATCGACTGTCTCGGCGTTCAGGCGTACCATCAAACCGGGTGCATAGTGTGACGCCAGCATACCTGGAGATGACGGGAGTTTGGTCGCGTAGTCATCAGGGTTGCGTATTGTACCACAGATGGTTTCGAGCTGCTCCAGGGTAATCCCGCCCGGACGCAGCAGAAAGGGTACCTCGCGCGACAAATCAATGACCGTGCTTTCCAGTCCGACCGAACAGGGGCCTGAATCAAGAATGGCGTCGACGCGTCCGTGCATGTTCCGCAAAACGTGGAAAGCATCTGAAGGACTGACACGACCGGAAGGATTAGCCGAGGGGGCTGCCACGGGTTCCCCCACGGCCTCAAGCAAGGCAAGTGCAGTTTTGCCGCGAGGCACACGCACCGCAATGGTTGGCAGACCTGCCGTGGCAAGATCGCAGATCGTTGATCCGCTCTTGCGCGGCAGGATCATGGTCAGTGGCCCTGGCCAGAATTTTTCGGCAAGGCGATAAGCCAGATCGGTCGGTTCGACATGGGCGAACGCGGCCTGGGAGCTGGCGAAATGGCTGATCAGCGGGTTGAAACGAGGCCGGTTCTTGGCGGCAAAGATATGGGCAACCGCTGTGTTCGACGTGGCGAGGGCGCCGAGCCCATAAACAGTTTCGGTGCCGAAGGCGACCAGCTTGCCCTCAAGGAGCAGGGCAGCAGCACGGGCAATGGCATTGGGGTCGGCCTTGAGAATTTCAGTCATGCGTCATGCGCTCCCGCTGGCTGGCGACCGGTGCACAGGAAGGGGGGATTGAACCAGCCTAGCTTGCCGTATCTGAGAGGTTTCCCCTGCTCGTCAAGAACATGCCCTCCAGCGGCTTCGACTATAGCCTGAGGGGCGGCTGTGTCCCATTCCATGGTCGGGCCCAGGCGAGGATAGAAATCGGCAGCGCCTTCTGCGATACGAACAAACTTCGCAGCAGAACCGATATTGCCCAGAGAGCCGACCTTGCGGCCTGCCAGCCATTCTTTCAGACGAGGATCGTCGGCATAATGACGTGAAGCCAGAATGCGCAACCCGCTTTCTGGTGGCAATACGGCGGCAATTTCGCCATGGCCGTTTCGGTCACGGCGCCAGGCACCTTTGCCGATCAGTCCTGTATAAAGCTGATCATAGGCTGGCAGGGACATGGCGCCCAGAACCGCCCTGTTATTGTGAACGAGGCCTATATTGACGGTGAAATCATCGCGACCTGCAGCAAACTCCCGTGTGCCATCAAGCGGATCGACCAGCCAGTAGGTCTCTCCTGGTTCGACAAACAGCCCGTTGGCTACTTCCTCTTCCCCGATAGCCGGAATGTCCGGTGTGGCTGAGCGGAGTCCTGACAGAATATAGCGTTCTGCTGCCTGGTCGGCTTCGGTCACCGGAGATCTGTCGGCCTTGATGATCGTCTCGAATCCACGGTGGCGGATATCATTGATGAGCGTTGCAGCCTCCTCTGCCAGTCTGGCAGCAAGGGCGAGCAAGGTATTGGCATCAAAGGGAAGGACAGGGCTGAGAGTCATGTTCCGGGCTTACCGCAACTTCCTCATATCGTCATGGGCAAAACGACGAGATCATACGATTTGCATTGAACGGCAACCGTCTGAAATCTTCTTTCGCTTTTTGTCCGGGCTGAAAGCTGAGGTGAGGGGGCAGGTGGGGATGCAGGACAGACGGGGGTTTTTCGGCAGCGGTGTTTGTGGTGATATCCGGGGCGAATCAGACGAGCGGATTAATTCATGATTTACCTGCGCGCGTTGCTGGACGCCCATCGCTGGCGGCCCCGGAGCGCTCTGCCGACAGCGCCGCGTCCTTTGGCATTGCATGTTGTCGCGGGCGGTGGATGTGACGGATGCCTGACCGAGACCAATGCGCTTCAGGGGGCGGCCTATGATCTGGCGCGTCACGATATCCGCTTTGTTGATACGCCGCATGACGCTGAACTTCTTTTTGTTGTCGGTGTGATCACGCGCGCGATGCTGCCTGCAGTTCAGGAACGCTGGGCAGCCATGCCTTCGCCCAAGGGGGTTGTCGCAATCGGTGATTGTGCGCTGGGCAAGGGACCCTTCGGGACGAATTATGCAATTCTGGGGGGCATTATGGAGGCCGGTCTTGCCGGTATGCAGCATTGTGATGTCGCCTTGCAGGGATGTCCGCCTGCTCCGGCTGAAATCCTGCGTGGACTGTTGCTGCTTACCACCGGCCGTGTGGTCTCGGCATGAATCACATCCGGTCCGAACTTGTGGCGGTTCTCATTGCGGTGCAGGATGAAATGCCTCTGGTCCTGACGCTCGATCAGGGACGCAATCTTCCCTCCGGTCCGCTTGAGACAGCTCATCGTTCCCTGCAACGTGGCATGCGGCTCTGGATAGAGCAGCAGACCCAGTGTCATCTGGGGCATATCGAACAGCTCTATACCTTTGCCGAAGCGACCGGTGCCGATATTGGCGGGCGTGATCATCCGCGGTTGATTCGTATTTCCTATATGGGGCTTACAAGGCTTGGCGAGACCCAGGAGGGATGGCGCGGGTTGTACGAGTATTTCCCCTGGGAGAACCGGCGCGAGCAGGGGGCGGACCAGCTCGATGCAGAGATCGGTCGTGCATTGCTGCAATGGGCCGGGCGTGATGCAGCGCGTTTGTGGCGCTGTGCAGAAACTTTCGGCCTCGATGGTCAGCCCTGGAATGACGAGCTGGTTCTCCATCGTTACGAACTGCTCTGGGAAGCGGGACTTCTGCCGGAATCACGCCATCATGCCCCTTGGCTTGTTCCCGGGCGTTGTATGCCGTCAGATCGGCGGCGTATTCTGGCCACAGCTCTCGCAAGGCTGAGAGCAAAGATACGCTATCGCCCCGTCGTGTTCGAGTTGATGCCTGAGACCTTCACGCTCTGGCAGCTGCAACGCACAGTAGAGGCGATTGCAGGCCGTCCACTGCACAAGCAGAACTTCCGCAGGCTGATCCTGGCACAGGATCTGGTCGAGGAGACCGGTGAGGCCGAGACGCAGCTTCAGGGGCGTCCGGCAAGGCTGTACCGGTTCAGGGGGACTGTAATCGGTACGCGGCATCTCATGGGGTCCAAGCTTCCGATTGCGCGCTCGATCTGACCCTGTTTTGTCGATCGGCATCACGAGATTGTGGTTTTGAAATCGGAATGCTCCATCCCAATGTAGACATGCTAATAACCTTGCCTCCATTATGCTCAATGAGAGCATAACCAGCGGAGAAGATCTTATGGATCAGATGACCCTCGTCAGAGACCGCAGCGACGCGCTCTACGCGCCCGTTTCCCGCCTGATGACCCGAGAAGACTGGGAACAGAATTTCGCCGATGATATCCGGGCCATCCTGCGTCTGAAGCATGAGCGCAATGCCGTGATCCTGGCTCATAACTATCAGACGCCCGAGATCTTCCATTGTATCTCGGATATACGCGGGGACAGCCTTGCGCTTGCACGAGAGGCTCAGCGGGCGGAAGAGCAGGTGATCGTGATGGCAGGCGTGCATTTCATGGCTGAAACTGCCAAGCTGATGAACCCCGGGAAAACGGTCCTGATTCCTGATTCTATGGCCGGGTGCTCACTGGCGGAATCCATTACGGCAGAGAATGTCCGTGCGCTCAAGGCAACCTATCCGGGCGTTCCGGTAGTCACCTATGTGAACAGCTCTGTCGCGGTGAAGGCTGAGACCGATATCTGCTGCACCTCAGGCAATGCAAGGAAAATCGTTGAAAGTCTGGGCGTTCCGCGGGTTATCATGATTCCCGATGAGTTTCTGGCACAGAATATCCAGAATGAAACCGGCATCGAGATGTTGACATGGCCGGGTCATTGCGAGGTGCATGAGCGTTTCACCCCGCTGGAGATCCGGCAATACCGGCGTATGCATCCGGGTGTGGTGGTGCTGACCCATCCCGAATGTCCGCCGGAAGTGGTGGCAGAAGCCGATTATGCCGGGTCCACTGCGGGCATGATGGAATTTGTAGCCACCAGACAGCCGAAAAAGGTGCTGCTCGTTACGGAATGCTCAATGAGCGATAATCTGGCAGCCCTGAATCCGGCAGTGGAATTTGTACGCCCCTGTAATCTCTGCCCACATATGAAGCGCATTACACTCTCTTCCATTCGCCGTGCACTGGAGAACATGGAAGAGGAAGTGACTATTCCGGACGAGCTCTTCCCGCAGGCACGTCGCGCGGTTGAGCGGATGCTGGCCATCTGAGGGTCTTGCCATGATGACGCTGACCCGATTTGCAGGCTGGCCGGTGATTGCCGGTGCCGGCCTCGCCGGACTTTCTGCAGCCCTGCATCTTGACCGGCCTTGTGTGGTCCTGACCCCAGGTCCTCTGGGCGAAGAGGCGGCCAGCATGCTGGCACAGGGCGGGTTTGCTGCGGCGGTTGGTCATGACGACAGCATATCCCTGCATGTTGCAGATACGCTCGCTGCCGGTGACGGGCTCTGTGACCGCAAGGTGGTCGAAACCATTATCGGGGCTGGACCTTCTGCCATACACACCTTGCTCGGCTGGGGGGTGGCGTTCACGCGCAAGGGGAGCGATACGCTGGACCTGCATCTTGAGGCCGCCCATTCCCGCGCGCGCATTGCCCATGTGAGGGGAGATGGCAGCGGGGCGGGCATCATGCAGGCATTGATCGCTCAGGTCAGAAATCTGCCACGTATTGTTGTGCTGGATGGCGTCACACTTGAACATATTCATGCTGTCGACGGCAGAGTGCGGGGAGTCTGGCTCAATACAGGGCAATTTATTCCTACCAATAGCTGTATCCTAGCTAGTGGCGGAGCTGGTGCGCTTTATGCCGGGGCGACAAGCCCGAACAGCAATACAGGGCGTGGTATGGCCGCGGCGGCACGGGCCGGAGCGCAACTGGCTGATATGGAGTTTGTGCAGTTCCATCCCACCGCACTCAATGTGGAAACCGGTGGCGCGCGCTTGCCTCTGATCAGCGAAGCGGTACGTGGGGCGGGGGGCGTTCTGGTTGATGAGACCGGTGAGCGGTTTACCGACGAACTGCAGTCCCGCGACCGTGTCTCCCGGGCAATCGCAGGGCACAGAAGCGAGGGGCATCAGGTTTTTCTCGATGCGCGCACCGGGAAATCAGGCAAAGGGTTGAAACAGGTCTTTTCCAGACAGTTTCCTGGAATTGCTCTCTCCTGTCTTCATTATGGGATCGACCCTGATCGAGAGCTTATTCCCGTGCGGCCGGCTGTGCATTATCATATGGGGGGCGTTGCGACCGATCTGCACGGTAGAGCCAGTCTTTCCGGGTTATGGGCTTGTGGAGAGGTCGCCTGCACAGGTCTGCATGGGGCCAATCGTCTGGCCAGCAACTCCCTGCTTGAGGCCTTTGTTATGGGAAGGTCCGTAGCCTGGGATGTGAATAACAGTCCGCGTGAGCGTCATTCCTGTCAGGATCCGGATCGTCCGGCCCGGATGGGAGCGGCCAGTTTTGGTGTGCAGATGGAAAAGGGCGCGGGCATTCTTCGCGATCAGGACGGACTTGGAGCGCTTTCCTCTTATCTTGCGCCGCTGGCCGGGCGCGATGACCATGCCCTGGTTGGTGCCGCTATCGCTTCGGCGGCGCTGCGTCGGTGTGAGAGCCGTGGTAGTCACTGGCGTATTGATTGCCAGATGACTGCCCGGGCCGAACGCTTTCATTTCACCCTGAAGGATATCGGCCTTCAGGAACGGAGTTCAGTTTACGCATGACTGCATTCATTTCTCCTTTGCCGGATCTGATGTGGGAACCAATCGTACGGGCCGGGCTCGTCGAGGATTTCGGCACTGGGGGTGACGCGACATCCCAGGCGATTGCACGTCCAGGTCAGCGTCTGCGTGCTGTGTTTCGTGCACGTCATGAAGGGGTTGTGGCCGGTATGAGCGCAGTGCGTCTGGCTTTTACCCTGCTTGATCCCGCCGTCAGTTTTACAATGCTCAAGGGCGATGGTTGCCGGATTGCACCGCGCGATATCCTTGCCGAGGTTGAGGGCAGCGCAGAAACCATTCTGGGCGGCGAACGCACGGCACTTAATCTTCTGTCCCATCTGAGCGGCATTGCGACCGCTACACGTCAGGTGGTCGATTCTGTGCAGGGCACGAAGGCGCGGATCTGCTGTACCCGCAAGACATTGCCCGGGCTCCGTGCCGTGCAGAAATACGCCGTCAAGGCAGGAGGAGGCAGCAATCATCGCTATCGCCTCGATGATGCAATACTGATCAAGGATAACCATATTGCTCTTTGTGGTGGTGTGGCTGCTGCTCTCAGGGGAGCCAGAAATCGCGCAGGCCATCTGATGGCTGTGGCGCTGGAGGTTGATACGCTCGACCAGCTGGAAACAGCCCTCTCGGTTGGTGGCGCCGATGTCTATCTGCTCGACAACATGTCGCCCGACACGCTGCGGCAAGCCGTACAGCTTGTTGATGGCCGCGCAGTGACCGAAGCCTCGGGCGGCATTACTCCGGAGACGGCTCCCGTCATCGCAGCTACCGGTGTTGATGTGCTGTCTCTTGGCTGGCTTACCCATAGTGTGCGTGCACTAGATATCGGTCTCGATATCGATCTCTGATACCGGGGTTTCTGCTTCTTTGAGATATGAGGCGTCAGGTGTCTGTAACCTGACGTAGATCCTGGTCTCTGATCGTATTCTTCCTGACGGGATTCCGGGTGTGATGTGCGGAAATCTCGTCAGAAGGTCATATACAAAGCTCTATCATTGCATATTCAATATGTTTCGATGTGTTTTCGACTTGTATACCTTCTTGTGTTCGTGCAGACAGGAAACGGAGCCAAATGAGCCAGAAGATATAATTTTATATCTTGAAAGTAATAAAACGGAAAATTTCCGTAAACTGGAAAGAGTAATTCGATGGCATGTATTTCTGGCCGGACGCAGTTCAAGGCCGGGCTGGCTGTGCTGCTTACCTCTGCAACCTGTCTCGCCCAGAATGTCGTTTTAGCTGCAACACAGTCTGTCGTTTCTGGTGATCGCCACACAAAACGTCATACCGTGTCAGCCGGACGCAATGCTGCTGATCGGCATGTCGCAAGAAATGCCGTCGAGGCCAGGGGCGAAGAGCAGATTTCGGTCACGACCAGTCGTCGGGCACTGAATGGTGGCGGCGGCATGATGCGGATCGAGCATGCGCCGCGCAATGTGCAGACGGTCGACCACGAATATATCGCGATGCGTAACCCGTCGAGCACGGCGCTGGATCTTATCCAGAATCTGCCAAGTGTCAGCATCAGCACGCCCGATCCTTACGGCATGCAAGGCGGCCAGATCCAGTCGCGCGGCCTGACCGATCTCGACATGGCGCTTCTGGTCGATGGCGCGCCTGCCGCCGCGGCTAAATACATCACCGAGAATATCGATACGGAAAACGTGGAATCCGTCTCCCTCACGCCGGGCAGCTCGGAAACGGCCCTGCCGGTGATGTCGGCAGCCAGCGGAACAATGAACGAGACCACCCATACGCCTGACAGAAAATTCGGCGGTCTGGTCGATTTTTCCTATGGCACCAATAATCTGTCGCGTGAGTTCATCCGCGTGGATACGGGCGAGATCGGCCATAGCGGCGTGCGCGGATATTTCTCTTTCTCGAACACCCATACCCGAAGCTGGATGGGGGCTGGCATCAACGACCGTCGTCACATCGATTTCGGCCTGAATAAGGCCTGGCAGAACGGATCTTTCGCCAAGACTTTCGTTTCGTGGAACTGGGAAGATTTCACGATCGATAATTATCCGACCCAGCAGGAATTTTATAAATACAAGCATACGGGTGAGGGCTATGGCCGCTCGGCCAATTCCAATAATATCAACTACTGGAAGAATAATACCGACTACTGGAATCAGGTCTTTATCTCGGCCCCGATCCACATCGTTCTGACCCGTCGCCTCGCATTCGATCTGCAGCCTTATTACAGCCTGGGCAAGGGCTGGGATGCTTCACCGGGTGGCACGGCAACCCAGGCGGACGGTTCGACGCGCAATGTTACCAGCTACTTCCTGCAAGGGGCGACCGAGCGTCGCGGTGCCGTGGCCAAGCTCGGCTTCGATGTCGACCGGCATAACCATGTGTCTTTCGGCTATTGGTACGAAAACAACTATACCCAGCAATCCTACCCCACCAGCTACACCATGGAGAGCGGCGCGGCACCCAGCCCCAATGCTGCCACCTATCTTATCGACGCAGGCGATCAGCAGAATGCGGGCACCGAGATCCACAGCCTGTTCATCGAGGATCATGCCAAATACCTGAATGACAAGCTCGATATCCAGGCCGGGTTCAAATTCGTCATGGCCAATACCTGGAACAAGGATCTCTACGGCCGCATGGCCAATAACCGCACCGAGCCGCTACCGCAGCTCTCTGTCGGCTACACGATCGACGAGCATAGCCAGATCTATCTGAACGCCGAGGGCGATTATCGTCAGCCGAGCGCGGTCGATCTGGGCTGGCTCTATACCAGCGTGCCGATCCCGAAAAACCAGTATTCGATCAAGGAAGAGCTGGGCTATCGCTATCACGACCAGCACATCATTCTCGATGCTTCGTTCTTCAACTATAACGTCACCAACCGCATCGTGAACCAGTATCTGGGCATGAACCAGTTCAAGCCGTTCTCGATCGGTAACCAGCATATGCGCGGTTTCGACTTCATGATTTCGGGCCGTCCGATTCATGGCTTCAGCCCCTATGCCTCGGTCGAATATCTGCATGCGGTGCAGGACAGCAATGTCTTCGATCCCTATACGAATGTCATGCTGAATTCGAAGGGTACGCAGGCCATCATGGCGCCGCGCGTGCTGGCCAATTTCGGTCTGACCTATAAATATGCCGGGTTCTTCGGCAATGCGAGCCTGCATTATACCGGGCCGCAATCGGTCAGTGTGGCAGGCGATCAGCGTATGCCGGGATTTGTGACCAACACCATTTCGCTCGGCTATCGTTTCAAGCCAGTCGGCATCGCGCAATCGCCCACCATCAAGCTGAACTTTGCCAATGTGACCGGCTCTATCGTGCGCACCGGCGCTATGGGCGCCATCTACAGCGCGAAAGACCCGAGCACGGTCTATAGCGGCAGTCTCGCGCCCTATACCGGCTACGGCAATTCCTTCATGACCGCTGCCCGCTTCACCATGACGGGCACAGTGTCGACCAGCTTCTGAGCAACCAGGGGGCGCTGCCCCCTGAAACGCGGTTTCTCAGCCGAAGGTGAAGGAGAACGCCTCGACGCCGGGCGAGAGAAATTCGATTTTGAATTCATGCTCGCCCACAGTGTTTTCGGGCTGGCGTACGAGCTGATAGAGGCGCTGGCTGGTCACCGTGCCAAGGCCATTCTCGTCGCAATCGCTGCCATGCATCGCGCCGGGCGCCTTGCCGTCGATCGTTATCCTGAACTTCACGGGAGCGTCGCTTTTCATCGGGCCAAGCACCAGATGCAGATCACGGGCGTGAAAGCGGAATACGATGGCGCCGCCTGCCTTGTTCAGTCGCGCCGATTCAGGGCCCACCGTCCAGTTGCCGGTCAGCCCCCACTGATTGAGGGTGAGGGAGCGTTCGATCACATAGTCATTGGGTGAATCCTGAATGGCGCCGCCTATTGAAATAAAATTGCTGGCGCGTTCATAGCCGATATAGGTCTCTGGCGAGCCGATATCAGACTGATCGGCCTCGACCTGCTCAGCGCTACCCTTCGGGTGAACCAGATCGCTTGGCACATCCTTCGCGCCGTTTTCGCGCAGCATGGCCTGAAGCATGCGCTCGGAATTGTCGTAATCGCCCTCACCGAAATGATGCGCCTGAACCTTGCCGTCCCCCCCCACGAAATAGGCGGCAGGCCAGTATTCATTGCCAAAGCCGTTCCAGATTGCCCGGTCGTTGTCGACGGCGACGGGGAAGGTGATATGAAACCGTGCGACGGCTTTCTTGATATTGTCGACGTTCTTTTCGAACGCGAATTCGGGTGCATGAACGCCGATCACGACAAGACCGTATGGCTTGTACTTGTCTGCCCAGGCTTCGACATAGGGTAGTTCGCGCAGGCAGTTGATGCAGGAATAGGTCCAGAAATCGACCAGTACCACCTTGCCCTTCAGTACCTCCGCCGAGAGGGACTGGGTATTCAGCCATGACGTTGCCCCCGAGAGTGAGGCGAGGGGAGCTGCCTGCGCTATTGGGGCGGCACAAAGCGTTACGGCGAGGCCCAGCCCGGAATAACGCAGGAACGACAATCCGAGTGACGAAAATGCGACCATGAAAAGCGCCTTTGGACGGAAGAGGCAGCGATCCCCTTCCGGCCCGAAGTCATCAGGCGCTGGCAGGTTCTGCCGCAAGGAGTTCAGCCAGAACGGCGCTCGTGCCCCTCTGTTCCATGCTTTCCGCCATTTCACGAATCACCCGGCGATGTCCATCATCAAGTGTGAAGCTTTCGAACACGGTCATGGTGAACACTGTCTCCCAGCTTTCCGCGAGCTTGCGCTGCGTGTCGGAAAGGGCGGGTTCGAATGGCGTGAAGGCCTCGCCTTGATCGGTACGACCGCGCAGATAGCGAATGAAACAGGCCAGAACGAACGCTACCCGGTCAAGCGACGCGCCAGAGGCTACCAGCTTGTTCCAGCTCGGGGCGAGGAAGACCGGCAGCTTGCTGCCGCCATCGCCGGTGATACGGGCCAGCCTGTCGCCGACATTCGGATTGCTGAATCGCGCAATGATCAGATCGCGATAGGTCGGGAGCGGCATGTCCTGCGGCGCGCTCAGATGCGGAATGACATCGAGGCTCATGAAGCGCTCGACCAGTTTGCCGATCTGGCGGTCGATAATGGCATCGCGCACGGTCTCGAGCCCCGAAAGCTGGCCGGGATAGGCGAGCATCGAGTGCGAGGCGTTGAGCATACGCACTTTGGCGAGTTCGTAAGGATGCACATCGGGAACGATCTGGGCACCAACCTTTTCGAGTGCCGGGCGTCCGTTCACGAAGCGGTCTTCAATCACCCACTGGGCAAATTCTTCCGAGATCACCGGCAGACGGTCATGCACGCCGCATTCCGCGTTGACGCGGTCTGCGTCCTCCTTGAGCACGGCGGGGGTGATGCGATCGACCATGGAGCTCGGAAACGACACGTTCTGCTCAATCCACTCGGCGAGTGTCGGGTCCAGAGCGCGGGCATGGCTGATAACCGAACGCTGCGTTACGACGCCATTATCGCGCAGATTATCGCATGACATGACCGTGAAAGGCGCAATACCAGCCTCACGACGCAGACGCAGGGCTTCGACGATAAAGCCGAACGCTGATTCTGGTCTGGTCGGGGTGGCGAGCTCACGCTGTGTCAGGGGTGTTTCCAGGCGATACGCGCCTGTTGCATGATCCTGGTTATAGCCGCCCTCGGTTATTGTCATCGAGACGATGCGCGTTTCGGGGTTCGCCATGCGCGCCAGAACAGCCTGGGGATCAGCAGGGGCAAAGAGGTAATCGAGCATAGACCCGATTACCTGATGTCGTGTTGTGCCGTCAGGGGCGTAGCGTGTCAGGGTGTAGAGATTATCCTGGGCCGGAAAAGCCTCGAGTTTCAGCCGCTCGGTAGCATCGTCAATAAGGCCAACGCCACAAAATCCCCATCCTTCATTGCCCGGCTCGTGGAGAAGACGATCAACATACCAGCACTGGTGAGCGCGATGGAAATTGCCGACGCTCAGATGAACGATCCCGACTTTCAGGGAGGTGCGATCATAGGCAAATACCTCAACGCTGGCAGGGAGGGTCGGGAGGGTCTCTGAAGAAAGAGCGATCATGGGCTGTCCTGAAGGATCACGAAACATGAATGAAGAGAGACGCAGCGCGTCGAAAACGGCTTGTCTGAAACAGGGCCCTGAGGGGCACCGGTCAGGAGTGGAGCGCGCGGGATGATGTGGCGGTTCCCGCAAAAGGCTCAAGAGCTAAAAACGGCCTTCTATGGCACTATTTGGTGAAGAGGCTTAAACCTGCATCATGCTGACACCACAGATCATCGCCGTGATTGGCGCCGGGCCCGCCGGGCTTGCCGCTGCCGAAAGTCTTTCTTCCGACGGGTTCGATGTGGTCGTCTATGATCAGATGCCAAGCCCTGCGCGCAAGTTTCTCATGGCCGGACGCAGTGGCCTCAATCTGACCCATTCCGAGGATCTGGAAAAATTCCTCTCTCGCTACGGCCTAGCAAAGTCATGGCTCGCTCCGATGATCAGAACCTTTCCTCCTCAGGCCTTGCAGCAATGGGCCGAGGCGCTGGGGCAACCCTGTTTTACGGGCAGCAGCGGCCGTGTTTTTCCCAAAGCAATGAAGGCTTCACCTCTGCTGCGCGCCTGGCTGGCCCGTTTGCAGACCCGAAAAACGGGCTTTGCCTTGCGGCATCGCTGGGCAGGGTGGGATGACAATGGCAGCCTGCTGTTTGAAACACCACAAGGTGTCGTTCGGGTAACGGCTTCAGCGACCGTTCTTGCTCTCGGGGGCGCCTCATGGCCCCGTCTTGGCAGCGATGGTGACTGGACCCGTTTCCTGCCACCAGAGAGCCTGACACCTCTGCAACCGGCCAATTGCGGATTCACGACGGATCTCCCTGCGGCATTTCATGAGCAGTTTCAGGGTGAGGTGCTGCATTCCGTCATGATCAGCGGTGCGGGGTATAGCGCTCGGGGCGATGTGACGATTACCCGTCGGAGTATCGAGGGCGCACCGGTCTATCGCCTGTCAGCTCCTTGGCGCGAGGTCCTGCACCGCGAGGGACGATTGAAGATTACTCTCGATTTTCGTCCCAATTCGACGAAAGAGGAGCTCAGGGCCCGTCTCGAAGGGTTTCGCCAGCGTGAGAGTCAGTCCGGCAAGCTGCGTCGGCTGGGGCTCTCGCCCGCGGCACGCTGGCTGCTGCGTGAGTTCACGGTTGTCGATGCGGGGGCGCCGGTTCTGGCGCACAACATCAAGGCATGTCCGCTGGATCTGACAGCGCCGGACAGTCTGTTGCGTGCCATATCGACTGCAGGTGGCGTGAAAGTCGAGGCGCTTGACGACGGGCTGATGCTCAGGCAGCGCCCCGGCGTTTTTGTGGCAGGGGAGATGCTGGACTGGGAGGCTCCGACGGGGGGCTATCTGTTGCAGGCCTGTTTCGCTACGGGACGTCATGCCGCACAAGGCGTGAAAAACTGGCTGCGTCAACAGGCGTAATCTGGCTCGCAATGGCTGACTTTAGGGGCAAGTTGCGCTAGGGACAGCCCCATGAGCGTATCGATCACGATGGGCCGTGGCCGTGACGGCGCGGATGTCCAGCTGGACCTGACAGAACTTCTCGCAACCCGCCTGCTGGTGCAGGGTAATTCGGGCTCGGGAAAATCGCATCTGCTTCGTCGTCTGCTGGAGCAGACGGCCACGCTCGTGCAGCAGGTCATTGTTGATCCCGAGGGCGATTTCGTGACCCTGGCCGATAAATACGGTCATCTCGTTATCGATGCTTCAGAGCAGACAGAAGCCACCTTGCGTGCCGCAGGCGAGCGCGCCCGCGCCCATCGCGCCTCTGTCGTGCTCAATCTGGAATCGGTCGAGGCCGAAATGCAGCTTCGCGCTGCAGGGTCTTTCCTCAACGGCATGTTCGAGGCACCTCGTGCCCATTGGTACCCGGTGCTGGTGGTTGTGGACGAGGCCCAGCTTTTTGCGCCTGTCGCGAGTGGCGATACCTCGGACGAGGCGCGCCGCCTGTCGCTGGGTGCCATGACCAATCTGATGTGCCGAGGCCGAAAACGCGGCCTCGCCGGGGTGATCGCCACCCAGCGCCTGGCCAAGCTGGCCAAGAATGTCGCGGCAGAGGCATCGAATTTTCTGATGGGTCGCACCTTTCTCGATATTGATATGGTGCGTGCAGCCGATCTTCTGGGCATGGAGCGGCGTACGGCAGAAGCGTTTCGCGATCTGGCGCGCGGGCAGTTCATGGCGCTCGGCCCTGCATTGAGCCGCAGGCCGCTCATGGTGTCGATCGGCGCTGTCGAGACAGCAAGTCATGCAACGGGGCCTGCTCTCACGCCCTTCGAGGCGCGTCCGGCCGAAGATAATTACAGCCTGATTCTCGAACCTGTGGTCGAAACGACGCCTCGCCCCAGAGAGCGTCGTGCGCCTGCGCCCGATCTGCTGGCCCAGCTCGATTCCTATGCAGCGGCAGTCCCGCTGGAAGAGGCGCCTCCTGTTGTCGAGGCTGCCCCCGAACTGCTCTGGCGTCTGACCGAGGCCGTAGTCGCTGAAAACGACTCAGCCTATCGTCCGCTGGCGACGCTCTATCAGGATTTCCAGCTTCGGGCGCGTATCGAGCGGCTTGACCGCAATGTGCTCGATCTGGGGGCGTTCCGCCTGCTTCTGGCCAGTGTGCGATCGGGCTCCAGCTTCGAACAGGCGCAGGAAGAAAACTGGGAGCAGGCGCTCGAGATCGCCCGTGCCGTACCTGAAGATGTGCAGGGCGTGGTGCTGCTTCTGGCGCGTGCAGCGCTCGACGGCGCACCGTGTCCGGGGGACGAAGCGATTGCTGAAGCCTATGGTACGCATTCGCTCGGTCGTGCGCGCAGACAGCTCGCCTATCTGGAAGAGCGACAGATCATCGTGGTGCAGGACATGCCCTCCGGCCGGCGCATTGCCTTCATCGGCTATGGCTGGCAGACCTGCGGCTAGGGCAACCAGCAGGCGCGCTGTCTCGTTTGTTCATGAGTTGCTGCCAGCCCCTGGCGGGGTTATGGAGAAAATTATGACAAATGATGAACTGATCGCCCTCGTATCCCTTAATGGCGATGACGCCACCTACGACGCCCGTCTCTCCGGCTACGATATTACTGTGCCGGTACGGATCGAGGGAGGCGACGGGCACTACATCATCAAGCATCTCGTCAAGCCCATGTATTTTTCCGGCGCGATGATCATCGACGTCAAACTTCTGGACGCCGACGCCTCCCATCACGAATGAGAGCCGGGGCATAATAACGGGGAGCCGTATGGCCGAGGAACACAGGAAGGTACTGCCAGGCGCACTGGCAGCTCTTGGCATCGTTTTTGGTGATATCGGAACCAGCCCACTCTACACCCTTCAGACCGTGCTGAACGACACGGGTTCGACAGACCGGGTAACCCTGCTCGGCGGATTTTCCCTTCTCGTCTGGACCATGATCCTTGTTGTCGCCGTCAAATATGCGACGGTCGTCATGCGCGCTGACAACAAGGGTGAAGGCGGTATTCTTGCCCTGTTCTCACTGGTCGGGGGCTCCTTCGGCAAGCACTGGTACACTCGCGGCACATTGCTGGCAGCAGCCGGTCTTTTCGGCGCAGCCCTTCTCTATGGCGATGGCGCCATTACTCCCGCGATTTCGGTGCTCAGCGCGATCGAGGGTATCGGTGTCGTTACGAAATCCCTGCAACCCTATATCCTGCCGATTGCGGCGCTTATCCTGTTCGGGATTTTTGCCATTCAGCCTCTTGGTACGGCGCGTATCAGCGCCGTGTTCGGCCCGGTCATGCTGGTCTGGTTTCTCGCTCTCGGCGGAATTGGACTGAGTTCGCTGATGCATGATCTGTCCGTACTGATCGGCCTGGATCCACTCTACGGTTTGCGTTTTCTCTATGAGCACGGTGCGAACAGCCTGATAATTCTTGGCGCCGTATTTCTCTCCGTCACGGGTGCTGAGGCTCTCTATGCGGATATGAGCCATGTCGGACGTCCAGGCGTGCGTCTGGCTCTGGCCGTCGTGGTGTTGCCCATGCTGGTACTGAGCTACGCCGGACAGACTGCTTTTCTGGTCAGTCACCCGCAGGTGAAAGACAATCCGTTTTTTGCTTCCATGCCGCATGAGCTCGTTCTGCCTATGGTGGTACTGGCAACATGCGCGACCATCATTGCCAGTCAGGCTATCATCACTGGGGCTTTCACCCTTACGCGTCAGGCCATGCAGCTCGGGTGGTTTCCGAGCCTCAATATCCGTCAGACCTCGGACAGTGAATACGGCCAGATCTACGTTTCTGTTGTGAACTGGATGCTGATGGTGGTGACCTTGCTCATCGCGTTCAGTTTCAGGAGTTCGGATGCCCTTTCGGGTGCCTATGGAACGGCGGTTTCCACCACCATGCTCATGACCACACTTCTGGTATTTGATGTGATGCGTGAACGCTGGGAATGGCCTCTGTGGAAGGCTTTGCCGATTGCGCTGTGTTTTGCGGTAATCGATGTGGCATTTTTCGTGGCCAATCTGCTCAAGATCGACAAGGGTGGTTATGTGCCCCTTATGATCGGGCTGTTCATCTATATTATCATGACGACCTGGCGTCGGGGTATCATTCTGCTGCGTGCCGGTCTCGCGCCTCTTGGCGAGCGTGCAGACAAGGTGTTGCAGAAGCTGCGCAACGGTGAACTGATCAGAACACCGGGGGCGGCCGTTTTTCTTTCACGTTATGAAAGCGCCCTGCCGCCTATCGTCATGCGGCATGTTGCCGATTTTCATTGCCTGCCAGAGCAGGTCGTGATTCTGAATGTCAAGTTTGATACCGTACCGCGCATTCCGGCCGATGAACGCATGACCACCAAGGACCTTGGCAACGGGATCTGGCAGATCAATGTTGTTTTCGGTTTTGTCGAGATTCCCAACCTTTATTATGTGCTCGGTCAGGCCAAGGAGCAGGGATGCAGCCTCGATCTCGACAAGCTCGTGTTCTTTGCCGGGGATGATGATGTGGTGCCTGATCTCAAAAAACCCAAGATGATTGCGCCACGCCGTATCCTGTTCGGCTTTCTTTACCGGAATGCCGTGCGCGCCTCTGATCGTTTCACTCTGCCACGTGAGCGTCTGGTCGAAATCGGCCATCAGGTTGAAATCTGAACCCGACCCGGTTTTCTGTCTTCTTGCAACAGCATGTCCCTCCGCTTCCAGTGAGGGGCTTCTGCTTATGAGGAATTCTACTATGCGTCCATTTCTCGGTTTGTCCCTGTTAACCCTTGCTGTGGCAGCGCCGCTTGCTCATGCCGAACCGGGTGGGTGCCTGAAATACGGCGCGGCTGGCGCTGTTGGCGGACATCTGGTCAATCATGGCGTGATCGGCGCCGTTGGCGGGTGTGCGACGGGCATGTACAAGCGGCACGAATACCGCAAGGAAGCCCGTGAAAAGGCGGCGCTTTATGACAAGGAGCACCCGGGCGCCAAAGGCAGCTATGAGGAGAAGGCCACGGCCTATGACGTCGAACATTCGACCCAGCCGGGTAAATCAGCATCTTCTGATGCGCCTGTTACAAAAGACTGAGAGAGCTGCCCTCGGTACCGACATATTCTTTCCCTGCAAGCTGACAATGCTGGCAGGGAAAGTAAATAGACTGTAACCGACAAAGTAACGTATTGTATCCCATATCAAACTGTGACAATCAGATCGTCTCTTTTCCTGCAGGCCGGAACGACTGATTCCCATGTCCGTCATTACCTCCATTGAACGTGGTCCGGCGGTATTGGCGCCACGGTCGGTTGCCGTTGTGCTGCGTGATTTCCGCCTTGGTGGCAGCGAGCGCGTGGCTATTGGCCTTGCCAATTACTGGGCGTCACGCCAGATCCATGTCACGCTTGTGGTCGGTCGTGCAGAGGGACCACTCAAGGCGCTTGTACAGCCCGGTATTGACGTCATCGATCTGGCGCTGAATTCCGGTCTGGGGGATACACGACTTGTCTGGACTCTCGCGTTGCGCGCCCGTGCGATCTTGCGACAGGGACAGGTAGAAGCCTGCTATGTGCCCGGCAACAGTCACTGGCCGGTTATTCCGCTGCTGAAAACCTTTTTGTCTGGCCCGGTCCCACGTATTGTGGCCCAGGTCAGTTCGCCGGTTTGCCGTGCCAGCCGCTCGCGTCTGGCCCAGAAGGGCTATGACTGGCGCATGCGCTGGTTGCTTGGGAAGGCTGATGTCATTACGACGCTCAGCGATGATCTGGCCCGTGAAGCACGCAGGATCGTCGGGTGCTCCCGTGTTGAGGTGGTGCCTTTGCCAGCGCTGTGGGATGAGGGTCGTCCCTGCGCGGTTGCAGAAGGTGAAATGACGATTCTTGCTGCAGGACGTCTGGTGCCGATCAAGGGATTCGATCTGCTGATCGACGCCTTTGCCATCGTTGCCAGACGCCATCCAGCCGCGCGGCTTGTCATTTGCGGAGAAGGGCCGGAACGGCAGGCGCTTGAGACCCGCATTGCCGGAGCAGGCCTGACGGATCGAGTGACCCTTACAGGTTATGTGCCAAGTATACGGCCTTATCTTGATAGGGCACGCTTGTTTGTTCTTTCGTCTCATTGCGAGAGCTTCGGGGCAGTGCTGGTAGAGGCCCTGGCGGCAGGCCGACAGATCGTTTCGACCCGATGCTCACCTGTGGTGGATAAGCTGGTCACCTGTCCCGGGGCCGGATCCAGTGTGCCGGTGCGGGATGTTCCTGCTCTTGCCGAGGCGATGGGCCAGGTACTTGGGCAAACGCCCCCTGAGTGCGAGGCGCTTGCCCGTATTGTTGCGCCCTATCATGTGTCCTGCGGGGGAGAGGCTTTTCTTTCTCTTCTTCACGCTTACGAACATGACAACCGCCGAGCGGCAAGCCAGATGAAAACCGGCCAGGCCCTCGGGTTTGCCATCAACCATCCTGGTATTTCAGGTCGGGCCCTTTGACAAAACGGCACCGGCGCGATTTTTTGCCATCCCATGGCTTCTGAACAACGCTCGGCGCTGCACCGTATTTTCAGCAATACCGGATTTCTCATTTCCAGCCGGATCATCAATGCAGTGTGCAGCTTTGCCTATGTTGCATGGGCGGTCCATGCGCTGGGTCTGAAAACGTTCGGTGTGCTTCTGCTGATTACGACTTTCGTGACCCTGGTGTCCGACATGACGCATCTGCAATCATGGCAGACCCTGCTGCATTACGGTGCGTCGGCATTCGAGGCACGTGATCGTCGACGTTTCATGCCGATATTGGGGTATTGCATCCGCTCGGACATGATCAGTGCGACCATCGGTCTTGCTGGAGGGGTCATGGTGATTGCTCTGGCAGGAACGTCTTTTCTCGGCTGGTCCGATGTCGTCAAACGTGATGCAATCTGGATGATGCTCACTGTTGCCTTCATGAATACAGGCTGGTCCACCGGTGTGCTAAGGCTGAGCAATCGCTTTGGTCTGGCAGCGTTGTTCGATTTCGGCTCGACCTGTGTAAGGACGCTTGGCTATCTGACCGGATATCTGTGCCATGCACCGCTCGAATTCTTCCTGTTTATCTGGTTTCTGCATCAGTTTGCTCTCTTCCTGCTGACAAGCCTTGGAGGACTGGTTCTGATGCGTCGTCATATGGGGGGCGAGATAGGGTTGGTCTCTGCACTGCTGACACCGTCGGAAACCTCAGGCATCTGGGGTTTTACGCTCAGGGTCAGCGTCAACCAGATCCTTGATGCCCTGTTCCGCCAGGGGGGAACCTTGATTATCGGTGCCATGCTGGGCGCACGTGATGTTGCGATCTATCGCGTTACAAAGCAGATCTGCGATGGACTGGCCAAACCGGCACAGATGATGATCCCGAGCCTTTATCCTGAATTCGTCCGTTTCCGTGACAGCCAGAACTGGAGCGAACTGCGTCATGTCACGCGTCGACTGGCGATGGTCATTCTGGGATTTTCGGTTCTTGCTGTTCTGATTGCCCTGTTCGGTGGCAAGGCGATCCTTCATCTGATGCTGCATGACAGATTTGACCATGAGAAGCTTATCATTCTCCTTATGGTGTGCAGCGCGCTGCTCGAAGTCTGTATCATCCCGCTCGAGACGCTGTTGACTGTCATGGGGCGTCTGGCCGCCATTCTCAGATATCGCCTGGCAGTTATCGCGCTTTATTTCGGTATACTGGCCGGTCTGCTTGCTCTTTGCGGGGTGACGGGAGCAGCTTTGGCCAGTGTGGTCTGTTCCGTGCTGATTTTTGTTATCTGTCTTGTGCTGGCGGCTCGATGGATATCGCCTCGTTATGCGGCGCATCACGGGGAGGCGTGATGAGCTCTGGCCACGGGCCCGTCTGATGAGTCAGCCGGGTCAGGGTGATGTGGGATCGCGGTCAAGAGGCAGCATCAGAAGGGTAGCGAGTCCGAGGCAGACTGGAATGAAGAACACGCCCAGCAATTCGCTACTGCCTTGCGTGTCCCGGATGATTCCAAAGGCCCGTCTGGCTTGCACGTCTGTCGCGTCTGTCATGCAGGGCCGTTACCGGAAGATAAAAAGGCAATTGCACGGAACGCCCGGCCACGCCAACACGTTTGAGGCGGGATCGATGGCGGCTTTTGCTTATCCAGCACTTTTCTTCATGGGGCAGAGTCTGGAAGATCACGCCGTATCCTGAGCCTGTATACCTGATAGGCCTCGATGAACCGGTTTCAGCAACTACAAGAACGTCCTGTTTTTTCCTGACCGAAATGGTGAATGCTCCGTGACTATTGTTTCATCATCGACAGAGAAGAAAAAACAGGGGACGGAACGAACGCCTTCTCCCCGAAGCATCACGGGGCTCGATGCCACGAACTTCTTTCTGGCTGACGTGCAGGGAGGGGTCGGACCTTATCTGACGGTCTATCTTTCCAGTGCACGTCACTGGCAGGCTGGGCCGATCGGTATTGCCATGGCCATGGCGGGTTTTGCAGCCGCTGCCTGTCAGATTCCCGCCGGATTGCTGGTTGATTCCAGTCTCTACAAGCGTGCTCTGGTGGCGATCTCCGCGCTTGTAACCGCCTTGGGGTGTCTGCTTATCGTTTCTCTGTCGGGTATGGCGCCGGTTCTGGCGGCGCAGATCATGATGGGAGCAGCGGCGGCGGTGATTCCTCCTGCACTTTCCGCCATATCGCTTGGTCTGGTCGGTCGGAAGAAACTGCCGGGGCGTATAAGTCGCAATCAGGGTATCAATCATTGCGGTTCGTTTCTGTCTGCCATACTGGCGGGAGTTTGCGGACAGTATCTCGGCCTCAACTGGATTTTCTATCTGGTATGTGGCTCAGCCATTGCCAGCGCCTGTGGTCTGATGCTCATTCGCCCGACTGAAATCGACCAGAAGGTTGCTCGCGGAAGTGAGGATGAGTCGAATGAGGCCCCAATGCCGATCGGACGTCTCGTTGCACAGCGTCCGGTATGGGTATTTCTGGGAGCGATCATCCTGTTTCATCTCGGCAATGCTGCCATGCTTCCTTTTGCGGCGCAGGTCATGGCGAAGAGCCACCCCAATGCTGAAGCGGTCACGCTCAGTGCCTGCGTGATTGTCGCGCAATTCGTCATGATGATTGTGGCCTGGGGTGTCGGGCGCGCCATGGCCCATGGTATCGGGCGTAAACCGATCTTCCTGCTCGCTTTCATGATCCTTCCGATACGGGGCCTGCTTTTTGCCTGGCTTGATGCGCCATCTGCCATTATTGCCATCCAGGTTCTCGATGGTATTGCAGCCGGTATTTTTGGCGTTATTGCCATTATCATCGCTTCCGATCTCACGCAGGGCACGGGACGTTTCAATTTTCTGCAAGGTATGGTTGCACTGGCGGTCGGTATTGGCGGCGGGCTGAGCAATCTGATCGGCGGGTATATTGTCCAGTACGAGGGTTATCGCGTGGGCTTTCTGTCCCTGACGGTTGTTGCGGCGCTCGCTTTTCTGTTTTTCTTGGGTTTCATGCCTGAAACGCGGGAGGCCGATAACCACGCCCAGGCCTCCCCGCAACTGGGCTAGGGACCGGATGTCATGAATGAGATCCTGCTCTGGGGACTTTGCGCATTTGCCGTTATCGGTCTGATTTTTCGTCCCTGGCAATTGCCGGAGGCCCTCTGGACGTCTCTGGCGGCTCTGGCCGTTCCGATACTGGGTATCTGCAGCTGGCAAACGGCCGGTCAGGCTGTGATATCAGGGGAGGAAGTCTATCTTTTTCTGTTCGGGATGATGATCCTCAGCGAAATTACCCGACAGGAAAAGCTCTTTGACTGGCTGGCAGCTTCCGCCCTTGTCCATTCAGGGGGATCGGAGCGGAAGATTTTTTTCATTATCTTTGCTGTAGCAATCTTTACTACAGCGTTTCTTTCCAATGACGCGACAATCATTCTTCTGACCCCACCGGTCATTGCCGTGGCCAGAAAAGCCGGAATCGATGCGTTTCCTTCTCTTCTGGCCTGCGCTTTCGTGGCCAATGCAGCAAGCTTTCTTCTGCCAGTCAGTAATCCGGCCAATCTCGTCCTCTATGGCGGGGCACCGCCAGGTCTTTTGTCTTGGCTTGGCCGGTTCTTTCTGCCGTCCGTTCTGGCAATCCTGATCAGCTTTGTTCTGCTCTATCTTCTGGTGCGGCGCAGGATTGATGGTCGTTTCGACGAAAAGGGAGAGCCGCTCGGTCTCGACCCGGTCGCGCGTTTTACCGCAATAGCCCTGTTCGGTGTGATCGCGCTGCTTACCCTGACATCCTTCCTGCATGGATCTCTCGGTCTGGTCACGGCGCTGAGCGGGACAGGGCTTGGCGTGGTCGTTACGATGTTGCGTCGCAGATCACCCTTTCCGGCACTGGCGGAGATTTCATGGTCGGTCTTTCCTCTTGTGGCGAGCCTGTTTGTGCTGGTTTTTGCCTTCGAACAAAGTGGTCTCCTGCAGAAGCTTTCCTTGTTTGTTCTGTTTTTCGGTCATGGAGTTACAGCTGTTCTGGTGACGGGCTTCGGGATCGCCATTCTCAGCAATCTGATCAACAATCTGCCCTCAGGCCTCCTTGCGGCTCAGCTCGCCCCTCTTCTGGCATCTCATGACCCTGTTTTGCGGGAGGCGCTTCTCGTCGGGGTCGATCTGGGGCCCAACCTGACACTGAGTGGCTCACTGGCGACCGTGTTGTGGCTGATCATCCTGCGCAAGCATGATCTCGATATCAGTTATGGTCGTTTCATGGGGTATGGTGCATTGCTGACACTGCCTGCCCTTGCTGTGTCCTTGCTATGCTTGGTTTTGTGAGATCCGGATTTTTCGTCTTTTGAGCCAGAACCGGGCTTTGGCCCTGATGGCATATCAGGGTATCTCCCCGTTTCAGGGTCCTTTTGTGGGAATGCCCAGTCTGGCAGTCATTCTCTGACGGGCGGAGGACATGGATCCATCATCATGAGGCTGAACAGGCATGACTGAATTTTCTTCTTCCGGTTCCAGCATGGTTAGGCCGTCTTTCGAGACACGGCAGGAACGTCATGATCATGGCCGAACCCTGCGCAGGCTGGTCCGGCGTAGCGCTCATGCTACCTGGACCCCTGCGCCGGATCGTGCTGACCCGGTCTCTCTGCTGATCGGACAGGGCAGGAGCCGTATCCAGGATCTGTTGCCTATTCGCTACGACCGCATGCGGGCTTCGCCTTTCGCGTTTCTGCGAGGCAGTGCCGTAGTGATGGCTGCCGATCTCGCTCAGACACCAGCGGCAGGACCAGTCGTACAAAGCTGCGGCGATTGTCATCTTGCCAATTTCGGCAGCTATGCCTCGGCAGAGGGGAGGGCTGTTTTCGATATCAATGATTTTGACGAGACTTATCCCGCACCGTTTGAATGGGACATCAAGCGTCTGGGGACGTCTTTTGTTCTCTCCAGTCTTGAAAGCGGGTTATCTGTCAGGCAGGCGCGACAGAACGCGTGGATTATGGTCAAGACCTATCAACAGGAAATGGCTCGTCTGGCCCCTATGAGCCCGTTGGAAATCTGGTCCGACCAGATCGATCTTGCTGCCGCCATTGAAGGTTTTTCGGACAAGCATACGCGCAAAAATATCAGCGCCCGTCTTGAAGCCCGACTGGAAAGCGCTCGTGATCATTTCGGTCTGGTTTCGTTCGACAAGAATATTCCCCGACTTAAGGTAAAGCCTCCTCTTGTTATGCGCCTGCCTGCGCGTGATGAGACTATCCGGGAGGCATTTGCCCGCTATATCGCTACCCAGCCACCGGAACGGGCGGTGCTTTTGTCGCGCTACAGACTGCTTGATATCCTGTTCAAGGTGGTTGGCGTCGGGAGTGTTGGCACCTATTGCGCCATCGGGCTGTTCTCGACGGCCGATGGAGAGACATTGCTGCTCCAGATCAAGGAGGCGCAGGAATCGGTTCTGGCGCCGCATTTGTCCGGTCCGGATTTTGATAATCAGGGTCAGCGTGTGGTGACAGGTCAGAGACTGATGCAGGCGAGCTCGGATATTTTTCTGGGCTGGACTCACAGCGAGTCTGGTGATCCGAACCGTCCGGTGAAAAAACTCGATGGGGCAAATCGTCAGTTCTATGTCAGGCGTCTGAAAGACAGCCGTCTTGCTGCCATCGGCGCTGATGTGGCGCAGGAGGGACTGGATGATTACGCGGCACTTTGCGGTCGTGCGCTGGCGCGTGCTCACGCCCGTTCCGGGGACGTGGCGATGATTTCTGGTTATCTCGGTTCAGGTGACAGCTTTGCCGAGGCGATTGTCACCTTTGCCGAGGCCTATGCCGTGCAGACGAAGCGTGACTGGAAAGACTTCAGGAAAGCGATAGAAAGCGGCATCCTTCCTGCCTCCACAACCTGAAAATCATGAGGCTGTTATGAATGCAGCCGGGTAGCTCCGCGTTTATGGCGGGATAAGCCATAATCTTCCGTGATGCGCGTGCCTCGTTGAAACGGGTGACTTTCCGGATTATGCTGTCAGGGCAGCGACGACGTTCCTGCCTCCAGAGGAGATTCAAGACCGGGACGGCCCGGCGGAATACCGGTTCTGGAGGCTTGTCATGGCGTGGGTTATTCTTTTTCTTGCTGGTCTGAGTGAAATCATCTGGGCTTCTGCCATGAAGCAGTCTGCGGGTTTTACCCGTTTAATGCCCAGTCTGGTGACTGTTCTGGGTATGGCTATAAGTGTCGCTCTACTGGCTTGGGCGATGAAGACACTGCCTCTTGGCACCGCCTACATGATCTGGACCGGTATCGGTGCCCTTGGCGCTTTTGTGGTGGGTGTCGTCATGTTTGGCGAAATCCTGAGCCCGGTTCGCTTGCTGGCGGCGCTTCTTATCCTTTCCGGGGTCGTTCTCATGAAGCTATCCGCCTGAAGTCTGAAATCTTTCCGCTTGCCAGATACTCTCTGGTCGTCACCTGTGCATGATGCACTGCGCGCGCGATCAGCGCTGGCAAAAGTCATTGATCCCAAGCGGAGCCTCCGATGCACCTCAGCACAGCCCTTTCCTATATCGATACTGCTCTGGCTCTGGCCCGTAAACGCAATGTGCGCGTAGCGGTCGCCGTTGTGGATCACGCGGGCCATCTCGTTGCTTTCAAGAAGGATGACGGCACACAGTTGGGGAGTATCGAACTTGCGCTCATGAAAGCTCGCAGTTCAGCCCTTTTTGTCCGCCCGACTGAAGATCTGGAAACAGCGCTTCACGCCGGAAAGGCGATGATTGCCACTCTGCCAAATGTTCTTCCGGCAGGAGGCGGTGTTCCTATTTTCATGAATGGCACGATGATCGGGGCGCTGGGACTGAGTGGAGGAGAAGGCGAAACCGATGTAAGACTCGCCGAAGCGGCTATTCAGTAAATCCGATTGAAATGGAATGGCCCGTTAGGGTCAGCATGAAATGACGGACCTCTGGATTTTCCCGGATCCTTGATGGCTTGCCCTTTAGTGTAGCGTAATTCCTTTGTTGTCTGTTCTCGGCCGAACAGACCATGTATCCAGGATGCTGGCATTCAGTAGTGCAGGATCTTGCTGGCATTCTGGCGAGGCCTGTACGGCGCGTGGGTGTAAAAACCAGATAAAGATCTTATAAAAACTCATGAAAAACCACTATAACTGGACGCTGATCATCGCTGCCTGCTGCAGTCTCTTGGCCGCATTGCTGCATCTGGGCTGCATCTGGTTTGGGCCCAGCTGGTACCGCACGCTGGGCGCTGGCGAAGCCATGGCCCAGATGGCTGCCGCCGGTGATTTGTATCCGACCGCAGTTACCTTGATTATTTCTGCTATACTGGCAGTCTGGGCTGCCTATGCACTGTCAGGTGCTGGTGTTTTGCCGCCACTACCATTTCTGCGAATCGCTCTTTGCGCCATTACAGCGTTTTATCTTTTGCGGGGTGTTGCGTTCGAGCCCATGCAGGTCTGGTTTCCCGGTCGAAGTGCGAGTTTCTGGGTGTGGAGTTCGTCTATTTGCTTCATTATTGGTGTAATCCATATCATGGGATTACAGCAAATATGGACCCGGTTTCCAAAACGGAATTCATAAACATAAATAGAATTTCAGCGCGTAAATTATTCTATTTATTGGAATAATTCTTCTTATTGCGGTTGATTGTGACGGAATTTACACTCTTATATTTGACAATACATTTTAGTCACAATGGAAGATGCCGGGTTCATTCAGGGAAATATGCTGGATTAACCGATAGCTGGTTTGATTGAGATTTTCGGAAAAATGGCGGACCCGAAAGGATTCGAACCTTCGACCTTCGCCTTCGGAGGGCGACGCTCTATCCAGCTGAGCTACGGGTCCCGCTGGATCGCTTCATACCCAGAATTCCCGCAGCGCGCCAGTCCCAAAATCTGTACCATCCCTATTCGCCTGATCGGGCTTGTGAAGGGGCAAAGCCTTCATGGCGCAAAATGTCCCGGATCCCCCGCCATCCAGGCTGCTGCGGCTATATCGCCTCCTGAGGGCAGAAATCGATCGGGATAAAGGATCCAGGAGGCAATATCGCTTGTGGCATTGCGTCCATTGCGATCACGTAGCAGCAGATGATGGCCGCCCGGTATCAGATCCCGTCGCGCCGAGGTTGGAAGCTGCTTCCAGAAAGTGGCCATGGGCGGTGCCGGGATCATCTGATCCTGATCCCCATAGAGTACGAGCAAGGGAAGTCGGACATGAGATGCGGCGTTCTGACCGCTGGCCATCAGCCTGACGAGACCACGCAGCGTGTCCAGCCGGAATTCGTGCAGGGTCAGAGGATCGAAATAAAGACGGCGCAGGGCAGCAAGATTATTCGTCGCGATATGCTCGCCAGGCACATGGGCACCGGTGAAAACCCAGTCGGGTGCGATAACGTCGAGCCCATCCAGCACAAGCCGGGAGAAAAGGTCAAAACGCCAGATAGCGGGTGATATCAGAATGACACCACTGATCGCGTCCCGCGGTGGGGCTGTGGCCAGCAGGGTCGCGACAGCGCCGCCCATGCTCTCTCCCATGAGATAAAGAGGCAAATCAGGATGGCGCGAATGGGCCCATTCCACCTCTTCGCGGGCATCCTGCACCATACGCGCGATGCTGCTCCAATGGCCTCGGCTATTGGTTTCACCAAACCCGCGCAGATCAGGGGCAATGGTCTCGATACCCGCAGCCGCGAGTTGCGGGGCCGAGAACTCCCAGGCATCGCGACTGTCGCCAAAACCATGCAGGGCCAGAACGAGCGCGCGTGGCCGGCCAATGGCAGGCCAGACGCGCATCGGCGCATCGGTGCCATCGGAGAGTGCAAGATGCAGACTCGCAGGGATGAGTGCGGCTTCATGTCCACGCGCTTGCGGGGTGTGCCTGACTTCCGGAGGTGTGCAGGCCGAGAGGAAAGGAAAGAGGAGCGCCATCATGGCAGCGCGTAGCAAACTCTGCAAAGACACACGGCAGCGGTTTGAATGCGGGCGGAACTCTCGTATCATTGGTTGAGTATTGCGTCCTCCGGGCGCGCTGGCCAGAGCAGGGTGCCATATGGCGGTCATATCGAGACCGGTCATATCGGGAGCTGTGAGGGGTCAGACCCATGAAGGAGACGCTGTTCTTGTTGACCTCATTCCGATCGGTTGCCGCATGAGCGCTACGCCCCATCTCGTTCTCGTCGATGGCTCGGGCTTCATTTTCCGTGCCTTTCATGCGCTTCCGCCCATGAGCAGCCCCGAGGGTGTGCCGGTCAATGCCGTCTTCGGCTTTACCAACATGCTTCAGCGCCTGCTGCGGGATCATGTCGGCACCCATCTGGCCGTGATTTTCGATGCGGGTCGTCATACGTTCCGCAACGAGATCTATCCGCAATACAAGGCCCATCGCCCCGAGGCGCCCGAAGACCTGCGCCCGCAATTCTCGCTTATCCGCGACGCGACAAAAGCGTTCAACGTGCCCATGATCGAACTGTCGGGTTTCGAGGCCGATGACCTGATCGCGTCCTATGCCGACATTATCGAAAAAACAGGCGGCCGCTGCACTATTGTGTCGTCAGATAAGGATCTGATGCAGCTCGTGACCGAGCGCGTGTCCCTGCTTGATCCGATCAAGCAGAAGCCGATCAGGGCGGAAGAAGTCGAGGCCAAGTTCGGCGTGGCGCCGGATCGTGTGATCGATGTGCAGGCGCTTATGGGCGACCCGACCGATAACGTGCCTGGCGTACCCGGAATCGGCCCGAAGGGGGCGGCGCAGCTCGTTCAGGAATTCGGCGATCTCGAGGCCATTCTGGCTGCTGCGCCGACCATGAAGAAATCCAAGCGCCAGCAATCGCTCATCGACCATGCCGAGGCTGCTCGTATCTCGCTCAAACTGGTCACGCTTGCACGCGATGTTCCTTTGCCCGAACCGGTCGACGCTCTGGGATGCCGTGAGCCTGAAGGCGCGGTGCTGCGCGAATTTCTTGAGAAGATGGGGTTCCATTCGGTCATCCAGCGCATGGGGCTCGGGGCGCTCGCCACACCGCGCGCCCAGGCCGCGCCAGAGCCGGTGGCTGAGGGCGACAAGCCCTATGGCCCCTATGAGACCATCCAGTCTCTCGAAACGCTTGAAACCTGGATCGCGCGCGCGCGCAGGACCGGCTATTTCGCTTTCGACACCGAGACAGACAGTCTCAATGCCCGTCAGGCTACGCTGATTGGTCTTTCTCTGGCAACCGCACCGGGCGAGGCCGCCTATGTGCCGTTGCGCCATGAGGGAACGCTGGAGCATCCGGCTGGCGGGCAACTCGAAGCTGAGGCGGTTCTTGATGCCCTGCGTCCTCTTCTGGCCGATGAATCGGTGTTGAAGATCTTCCAGAACGCCAAATACGATCTGCTTGTTCTGGCCCATGCGGGTATCGACACTGTTGCCCCCATTGATGACACGATGCTCATTTCCTACGCCCAGTCGGCAGGGGAACATGGTCAGGGCATGGATGAGCTGTCACGACTGCATCTGGCGCATGACCCGATCTCCTATGACAGCGTGACGGGCACAGGGCGCAATCGCGTATCTTTCGCTCAGGTGCCGATTGCCCGCGCCACGGAATATGCGGCAGAAGATGCCGATGTGACGCTGCGCCTGTGGCTCAAGCTCAAGCCTGCCTTGCGAGAGCGTCAGGCTCTGGCGCTGTACGAGACGATGGAACGCCCGCTGATCATGATCCTGAAGGATATGGAGCAGGCAGGTGTAAAGCTCGATGCTGCTGAACTGCGTCGTATGTCGGCGGATTTCGGCAGTCGCATGGCCGAGATGGAAATTGAGATCCATCAGCTTGCCGGGCGCAGCTTCAATCTGGGCTCACCCAAGCAGCTTGGTGAAATCCTGTTTGATGAAATGAACCTGCCGGGTGGCAAACGGACCAAGGCCGGAGCCTGGGGCACAGACTCCTCCGTCTTGCAGGAACTTGCCGATGCCGGACATGAATTGCCCTCGCGTATCCTGTCATGGCGCCAGCTGGCCAAGCTGAAATCAACCTATGCCGATGCGCTGGTGCAGCAGATGGATGCGCGCACCCATCGCGTCCATACGTCGTTTCAGATGGCGATCACCACGACCGGGCGCCTGTCATCGAACGACCCCAATCTGCAGAATATTCCCATCCGCACAGAAGAGGGCGGTCGTATCCGCCGCGCCTTTATTGCCGAGGAAGGCTATGTGCTGGTTTCTGCCGATTACTCCCAGATCGAGCTGCGCCTGCTCGCCGAGGTGGCCGATATCGGCCCGCTGAAGGAAGCCTTCAGGCTGGGGCAGGATATTCATGCCCGCACAGCATCGGAAGTCTTCGGTCTGCCGCTTGAAAACATGGACCCGCTGACCCGTCGCCGCGCAAAGGCCATCAATTTCGGCATCATCTACGGTATTTCCGCTTTCGGTCTGGCGCGTCAGCTCGGTATTCCGGCCGGAGAGGCGCGTCGTTATATTGACGCCTATTTTGCCCGCTATCCCGGTATCCGTGACTACATGGATCGTACCAAGGATGAGGCCAAGCGTGATGGCTACGTGACGACCCCGCTTGGTCGCCGCTGCTATGTACCTGGTATCAATGAAAAGAATGGTGCCCGACGTGGCTATGCCGAGCGTCAGGCCATCAATGCGCCACTCCAGGGTGGGGCGGCAGATATCATCAAGCGCGCTATGGTTCGTCTGGGCGTGCGCTTGCCACAAACCGGGCTGGACGCCAGAATGTTGCTTCAGGTGCATGACGAATTGCTGTTCGAGGTGCGCGCCGATCAGGCTGAGGCGCTGGCAGAATTCGTTCGCACCGAGATGGAACAGGCCGCGACATTGAGTGTGCCGCTGGTTGTTGAAACAGGAATTGGCTCGAACTGGGCGGAAGCACATTAAACGATGAACAACAAGAACCTCCGCAAGATCTGGACACCGACGCGTATCGTGATTGTCGTCCTTGTCCTCGCGCTCGCCCTGAGCTGGCGTGTCTATCGTCTGTCTGAAAAATATGGCGAGAGTGTTTCGACACAAGGTAACGAGATTGGTGGCAGTTATCGCCTCGTGGCACTGGGTGAGGGCAATGTCACCGAAGGGGATTTCAGGGGAAGCTGGGTACTGGTGTGGTTTTTCGACACGCATTGTCCCAAGACCCTTTGTGGACCTGTCCTGAAAACGATGAGTGACGCCAAGAAGATGCTGACGCGTGAAGGCATCAAGCTGGCGCCCCTGGCCATCACCCTCGACCCGCTTCATGATGAATCTGACGATCTCAAGAAATATGCCCTGCCACTTGGCGATCATGTGGTGCCACTCACGGGCTCACCCAGCATGATCGAAAAAGTAGCCAAGGAATTTCATGCACCCAATGAGCTGGTTAAGGGGGATAATGATGTCAGCTATCATATTCCTGCCCCGCGTATTGTGATCATGGATCCGCAGGGCCGCTACGCTGGTACCATCGACTCAACGGCAGGAACCGAGGCATTGGTGACGCGCATTCATCAACTTGCGCATCGTGGCTGAATGAACGCGCCGCGCTCTCGACTGGCTGGAAGACGCGGCGTCGTTTTTCTGTCCCTGCTGGGACTGGCAGCCGGGTGTGTATCTGCGCAAGCGGAACCTGATCTTACTGGTGGCGTGACGCAAGGCAACCCACATCGCGGGGGAACGCTGCATCTGACCGCTGATGCCCCCGGCGGCACGCTCGATCCCCAGATCAATTATACCAGTGAATATATCCAGCTTTTTGTGAATATGTATGACGGGCTGGTGACCTATCGACAGGCCGATGGCACCCACGGGCTCGAAGTCGTGCCGGATCTGGCCGCCTCCCTGCCGGAGGTCAGTGCTGATGGTCTGGTGTGGACTTTTACCCTGCGTGACGGAATACACTTTTCGAACGGGGCGCCTGTCACAGTCGATGATGTCGTGGCCTCGCTCAGAAGGCTCTATCGCGTCGGCAGCCCTACCGCAGCGTCATTTTATGGCGCCATTATCGGAGCCAAAGCCTGTCTGACTGATCCGGACCATTGCGTTCTTGAAGGGGTGACGGCTGAGGCCGGGACGCACCGCATCACCATCCGCCTGAGTGCCCCGGATGGAGAGTTTCTGCAGAAACTGGCTTTTCCACACGCGGTTATCCTGCCCAAAGACGTTCCGCAGACGGAATCTGCCCTTGTTCCTCTGCCGGGAACAGGTCCGTATCGCATCACGGCATATGATCCCGCGCATCAGCTTGTCATTGAGCGCAATCCGTATTTCCGGGTGTGGAATCCGCAGGCCCAGAGCGAAGGTTATGTCGATCGTATAGTCTATGATTTCGGATTGTCCGATGAGGCGGAAGTCACGGCAGTCGAGCAGGGCCAGTATGACTCCATGCTTGATGCGAAACCGCAGGACAGACTGGGCGAGCTGGGGGCAAAATTCACCGGTCAGGTTCATCTCCAGCCCTTGCTTGGCCTTTATTATCTGGCGCTCAACGTGCATGAGCCTCCGTTTGATTCGCTCGAAGTGCGACAGGCGATCAATCATGCGGTTGATCGTCACGCCATGGCCATTCTTTACGGTGGAGCGGCCATAGCCGAACCGCTCTGTCAGATCGTACCACATGGTATCAGTGGCGCTGATATTCCCTGCCGTTTTGGCAAGTTAGCGCCAGATGGTCTGTGGTCAGGGCCGGATATGGAAACCGCCCGTGCGCTTATCCGTAAAAGCGGTCAGGCCGGGCGTCGCGTCATACTGATTGTGCCCAATCAGGCAATTGGTATGGGCATGGGAGTCTATCTGCGCAACATGCTGCAAAGCCTTGGCTTTGTGGCCAGTGTGCGTCCTATGACGCCCGCAACGGCAGAAGGCTACGCACGTAATTCGGATAATCATGTCCAAGTCAGCCTTGCTTACTGGTATGCCGATTATCCGTCGCCCTCGACCTTTCTGGATGCGCTTCTGGGATGTGACAATGCCCGTCTTCATACCGACAGTGCGACCAATGCCAGTGGTTTCTGTTATCCGCCTCTGCAATCCCTGATGGAGCGTGCGCGCAAGAGCCTCGATCCGCGGGTAACGAAAGCCCTGTGGGAGCAGGCGGGAGAGATGGCCATGCAGCAGAGCGCGCTCGTCCCGCTGATCCAGATGCGTTATGTCGATTTCGTTTCGAAGCGTCTGGGCAATTATCATTATTCCCTGCTCAATCATATGCTGCTCTCGCAGATATGGGTGCAGTAACCCCGGCTGGTCAGATCGGGGCAGGGGTACTGCGGATACGGGCAAGCCAGGCGAGAAAAAACCTGTCGAGCGGGCGTGAAAAATAACGCTCCACCATGCGGCCCAGCGCAGAAGCAAGAAGCAATACCGGCAGGAAAAGTACCCATCCCCGGTTCTGTCCAAGGCCCAGCCAGTGGGCCAGCCCGATAACAGGCAGAACGACGAACATATGGCTTAAATAGATTTCGTAACTGCGCTGTCCCCAGCGACGAAGCCAGAGCGTTCCGCTTTGTGTGATATGCTGCCCCCAGCCCTGGGCAAAAGCCCCGATGGTAAGCGCGATGGCACTGTTGAAGAAAAGCGTGCTCCCCCATGATAATACAGACCATACGGCGCCGCCCCAGAAGAGATAGACGAGCATGGCTGTCATGCCGACCCATCCTCCGAGCAGGGTGAAGAGCCTGCTGCTTTGATGTGATACCCTGTTGAGGAGCAGAGCTGTCACGACACCGGTTGCGATGGCACAAACTCCTGGACCATAGGCTTTCTCCTGCCAGATCTCGGATGCATCTCGTAAAGACCAGTCGCACAGGGGGGCTGCAAGGGCGAGAAGCAGAGCGCAGAGCAGCAGACCATGACGACTTCTTCCGAGAGTCAGACACAGAAACGGAAAGACCAGATAGAACAGTTCTTCAACAGAGAGCGACCAGAGCACGTCCCAGCAGGCAGGCAGATAAGTGGTGCGGGCCTCATAGACATTCAGACACATGAACAGCGCTGATAACACAGCGCCATGCAGGCTCTGACCCGGCGTTTCAGGAACGAATCCGGGTATACCAAGCTTCCAGAGGAGCGATGCAATGCCGATCAACGCCAGCAGACAGGGCAGAATGCGTGCGGCGCGACGGCTCATGAAGCCGACGAGATCAAGCCGGGCAGGGGTTCTCCAGCGCAGCATGATATGACGCGTGATAAGAAAGCCGGAGATGACGAAAAATATTGTCACTCCTTTTGGTCCGTCCCAGGTCAGCGCCCGCAGAATATTTACGGGCAGAACATATGTGAGATCCGTGTGATGCAGCGGAAAGCGCAGCGCCAGATGATGGATGACCACGAGCAGAATGGCGATGCCACGAAGGCAGTCGATGCCGCTATTGCGTGTTTCGGCCTCAACAGGAGCGGCGGATGAGGCCTTTGCTACCGGAAGGATCATGAGAGATGCGGCAGCTCCATACAGCCAGTAATGATCCTGTTGTCACATGTAATAAAGGTCTGAGTGCGGCAGCGTCCTGTGCCAGAGCCGTAATATTCTCTGAAGAGTATGGCCAGCAATTTGTGAATGTGATTCTATAACATCAATAGAACGTGAAAAAGGATTTAATTAACATTTTTGGTGCTACGCTCCGTGTTGTCGTCGATCCCATCACGACAACACGGAGTACAGGATGATGCAGCCTACGCTCATGGCGGTGTTTGACACCGCCCGTCATGCCCAGATCGCTGTTGATGATCTTCTGGTATGCGACATTCCGTCTGAATCCATTCATCAGTATCGGCTCGCCACAGGGGCGGAGCCCGATGCGGTCATCAAGCCCGAGAACGAGGTTCATCGGCCTATGGGGGCCTGGGGATGGCTGATCAATGACCATCCACCTCCTGCGGAGAGTCGCGCGCGACAGGAGACCCTCTACCGTGAAAGCCGCCTTCGTAACGAGCCGATGGTGGTAACAATAGAGATGTCGCCCCACACCGAGGGCAAGATACGCAGGATCCTCGGCGATCATGCCCCACTGCAAATCAGCCGAACCTGATACATCTTCCTTTCAGGAGAGAGCCCATGAGAACACGTCGATTGAGAAAAAAAATTAAATGGACCCGTCGTAATCGGAGCCCGAGATCTCTGTCGAAATGATGGCTGCGCCCGTGTCGGAACGGGCGCTGTTACCGGCTTGTGAGTTTGCCGCGCTCCCGGATTTGCCCGCAGAAAAGGGAATCAGGGCGCGGCATCCGAACTCCGCGGAAGTATTCAGAGGCCGATATCGCGTCTGAAAATACCATCAGCCCATTCAATGGCTGCGACACCCTCATAGGCGCGTGCACGGGCTTCAGCAGGGGTGGCGGCTTTGGCGCAGACCGTCAGTACGCGACCGCCCGATGCCACGAGGCTGTTATTCTGCAAAGCGGTACCGGCCTGGAACACCGAAACGCCGGGCACGGCTTCGGCGCGCGCAATCCCGCGAATGGCCCCGCCCTTGACGGGGGTTCCCGGGTAGCCCTTTGCTGCAAGAACAATCGAGACAGAGGCTTCATCTGTAAAGCGGATCGATGCTTTTGCGAGCTGACCTTCAGCAAGCGCCTTGAGTGTAGGCAGAAGGTCGGACTCGAGACGGATCAGTAAAGCCTGTGCTTCAGGGTCGCCGAAGCGCACATTATATTCGATGAGTTTCGGGCCTGATTCGGTCAGCATCAGTCCTGCAAAGATAATCCCCCGAAAAGGTGTGCCGCGTCGGACCATCTCGGCCAGCATGGGACGCACCATGATATCGAGCGCCTGTTCCTGAGCGTCACGGCCAAAATGCGGTGGAGGAGAGATGGCGCCCATACCTCCCGTATTGGGGCCTGTATCACCCTCGCCAATACGTTTGTGGTCGCGCGCAGCGCCGATCAGCACTGCTTCTCCATCAGAGCAGAAAGCAAAGAGCGAAACTTCCTGACCGACAAGACATTCCTCGATCACGATGCTCGCCCCGGCCTCGCCAAAGCTGCGATCAGTGAGAATGTCGATAATCGCGGCTTCAGCTTCTTCCAGCGTCTGGGCCACGATCACACCCTTGCCCGCTGCCAGACCGTCAGCCTTAATAACGATCGGGGCACCGCGACGACGCACGAAGGCGAGAGCAGGTTCTGCCTCTTCAAAACGTTCCCAGCGGGCCGTGGGAATGCCAGCAGCATCGGCCACATCCTTTGTGAAGCTCTTGCTGCCTTCAAGCGCACTGGCTGCCTGGCTCGGGCCAGCGCAGGCAATGCCTGCGGAGACACAGAGATCGCTCAGGCCAGCGACCAGCGGGGCTTCCGGGCCCGGCACGACAAGGTCGATTTTCTGCTCTTTTGCAAAGGCGACAAGGGCCTCGACATTATCAGCGGCAATCGGCACCAGCGTGCCGAGCGGAACCATGCCCGGATTACCGGGGGCGATAAACAGCACCTCAAGCTCGGGAGAGCGAGAAAGGCAGGCCGCAAGGGCATGTTCACGTCCACCTGATCCGACAAGTAACACCCGCATTGTCATTCTTCCTGTTCTGACTGGTCCTAGCCCGCGTTCCGTAGCATAGACTGGGGATATGAGCGAAAACGATCAGAACGCGGGCGGCAACGTTCCCGAATATTCGGTCAGTGAGATCTCGGGTGCGATCAAACGCACACTCGAGGGCAATTTTGGCCGTGTACGCGTGCGTGGCGAGATTACCGAGCTCAAACGCTATCCTTCGGGCCATGTCTATCTCTCGCTGAAAGACCAGGGAGGCAAGATTTCAGGCGTGATCTGGCGTGGTTCAGTTTCACGTCTTGGTATCGTGCCTGAAAACGGCATTGAGGTGATCGCAACAGGACGCGTTTCTGCCTATGGCGACCGATCAAGCTATCAGCTGGTTATTGACCAGATGAGCTTTGCCGGTGAGGGTGCGCTTCTGGCCAAGATTGAGAAGCTGCGCCAGAAACTGCTGGCTGAGGGATTGTTTGACCCTGAACGCAAGAAAAAAATTCCGTTCCTGCCAGAGCTGATCGGCCTTGTGACCTCGAGCCGGGGTGCCGTGTTGCATGATATTCTCACCACACTTTCGCGACGTTTTCCGCGCCCGGTCCTTGTCTGGCCGGTTGCGGTGCAGGGGGAGGGGGCAGCGGCCCAGATTTCTGCCGCCATCGAGGGATTTGCGACCTTCGGGGAGCGCCCCGATCTTCTGATCGTCGCCCGTGGCGGCGGCTCCCTCGAAGATCTGATGGCTTTCAACGAGGAAAGCGTTCTGCGTGCAGTGGCAGCCTGTCCCATTCCGCTTATTTCGGCTGTCGGACATGAGACCGATACCACGCTGATCGATTATGTCTCCGATCAGCGTGCGCCGACACCCACAGCGGCTGCCGAAATGGCCGTGCCACTGCGCTCCGAGATGGTGGCCGATCTTGCTCATCGTGGCGCTCGCCTGGCCGGAGGTCTTTCACGTCATCTGCAACTGGCACGGGCGCGTACCGAGCAGGTGAGCGCACGCTTGCCCGATCTGCCCGGCCTTCTTGAAACCGCACGTTTCAGACTTGATGAACGGGGACAGCGTCTTGAACTCGCCTTGCCCATGGTGGCTTCACGTGCACGTCAGCACCTGATGAGCCTGGAGGGGCGTATGCCTTCTGCCGCGCATTTTCTCGGGCAGAAACAGGCCGGTCTTGGTCTGGCTGGCGCCGCCCTTGCTGCCGGAATAAGGCATCGCATGCAGCACGAACGTGCGGGATTTACCCATGCCCGGCTGGGTACCGAGTCACTCAGGGCCCGCATCGGGCTTGATCGCGCACGATTAACCGGCATTGTCGGACGGCTGGAGTCGGTTTCGCCAGAGGCCGTCTTGGCGCGAGGCTATGCCCTGGTGCAGGATGGTCATGGAAAACCGGTGACGACAGCTTCCGGGCGATCGCGTGGGGGTGCAATCACCTTGCGTTTTGCAGATGGTACCCGTCAGGGAAGGCTTGACCCTCTGGGTGCGGAAAAGAAAGAACAGGGGGATCTTGGCTTATGAAGCATCTTTATCGTACTGGCCTCGGCGCCGGTCTGCTGTGTATGACGCTGATCGCAGGATGTGCGGATACCATTGCATCCCGGCCGGTTACACAGGCGCAAACACGCCTGCCGCCTCAGGATTTTGCGCCGGGCATGACGACAGAAACGCCGCCTGCCAATGCAGCGCAATTGCTTAATGACCCTTCAGCCCCCGTGAACACGCCGCTTTGCGGTGCGGTCCAGCAGGAGACAAACCGTATGGGGGGGCAGGTCTTCAGTGACGGATTGGCTTCCGGCAGTTCCTGCCCGCAGAATGCCTGTTTCAATCCGCTGACAGGGACCTATATCGCCGCCACCGGAGCCCCAAGCGTCTGCCGCTGAGCGATGAAGAATGACCAGGTTTCTAGTCGCTCAGAGGGCGTAGCGTCTCATTGAAAAAACGTTGTAATTCTGCATTGAATTCTGTGTGAAACCGGGTGCGATCGAAGGTGGAGCTACTCTGACAGATCGGCAAAGTCTCAGATCCGCGTCGGCACGGGGCAAGAAAGTCGAAATGTCCTGCTCCGGAGACCAGATGACTTTCCGGAACACGGGGCAGGGCATCGCGTATGGGCTCGACTGAGCTCGGTGAAGGCAGGATCTGATCATCCCGGGCCTGCCAGAGCTGGATAGCCGGACGCACATGAGCAAGTGCCTGATGGTCCATCGTGAAGCCGAGTGCAGGGGCGGCTATAGCTGCAGCCTTGATACGATGGTCAGTCAGATCAGGCAGATCAGCCTTTGGCGGGGTGTTGCTTCGGGCAATGAGTCTGCAGGTAAACTGGCCTGGCTGAGCTTGGCACCATGGTCCAATGCGCGAGAGAATCGGCTTCGCGCCCACGGACAGCAGAACCGTCAGCCCCCCTGAGGAAAAGCCAAAAGCGCCGATACGATGTTGATCCAGCCTTGATGCGTTCGGCCATTGATGAAGCATGTAGTCAAGAGCGGCGCTCAGGGCATGCGTTCTGCCTGCCAGATCCGTGGACCGGGATTGGTCATGCCAGTTATCGCCTGGCTCTGTCAGCGCCACCACGACATAACCTGCTTTTGCCAATGCCGCAGCCGTGTCGAGATGGCTGGTCCATGATCCGCCTGTACCATGGGAAATAACGATGAGTGCCCGGTCACGGCCTCTGACAACGCCATCGGGAATACAGTCCTGTTCATAAGGACCCAGGTTCTGATGCCGAGGAATACCCTGGCTCGGATACCAGATGCCAAGTTCCAGCCCGTCTGACACGACAAGATGCTGGCAACCCACAGAGCTGCCCTGTGCATGAGCAGGGCCTGTCAACAGGGTGAGGAGTGAAAGGCAGAGACAAAGGCGTAAGGCAAGCGGCATGAAAGCTGGACTCCTGAGAGGCAGAATGTCCAGAAAAGCGGGATTTAACTGAACGGCCAGCGTCATTTCGTGAATGGGCGAATGGGCGAAAGTGCAACCTGGCAAGGATGTTTTTTCAGAAGGATGTACTATGGAAGCAGCGGAGAAGCGTGGTACGGAGTCTGCTCGGCAGCAGCGCACGCCTGTACGGAATGCAGGTGTCAGTCTGTGGCAGAGGCGTCATTACGGGCTGAGAGCCGTCTGCATCGCTGCATTGGGGGGAGCGTTCTTCGGCCTTCTCGGGCCTTATGGCAGTTATCTCAATTCTGGACCTGTCTTGCGTGTTCTTTATTGGGTGACATGCGCCGTGATGGGGATCGGGCTTTATGCAGGGCCTCTTTTTTTCCTACGACATATCGGTTTCATGGCGCAGGGTATGAAATTCTGGTCCGGGGTTATCGGGCTGGTCTGTGTGCTGAGCCTGCTGCAGACGATCATGAGCCGTGATCTTGCCCTGTCGATCTGGCCTGAGCTTGCCCATCATCTCCCGGGCTGGTGGCGATGGTACGGGCAGGTATTACTGATTGCCCAGCCATGCGTTGTCTTTGTCATTTTTGGCTTGCGGCGAGGTCATCGGGTATCCGGCAAAGTTGGGGAGATTGTTCCGGCCAAAGTCGCGGAGGGGGCAAGTCCAGTCACGCTGCCGATAAAAATTGCCGATGACTATCCGCGACCGGAAACCATTCTGGCTTTGCAGATGGACGATCATTACATACGCTGCCATCAGTTTGACGGCTCGAAGCTGGTTCATGGCGTATTTCGTGAAGCCCTGTCGCGCCAGTCCGGCTGTGCCGGAATGCAGGTTCATTGTTCATGGTGGGTAGCCCGAAAGGCTCTTGTCGGCTGGGAGGGCTCGTCCAGAAGCCTGCGCCTCACCCTCGTTAACGGTATAAAAGTACCCGTGTCACGCGCCCATGTGGCGCAATTGCGCGCAGCGGGCTGGCTTGAAGCGCCCTGACCTTTCCGGTTGATCGACTGGCCTTCTGTGCACAAAGAGATGGAGTCGTCGTAAATCGCTACTGATCCTTGATAATCCGTTAGTGGCTCGGGAGATCAGATAAGAAAAAGGGGGCGGAATGAACCGCCCCCTTTTTCATCTGCTGTGAACAACCCTGGCTGGATCAGCGCTTCCACCAGCCGGTTCGCGGCTTTGCCGGGGCGACTTCATCGACGTTGATCGGCTGCACTACAGGAGCCTCCTCGGTCTTTGTCTTGCCCTTTGCCGTGCGTGTTCTGGCAGAGGGGGATTTTGCCTCGACTTCCTTGCGTGCAGTGGTGCGGCCACGGCGCGGTTTCGGCGTTTCGGTTTCGGATACTGTTTCAACAGCAACCGCTACCTGGGCCTCTCCCTCGCTGAGTGTGGCAGCAACTGGTGTCTTGCGTGGACGACCGCGGCGGCGTGGGGCAGGCTTGTCAAGATCTGCCTCGGCTACAGCTACCGGTTCGGCGACGGGCGCAGAATCGGTGGAGACAGGCTCGACAGGTGCCGGTTCAGCATTCTCGGCTGCGACGGGCTTACGACGGGGGCGAGAGCGGCTCTTGCGTCCATCGTTTTCGACTTCATGACGAGAAGTTTCCGCCAGAGGAGCGATCGGTGCGCTATGGGACTCCTGCACCTCCTCGTTTCTGGGTTCGGTCATCAGAGTGGGCTTGGGTTCCGTATTGAGCGCGGAAGGCGCACCAAGGCGGGATTCAGCCTGCTCGATCATGTCGAATATATCGAACGAACCACCACCGAACGGATCAGCAGGAGTTGGCCCTACCCAGCGGTTTTCGTGCTTTTCGACAGGGGCACGACGCTCGATGTTCTGGCGGTTCTCGCGTGACGTCTCTTCCTGATGGCGCTCTGGCTGAGGGCGTTCATTCTGGTTACGCTCATCCAGACCCCGTTCGTCTCGCGATACGCGACGTGTGCGCATACGACGACGTCCCGGTACGACAAGAGCTTCCGCTTCGTCCGCGGGCTGTGCCTCCTGGACTGGGGCGGCTGTGGGCAGATCACGTGCTTCGTCTTCACTGCCCGCGTCGAAGGCGTTCTCCGATTCCGTCTGGACCTCACGGTTCTCATCGGAACGACGACCATTGCGGCGGCGACGACGGCGACGACGACGGCCTCCTTCTTCCCGGTTGCCTTCCTCACGAAAACCGTCTTCACGGTTCTCTTCCGGAATTACATTCCCAAAACCCTGTTCGATCTCGTCTTCCTGAGTAACGGCTTCAACCGTCGAAACAGAGGCCTCAGCCTCATAGACGCGAGCGGGCTGGGTTTCTGCCAACACTTGCGGTCTGACGCGCTCGATACGCAGATCGGCAGGTGTCAGGCTGTCATCCGGATGGAAGGATACGCGCATGCGGTGGCGCTGTTCGATTTCGCCCAGCCAGTCGCGCTTGTTGTTGAGGATATAGAGGGCAATGCCCGAGGTCAGATGGACGCTGACTTCAGCAGCCTTCTGCTTCAGGCCTTCCTCATCCAGCGCGCGGAGAACATGAAGGGCTGCGCTTTCGACACCCCGTACATGGCCCGTACCCTGACAATGCGGGCAGGGGACCAGAACGGCTTCGGAAATTGACGGACGCAGGCGCTGGCGTGACATTTCCAGCAGACCGAAATGCGAGATCTGGCCGATCTGGATGCGTGCGCGATCGCTGCGCAGCGCGTCCTTGAGGCGCTTTTCGACCATGGCATTATGTTTGCGGCTTTCCATGTCGATGAAATCGATCACGACAAGTCCTGCAAGATCACGCAGGCGAAGCTGGCGGGCTACTTCGTCAGCGGCTTCCAGATTGGTGCGGACAGCCGTATCTTCAATATTGCGCTGACCGGTCGAGCGGCCAGAGTTCACGTCGATGGAGACGAGGGCTTCTGTCTGGTTGATCACCAGGTAGCCGCCTGATCTCAGCTGTGCGGTAGGCGAGAAGATCGCGTCCAGATGGCCCTCGACATGATAGCGACCAAACAGACTCTGGCTCTGGTCACGCCAGAGTTTCACCTTGTTGGCATTATGCGGCATCAGAAGGCGCATGAACTCGCGTGCGTTCTTCCAGGCCGGTTCGCCGTCAATGATGATTTCTTCGATATCCTTGCTGAACAGGTCGCGAATGGCGCGCTTGATCAGATTGGCTTCTTCGTAAATCAGCGTGGGGGCAACAGAAGACAATGTGTGGTTGCGGATATCGTCCCAGAGCTGAAGCAGATATTCGCAGTCGCGTGTGATTTCAGGGCCAGGGCGCTGGGCACCGGCGGTACGTACGATCATGGCCATGCCACGCGGCAGGTCCAGTTCGGCGATGATATCGCGCAGGCGCTTGCGATCGCTGTCTGACGTGATCTTGCGTGATACGCCGCCGCCACGCAGGGCGTTGGGCATCAGAACGCAATAGCGACCGGCGAGCGACACATAAGTGGTGAGGGCAGCGCCCTTGTTGCCACGTTCTTCCTTGACGACCTGAACCAGCAGGATCTGGCGACGACGGATGACTTCCTGAATCTTGTAGTTGCGCAGGAAGCGCGCCGTGCGACGCGCGGCAGCCCCTTCGTCGCCTGTGTCATGTTCGCCACCGACTGTTTCGGGACGCGCTTCGAACTCGCCCTGATCGCTGGACTCAGCGACTTCGGTCTCGTCACCGTTCTGGTTGTCGCCTTCGTTCTCGACGCGCTCATCGGCGCGGAGATCCTCGTCCTGAAGGGCGAGCAGCTTTTCACGGTCGGCAACCGGAATCTGGAAGTAATCCGGGTGGATTTCGCTGAAGGCAAGGAAGCCGTGACGGTTGCCGCCGTAATCGACGAAGGCGGCCTGAAGGCTCGGCTCAACGCGAATTACCTTGGCGAGGTAGATATTGCCCTTGATCTGTTTCTTGGACGATGTTTCGATATCATAATCTTCGAGACGATCACCATCCATGACCACGACGCGGGTTTCTTCCGCGTGTGTGGTGTCGATCAGCATGCGCTTGTTCATATAAAGGAAAACTCCGGTCGGCCCTTGTCACATCCGGTACCAGGCCCTGTGCAGATACAGTGGCTGTTCCGGCGCGTGCGGCAGAATATCGAGGATTTTGGAAAGAAAAGGAGCCATCAGACCAGCGCTCGCGGAACAGCGTCGGACGTCGGGCAGGACCCGATCCGGTAGTTTTCCACAAAACGAGACTGGCAGATTTCATGCGGCCCCAGCGAGTTGTCATCTGCGCACCCGGCTTGAAGACTAACCTTCCTTGCAGCCCTGCGGCATGGGCCAGCGGAGTGGAGGCAGTGCTTGCAAACCATAATGACGCGTGAAGCATGGCATGAAACGGGAGCGGTACGTCGGGGAGCTACGCTCTGTCACTGGTGCCGGATCGACCGTTTCGCAATTCTTCTCCCACAGGATGACCGAAAATCCGGCCTCGTGCAAGACTCACCATTCTGCCATGTTGACACCGCATTATGATGTCAGAAAATGCTGGATCGCCGCGCTCTATCCAAGGTCGTTCCAATGCCCGTTCCGAAACCGACCCGCCGTCAGATGACTCATCTGATTGGAGTGGCGTTGACTACCGCACCCGCTCTGTCGTTCCAGGCAGCTTTTGCGCTCACCCGACACAAAGGGCATGGTCAGGTGAGCCGGAAAGCTCCTGCAGTCATCGGCAATGCCACGCCGCCGAGACCTGTAATCATGCTTGACCCCGGACATGGAGGCAAAGATCCCGGCGCCATAGGGGTGAGCGGTACTTACGAGAAGCATATAGCGGCGGCGGCGGCCAAGGAACTCTATCACCAGATCAAGGCGGCAGGGCGTTACGATGTGGTCATGACGCGTGCTGATGATCATTTCATCCCGCTTGAAGGCCGTGTCGACCTTGCCCATCGGCACAAGGCGCAGCTCTTCATATCAATGCACGCCGATGCGCTGCATGATCCGGCGGTACGCGGAGCAAGTGTCTATACGCTTTCCAATGGCGCTTCTGATGCCCAGACGGCTTCTCTTGCCCAGACTGAAAACAGCGCTGACCGGTTTGCTGGCCCGGCTTTTCACGGCATGTCGTCAGAAGTGCAGAATATTCTTGCGAGTCTGGTTCACGAGGAAACCCGCAGGGGTTCTGCCCATATGGCGGCGAGCGTTGTTTCTGCCTTTCAGCCTCGCATAGGGCTTTTGCGTCATCCGGCACGTCATGCCGCTTTTGTCGTTCTGAAATCCGCAGATATTCCGTCTGTTCTGGTCGAGATGGGGTTCATGTCCAACAGGCATGACGAGGCGGCCCTGCGTCAGGCTGCTTATCGACAGCAGGTTGCGGGTGCCATGAGTGCTGCCATTGATCGCTATTTTCAGGGGGCAGGTACGAATATTGCGCGATCGGGCTAGAAAATCGTCCGGTTACGCTAGCCAAGGGGCCTGTTTGTGCAGTAGTAGAATTTCCATGATCATTTCGGCCCTCTCTTTCGGCATTATGCACCGTGCGTCAGCGCATGGTGAGCTGTGCCTGGGCCTTCTCCTTCCGACGCTTCGACTTATCAGCCCCTGAGCGCATTTCGCCGCCAGCCTGTCTGGCGCGTTCAGGGGGTCCATGATGATATTGTTCAAAGCAATGAGAAGAAACAACCATGACCATTACCCATCCGTCCTTTGGTGCAGTCGCTGACGATCGCGTCATTATTTTCGACACGACGTTGCGTGATGGAGAACAATCGCCCGGCTTCTCCATGAATCTCGAAGAAAAGATCCGCATGGCCAAGGCACTTGAAGAGCTGGGTGTGGATGTGATCGAGGCCGGGTTCCCGGTAGCCTCTCCCGGTGATTTCGAAAGCGTGCAGAAAATTGCCGAAACCGTTCGTGAGGCCGTGGTCTGTGGCCTGGCCCGCAGTGGTGGCAAGCGTGATATCGAGGCGGCAGGTGAGGCTATTGCGAAAGCTCCGCGTCGACGTATCCATAATTTTATCTCTACCTCGCCACTCCATATGAAGTACAAACTGCGTATGGAGCCGGAGACGGTGCTGGAGCTGATCGCTGAGGGCAACAGGGCCTCGCGTCATTTCACGGATGACGTTCAGTGGTCGGCCGAAGACGGTTCGCGTACCGAACCCGATTTCCTGTGTCGTTGCGTTGAGACCGCTATTCGCCATGGTGCGACCACCATCAATATTCCGGACACTGTCGGATTTACGACGCCTGATGAATTACAGGCGATCTTCACCATGCTGCGTGAGCGTGTGCCTGGCGCCGAAAAAGTCATATTCTCGACGCATAACCATAATGATCTGGGGCTGGCCGTTGCCAATACCCTTGCGGCTGTTGCCGGGGGGGCGCGTCAGATAGAATGCACCATCAACGGTATTGGTGAGCGTGCTGGCAACGCCGCTCTCGAAGAGATCGTGATGGCCATTCGCACCCGCCGCGATAGAATTCCGTTTCATAACCGCATCGAAACGCCGCGTTTGCTGAGTCTCTCCCGTCTGCTGGCCAATATTACCGGTTTTGATGTGCAGCCCAACAAGGCCATTGTTGGTCGCAATGCCTTCGCTCATGAAAGCGGGATTCATCAGGACGGCATTCTGAAGAATGCGGCCACTTATGAGATCATGACGCCTGAGAGTGTGGGCTGGAGCAAGACATCTCTGGTCCTGGGAAAACATTCAGGACGTGCGGCATTTCGCGACAAGCTGAAAGCGCTGGGTTACGATCTGCCTGATGAGAAGATCCAGGATGCTTTCGAACGTTTCAAGGTTCTTGCTGATCAGAAGAAAACGGTATTCGATGACGATATCCGTGCCCTGGTTGATGACGAGACACGCGATCATGATCGTATCCGCTTTGTCTCGCTTGAATTGCTGGCAGGTTCCAAACGACCGGCTCAGGCCGAGCTGGAACTGCTTGTTGATGGTGCAGTAAAAACAGCAAGAATTTCCGGTAATGGTCCGATTGATGCCGCGTTCAGGGCGATTGGCGAGATTTTCCCCCATGAAGCCGTGCTCGAATTGTTCTCTGTCGGTGCTGTCACCGAAGGTACTGATGCGCAAGCCAAGACAACTGTACGCCTTCAGGAGGGCGGCAAGATGGTCGATGGGCAGGGTGCTGATGCGGATACGATTGTCTCGGCCGTGCGGGCTTATGTTCATGCACTGAATAAACTGCTTGTAAAGCGCACGCGCACAGAACCTGAAGCATTGCCTGTCTAAGCAGATCGCCTGGTAGAATCAGGGTTGATACCGATTGGTATGATTCCGGACCCTGATCCTATTCGTGTGCCGTGAAATCCGCATGAGACAACCTCCCGTTCATTTGCATGGCGGAAGGTTGTCTCGTCTGGGGTGAAGCCTGTCAGATATAATCTGCGAGACTTTTATTCAGTAGCCATTCTGGTAACCGGCATAGCCCTGTTGCGCAGGATAAGCCTGTTGGGGGTAGGCTTGCTGGGGATACGCCTGCTGTGGGTATCCTTGCTGAGCAGGGTAGGCAGGCTGGGCATAGCCGGCGGGATATTGCTGCGTCGGGTACGCCTGTTGCGGGGTCTGGTTATAATAGGCACCTTGGTTGTAGTAATTGCCTTGCACACTCGGGCGGTTTGGCGTAGTCGCCGCTCCCCCTGCGGCGCCAAGCAACCCGCCCGCGAGAGCACCAATCGCGGCGCCACGACCTCCACCCGCCACGGCACCGATCGCGGCACCGGCGCCACCACCGATCAGGGCACCTGATCCGGCGCGAGCGCCGGAGTCATAAGGGCTACCGCACCCGCTCAGCAGAGCGCAAAGCCCGGCAAGTCCCAGCCCGGCAGTAAGACGCCGCAGGGGCGCAGGGGGGAGTTGTGTCAGCATTGCGGTCTCTTGAGCTTGATGAAATCAGTAACCGGAACGCGGACGGTTCGGCGTGGTTGCGGCGCCGCCGGCTGCACCAAGTGCACCACCTGCGAGAGCGCCGATGGCTGCGCCACGTCCACCGCCTGCGAGAGCGCCGATTGCGGCACCACCGCCAGCACCAATCAGGGCACCCGAGCCTGCACGTGCGCCGGGATCATACGGGTTACCGCAGGCGCTGAGACCCAGCATGCCAAGGCAGGCTGACAGGGCAGCAAGTCTGCGCGGACGAATAAAAGAAGCACGCTCGGTCATTATCTACTATCCTACTAAAGACGTTCTACCTGCCTGAACGAGGCGGTATTTAACGAGTTTCCTCATGCCACCAGCTCGTGATCAGGTTACAAGATTCAATTTCCTGATCAGGCGCGTTCGAAGCGTGGCGTCACCATGGCTAGTTTGGGATGGTTTGTAACCAAGCGTAACCCCCTACGATTGCCTTCGGGGTGCACATTTCCGTGCGGGGTATTTTTGGCATTAAACTGGAATTTTCCCTGATCGGGTCTTGCTCCCCAATCATTGCCCCGGTAAGCCCTGCGCCAGAATATCTCGCGTCACGCTTCTCTTTTCTTTCGGTCTCCTCATTCCGTATTTTACGGGGCGCCGTGCAGAACAGGGCAGAGTGCAACCCGCGCGCGCAAATCTTTCGGCCAGGAGGCTTGAATGTTCTCACGTCTGCTGGGTCTCATGTCGGCAGACATGGCTATTGACCTCGGCACCGCCAATACACTCGTTTACGTCAAGGGACGTGGTATTGTTCTTGACGAGCCTTCTGTTGTTGCCATCGCCGATGTGCGCGGCAAGAAACAGGTTCTGGCGGTTGGCGATGAAGCCAAGCTGATGGTTGGTCGTACCCCGGGCAATATCACGGCCATTCGCCCCCTGCGCGATGGCGTGATCGCTGATTTCGAGGTGGCGGAAGAAATGATCAAGCATTTCATTCGCAAGGTTCACAATCGCCGCGCCTTTGCCAGCCCGCAGATCATTGTCTGCGTGCCTTCGGGTTCCACAGCTGTCGAACGTCGTGCTATTCAGGAAAGTGCGGAAAGCGCGGGTGCGCGCAAGGTCATGCTGATTGAAGAGCCCATGGCAGCGGCGATAGGAGCCGGTTTGCCGGTTACCGAACCCTCGGGCAGCATGATTGTCGATATTGGCGGCGGCACCACAGAAGTCGCGGTCATTTCCCTTGGTGGTATTGTCTACGCTCGCTCGGTACGGGTGGGTGGCGACAAGATGGATGACGCCATCATTTCCTATATCCGCAAAACCTTTAACCTGCTGATCGGTGAGAGCTCGGCAGAGCGTGTCAAGATGGAAATCGGTTCTGCCTGCCTGCCGGATGATCCGCGTGATCCAGGCCCGGTCAAGGAAGTGAAGGGGCGTGATCTCGTCAATGGTGTTCCACGCGAGGTTCTGGTGAGTCAGGCCCAAGTGGCGGAAAGCCTTGCTGAACCAGTGCAGCAGATTGTTGATGCCGTGACCACGGCGCTGGAGAACACGCCGCCGGAGCTTGCAGCCGATATCGTCGACAAGGGGATTGTGCTGACCGGTGGTGGGGCCTTGCTCTATCGCCTCGATGACGTGCTGCGTACCGCAACCGGCCTGCCGGTGACGGTGGGTGAGTCGCCGCTCTCCTGCGTGGCACTTGGTACGGGACGTGCGCTTGAAGAGATGCGCCGCCTGCGGAATGTCCTGATCTCGATGTACTGATAGCCAGGGAGCATCCGGCTGATGCTGTCGATTCAGGGGCGACACGCACTCGCAAAGCTGATGCTGCCGTTTTTCTTCGTGCTGGCAATCGGTCTGATCATGCTCGGTCTGACCCGTCGCCCGGACGTGGATCACCTGCGCATGAAGCTGGCTGACGGGCTTGCTCCCGCCTATCAGCTGATGGCAACCCCTGAGACGGCATTTGCCCGGCTTCGTCAGACCGTTACGGGGCTGAGCGATGTTGCCGGGGAAAATGCCCGCTTGCGGGCTGAAAACCAGAAACTCCGCCGCTGGTATGATGTGGCCGTCGCGCTTGCCGACGAGAATGCCCAGCTCAAAGCCAGTCTTCACTGGATTCCGGATAACGCGCCGAATTTCGTCAGTGGTCATGCGCTGCGTGATGCTGGCGGGCTCTATGGGCGTTCTGTCCTCCTCGCCGTGGGGGATGGGCATGGCATTGTACCAGGGGATGTTGCTCTTGATGCGTCAGGTTTGCTTGGACGTGTAACGGAAACAGGCGCACGCACCGTACGCATTCTGATGATCAATGATGATGCCAGCCGCATACCAGTCATGCTGACTGCCTCACGTGGCAATGCCATCATGGCTGGCGATGGCTCTGCATATCCCAGATTGATCTATTATGCGCAGGACAATCGTCCTGTAGAGGGAGAGCGTGTTGTTACAGGTGAGCAGCCCGCTCCCGAGGGGCACGTACATGGCGCCTTTGCCGGTATGCCAGGCGGGCTGATCGTGGGAACGGTGCACTATCTGCGCCCCGGCACACCTGTCGTTGTGCCTGAGGCTTCACTCGATCATCCGGATATCATTCGCGTCTTCGACTATACCAGTGCTGATCATGCCGGTCCCGATGCACCAGGCCGTGTCAGATTGATGCCACCCATGCCCGTTGCTCCGGAGCTGCCTTTTGTGCCTTTCCAGAAGCCGATGAAGGGGCAGGGCTAGTTCATGGTCGGTCATCGCCACTCTCCCGACATCCACCCGGGCATCGCGCCGCGGCCTACCCTGCGCCGGCGCCTTGATCAGCTCATGCGCGCGCTCCTGCCTTCGCTTTTTATTGTGTTGAGCGCGTTGCTTCTGTCTGCAGGGCTCGGGATCCCTGGTCAGAACGAGCTCTGTTTTGGCATCGCGGCGAGTACGGTTTTCTTCTGGTCGGCGCACAGACCGCAATCCATGACGCCTTTCATGACATTCTGCGTCGGACTGGTTTGTGAGGCGCTGAGTTTTGGGCCGCCTGGCGTCTTCCTGTTTTCCCTCCTCGTGTTTCACGGTGTCGCTCATTTGTGGCGTTACGGCCTTAGCCGCATCAGTTTCCTTTTCGGCTGGGCCTTGCTGGGCGGGCTTGCACTTGTTTTATCGTTGTTTGGATGGATCATCACGTGTATCGGGACGTTGGCAATGATGTCTCCGGTGCCGAGTCTCTTTCAGGCGGCGGTGACAATTGGTATCTATCCGACATTGAGCGCCCTGTTTGCCTGGGCGCGTCGCACGGTGGCAGACCCTGAACAAGCCTGAAGGCCCGGTTTCGAGCATGATGTTCCGTTGCAGCGTAATGCTTACTGATGGACGCCTGACACGCGAACGTGCAGCCATGGCCGAAATCCGGTACGGGAATGCCTGCGTTCGATGAAATTCAGACGCGGCAAATCCTCCCGATCCCATAATCCGTCCCGCATGCGTGCCAAGCGCGAAGAGATTACGCCTTCACGCGGTGTCTTTACCCGGCGTGCACTGCTGGTGCTGGCCACCCAGGCCGGCGTGCTCGGTGTGCTGGGCAAGAAGCTCTATGACCTTCAGGTGCACGAAGGCGATCATCTGCGTGACCTCGCGGCACGCAATCGCACAAGCAAGCGTCTGCTTGCGCCTGCCCGAGGGCAGATCGTTGATCGCTTTGGCTTGCAGCTTGCCGGTAACAAGGTGAACTGGCGTGCTCTTCTCATGCCTGAGGAGACGACTGATATTCATGCGACAATAGCGCGTTTCGGTCAGATCATTGCGCTGGATGAGCGTGATCATGCCCGTATCGAGCGTGATCTCCGTCATATACGGAAATATGTCCCAGTCTCCCTCAAGGATTTTCTGAGCTGGGACGATATGGCTCGTATCGAGCTCAACGCACCTAGCCTCCCTGGTGTGCTCGTTGATGTCGGCACCACGCGGCTTTATCCTTACGGTTCGCAGCTGGCTCATATTGTCGGCTATGTGGCGCCGCCGAACGAGCGTGACGTTGCTGCAACCCCGATGATGGCCCTGCCCGGTATGCGTGCCGGTCGTGCCGGAATTGAGCAGACCCAGGATCTGCTTTTGCGTGGCGAGCCCGGTTCGGTCGAAATGGAAGTGAATTCCAGAGGCCGTGTCATGGGCGAGATGGACCGTATTGACGGTCAGCAGGGCGATGAGGTGGTACTGACCATCGATGCCGGGTTGCAGCAGATGGTGCTCAATCGCATAGGCGATCAGGCGGCAAGCGTGGTCGTGATGGATTGTCGTAACGGTGAAGTTCTGGCCATGGTCAGTACTCCCTCTTTCGATCCGTCACTTTTCGATTCAGGTGTGAGCCATGCCCAATGGATCGAATGGACCAATAACGTTCGTACACCCCTCATCAACAAAACTGTTGCCGGTGTCTATCCTCCCGGTTCCACGTTCAAACCTGCTGTCGCCCTTGCCGCATTGAAGTCGGGTCTGATCAGTGCCGAGGATCGTTTTACCTGCCCCGGTTATTACGACATGGGCGGGGTGCGTTTTCACTGCTGGTCCCGCTGGGGGCACGGCAGCATTACCATGCAGCAGGCCCTCAAATACAGCTGTGACGTCTATTTCTATCTGGCGGCGCGCAAGATCGGTATGGAGCCGATCAAGACCATGGCCAATGATTTTGGTCTGGGCACCAAGCTTGATATTGAACTGCCTCACATCCGCGCCGGTGTCATCCCGACCCCGGAATGGCGGCAGAAACACGGGTTCCACTGGAATGGCGGGGATACGGTCAATGCCGGTATCGGCCAGGGCTTCGTTCAGGTAACACCTCTTGAACTGGCTACCTATGTCTCGCGCATTGCCTCCGGACGCAATGTCACCCCCCATCTGGTGCGCAAGGTCAATGAGCGCAGATCAGAGCATACGCCGCTTGATGCCGCGCCGGCACTGGACATTACCGAGGCTCATCTGTCCGTCATTCGTCAGGGGATGTTTGATGTGGTCAATGCACCGCATGGAACAGCACCCAAGGCCAGACTCAGCCTTCCGGATGTCGCGCTGGCGGGCAAGACAGGTTCGGCACAGGTGCGACGGGTCTCACGTGCCCTGCGTGAAAGCGGGCATTTCAACTCGATGAATCTGCCATGGGAGGAGCGTCCGCACGCCCTCTTCATCTGCTTTGCGCCTTATGACGCTCCACGCTACGCAATTGCGGTTGTCATCGAGCACGGAAATGGCGGTGCCGATGCCGCAGCCCCGCTGGCGCGTGATATCATGACCGATACATTGTTGCGTGATCCGGTCAATCACGACCATGTTCCCGGTCAGGCCGTCGCGGACGCCGAATAGTGAACTGGCAAAAACGTCTCTGGCGTCCGGAGCCGAGTTTCCGGCTTCTGGGCAAGCTGCTTCAGATCAACTGGCTTTATGTACTGCTGATCTGTGTTCTTGCTGGTGTCGGTTATCTTGCGCTGTATTCTGCGGGTGGCGGGTCGGCTGCGCCTTTTGCACGTCCCCAGATCGTGCGTTTCGGTTTCGGTCTGGTGATGATGATCACGGTGGCGCTGACCAGTCCGCGCCTGCTGCGCCTGTTCTCCATTCCGATCTATCTGGTATCGGTGACGCTTCTCGCTCTGGTTCTCCATATGGGCCATGTGGGCAAGGGTGCTGAACGCTGGATCAATCTGGCTGGGGTGCAGTTCCAGCCCTCCGAATTTGCGAAGATTGCGCTGGTCCTCATACTGGCGAGCTGGTTCCACCGGATCGACACCAAACGTATGGGTAATCCGCTGAGGTTGATACCGCCTGCATTGCTGACGCTGATCCCGGTCGGCCTTGTACTCAAGGAACCCAATCTGGGCACGGCAGTCATTATCGGGCTGATAGGCGCCACCATGTTCTTTGCTGCTGGCATGCGCCTGTGGCAGATCGCCCTACTCGTTGCGCCTGTGCCGTTTCTGGGCAAGTTTGTCTATGCCCATCTGCATGACTACCAGAAGGCGCGAATTGATACCTTTCTGCATCCCGAGCACGATCCTCTCGGGGCAGGGTACAATATCATCCAGTCCAAGATCGCGCTTGGTTCTGGGGGGATGTGGGGAGAGGGCTATCTGCGCGGTACGCAGGGGCAACTGAACTTCCTGCCTGAAAAACAGACTGACTTCATTTTTACCATGATCGGTGAGGAATGGGGGTATGCTGGTGCCGTATCCGTAATCGGATTACTGGCATTGCTGGTTGTGGGGGGCATGCTGATGGCCATGCGAAGCCGCAATCAGTTCGGGCGGCTTCTGGCTCTGGGTATCTCGGTCGATTTTTTCCTTTATTGCGCTGTCAATCTGTCGATGGTCATGGGGGTGATCCCTGTTGGCGGTGTGCCTTTGCCGCTCATTTCCTATGGTGGTTCGGCCATGCTGACGATGATGTTCGGCTTTGGTCTGCTGCTTTCCGCTTGGGTGCATCGCAACGACCCCGATCTCCCCGCGCCGCGCAAGGACCTGTAACAGCCTTTCTTCAGGGGCGGATTACAGGACTTCTCTGTCTTGCAAGTATGTCAGCGCTCTTCTGGCAAGTGTTGTGAGCGGAGCAACGTGCAAAAGGCCTGCTCGGCGGGTGAGAGACTTCGTTCGCCGCGGGCAAGGGTGAAATGACGGTCCGGAAAAGTGATGGAAACAGGACAGAGAAGCCCGTTTTCAATCAGTCCCGAAACCACGCTTGCCGAGAGTACCGTGGCGGCAAGGCCTGTGCTGATCATGGTAGCTATGGCTTCGTTCGAGGTCAGCTCCATGACAATATCAAGGCTTTCAGGAAAAATTCCCCAGGAGCACAGAGCCGTTTCAAAGCTTGCTCTGGTACCGGAGCCTTTTTCTCTCAGTATCCAGGGTGTCTTATGGAGTTCATTCGTGCCCGGTACTTTTGCAGCCCAGGGATGATCCGGGCTTACAACGAGAAGGAGTTGATCGCGTGCGAGCCTCTCCGTGCTGAGTGATGCAAGGCTGGCGCTGCCCTCAATCAATCCGAACCCGATCGTGCCGTCACCAAGTCGGGCGCAGATCTCGTCTGTATTACTGATTGTCATGCCGAGCTTCACATCGGGGTAAAGAGCGGCGAAGCGGTTGAGACGTGCCGGCAGCCAGTAACTGGCCAGAGTCTGACTGGCCCAGACATGAAGACTGCCTGCCCGCAGACCACCCAGATCTTCCAGACACTCCCGGGCTGCAAGGGCACGCGCCTGTACTGCGCGCGCCTCCTGCAGAAAGACGCGTCCTGTATCTGTCAGAAGAATACGACGGCCGATCCGGTCGAATAATCTGACCCCGAAGCTGTTTTCCAGCGTCATGATGGCATGGCTGACAGCGGACTGGGACAGGGCAAGGGCTTCAGAAGCCTGGGTCATATGCTGTCGTTCGGCGACAGCGATGAAAATGCGAAGCTGTTCGAGAGTCACGATGGCAATACGCCCAGAAGCGACAGCAATATGGCGGCGACCAGAAGGGACAGGAACAGGCAGAAAAGACCCTCAAGCCCGTTCAGTGTAATCTCTCTTGGTTCTTCTGCCGAAAGAGCTTCCTTTACCTTGCGAAAACGCCACCAGCTTGCTGGCAGGAGTATCAGTCCGGCGCATATCGTCAGGACGCCAATCCATGCAGAAGATCCGGGAAGAGTGGGCATGGCTTCGTGATGTTCAGAACTGATCAGCCGAAGGAAGATATTGAATTTGGCCAGCATGCAGCCGATTGCCACCATGGCAAGCGCAGTGCGTACCCAGGCAAGAAAGGTGCGTTCATTGGCGGCGTGATCGGTATAGCGGCTAATCATGCACACAGATCCTGCAACTGAATTTGGGCCAGGCGCCCGTTGAGCAATCGGGCGAGATCATAGGCCTGACTGCGTATTTCAGGAATGGCTATCGACTCGAATAACGTGCCCTGACGCGCGGGGCCAAGTGTGTAAAGCGGCAACCGGGCATCATTGTTTTCTCCGAGGAGTTGTCCGTCATCCGTTGTGTCCAGTCCTGCGCCTCCCTGCCCGGGACGGGCCAGCCCTCTGGCGAACAGATCGTGCAGCAGGGGAGAATCCACCCGGGCATAATGCAGGTTCGGCCCCGTGCAATTGAGAACATGGGCAACCTCGAACCTGTCGATACGATCTCCATGCCTGACCAAGACACGCAATCCATCAGTCATTGCCTCTATTTCTTGCAGATGCCCGGCATGAAGGGAAAGCGAGCCATTCGCCAGCCCGGCATCAAGCGCTTCGGCGATGCGTGGTGCCATACGATGCCGCACGACGTCCCAGCGACGTTGCAGATGCCGACGGAACCGCGCTTTTTCTTCCTGTGGCAGATCAGTCCAGAGCTGGTTTGTGACGGGGCGCAGGCTGTCGATGCAGGCCCGCCAGGGAATACCGCGCTTCATCATGGCATTGAACTGATGGAGATAGGCAGTACAGCGCGGCACACAGCTTCCGGGCGTGATGACGGGAGTATCCAGCTTTGGTGTGGCGTCATGACGCTGCGGCAGACGGGCATGGCGTGACACGATCATTATCCTGCCGGTGTGACCAGCTGCCCGGAGCTGCATGATCTGATCAACGGCCGTCAGGCCGCTCCCGATCAGAAGCACAGGATCGGTCGATGCAATGGCATCAGGAACATGACTGTCCCAGACCTGATGATGGTAATGCCGGTTGTGAACCAGTTCAGTCGAGAGGCCGGGAAGGAGCGGCGGAGAAAAATGCCCGAGTGCCAGCACAACCTGACGCGCGCTCAGGCAGCGTCCGTCTTCAAGCCGGAGTGTGATAATATCGTTGTCCGGCATACAGGACATGACACGGGTTCTTGCATGAAGCGGGGCGGCCTGACGAAACAGATCCTGAAGATAAAGCCCGTATATCGCTCTGGGAATGAAGGCATCCCTGTCGATAGCAGGGTCAATCTTTTTTTGGAGCCACTCTGTGAAATGCCTGCAGTCATCTGCCAGTGCGCTCATACCGCTGGCGGGGACATTGAGCAGATTGTCGATACTGCGCGTCCTGTAAGCCAGACCAAGGGCGGGTTGCTGGGTCGGGTCGATTACAACGCAGTTGCGGTCATGACGATGGCGCAAGTTCCAGGCCAGTAATGTGGCGCTGGCACCAGCACCAATGATCGCGGTATCGTGGATTTCTGACATGATCTGCCTCGTTTTTCTCAATGAGACAGAGTGTCAGGGGAAAACGGATATCAATCCAATTGATTGATATACTCGAAACAATCGATAAAACAAATCACTTGTCCTGAAGGCTGGATATCAGCCAAAGCGGAACCCGGACAGGGATTTGCCCATGACGGTCGCTGTGAAATCAAGATGGGCTGCCTCCCCTGAGGCCGCGCCGGCCACTACCATGAGCGGTAGAAGATGCTCCTCACGCGGGTGAGCCATACGGGAGGCAGGAGAGTGATGCCAGTTTCGCAAGGCGTGTTCACGCTGTGAGGGGTCGCGCATCGCATTTTGCAACCAGCGGTCGAACGTCCGTGCTGCGTGGTCTGCATCGCCTCCTGAAAAGAAGCCGCTTATGTTATGGTAGGATTGCCCACTGCCGATAATCAGTATGTTTTCAGCCCGAAGCGGGGTGAGGGCGCGACCAAGGGCAAGATGAAATTCCGGGTCGAGATCCTGCTGGAGCGAGAGTTGCACAACCGGGATATCCGCATCGGGAAAAGCGACTTTGAGCGGTACGAACACACCGTGATCCCAGCCGCGCGTTATTTCACGCGTGTTTCTGATCCCGGCCTGGTCGAGCAGGGTGCTGATACGTGCTGCCAGACGGGGGGATCCCGGAGAGGGCCAGTCCAGCGCATAGGTATGAGCTGGAAATCCGCCATAATCATACAGGAGCGAGGGTGACGCGCCGAAATGGATGCTTGGCACGGTCTCTTCCCAATGGCCTGAAATAACCAGAAGCGCATCAGGCCGCCTCGGCAGGCGTGATGCGAACCCCGCAAGATAGGTTTCAAGCGGCGCCCAGGCCCGGCGCATCGGGCCCGGTTCAAGAAAGAAGCATGGCCCACCGCCATGATTGACAAAGAAGCTCGGCTGCATGGTTGAGAGCCTATAATGTCTCTGCTTTCATTCGTAGAAAAAAGTGACGCTCGCTTTCTGTCGTGGCGACAAGAGCAAACGGCATTCTTCTTCAGGCGATCATATGACGGATTGATCGAAAAATCTTTTTGAGTGTGGTGGTCTGTGTGCGACGCTGAGCGCCGTTTTGCAGGAGGAAACGATGCGTGCATTGTCTCTGCTCGGCCTTGTGGCTTTTACAGGCATGTTTTTGATTTCAGGAGCTGTCGCCCGCAGGCAGGGTTTTTCTACTGTTCTGCCCTTGCAGGTGAACGTCCCGGTCGAAGTGACGCCCGATTACCCGGTAACCTCTGCAGGAAAAACAAAGAGTGGCTGGGAGCCTGCCCCTCTGCCTCACACCATGTCGCCTCCACAGCTACGTCGTACCACCGCCGGAAAGATTGTGGATTTTGCAAAGCGCTTTCTGCCGGGTGAAGGGGGTGCTTCCGGTCATGACCTAGTGACAGGGGCTTCCATAGCTGCGTTTGGAACGGCCTATCAGAATGGCAGCCTTGTCAGCCATGGGCTTGCCCCACCGGGTGAAACGGTGGGGCGCTGAGCCTCAGCCTTCGATCTGGCTGAAATCGGCGATTTCGGTCAGGGTCTCTCCGATCTGCGCCAGCAGGCGCAGGCGGTTGAGACGACGGGCGGGATCGGGATCGTTTACAGTCACAACTTCGAAGAACCGGTCGAGCACGGGGCGCAGAGACGCTGCCGCGATCATCGCCTCGGCAAATCGTTCCTGCCCAAGTGAGGCGTGAATTGCTGTCTGCGCCGAGGCGAGTGCCTCGCCAAGCGCGCGCTCCTCGTCCTGCACGTAGAGCGCGCTGTCAGGCGCGCCCTGATGCGGGCCGTCCTTGCGGTTTTCGATGCGCAGGATATTGGCCGCGCGCTTGCCTGCCGCCAGCAGATTGCGCCCGTCATCCGTACCGACCATCTCTGCAAGTGCTGTTGTGCGGGCCAGCAGACGCACCAGATCGCCATCCAGTCCACCGGCCAGCACGGCGGCCAGAACGTCGTGGCGTTCGCCTTCGCTGCGTAATTGAACGCGCAGGCGTTCAGCCAGAAAGCCCGGCAATGCCGCGAGTTCGCCGCCTTCACGCAGATTTACCGGCAGGTTCTGCGCAGCCTGGGCGATCAGCGCCGTCAGATCGAGACGCAGCCCGTTGTCGCGAATGATGCGAATAATGCCCAATGCCGCACGGCGGAGCGCATAGGGGTCTCCCGATCCGCTCGGCGTTTCGCCCATGGCAAAGAAGGCTGTCAGCAGATCCAGACGATCGGCCAACGCTACAGCGACCGAGACCGGGGCGCGTGGCGTCTCGTCATTCAGACCGCGTGGCATGTAATGCTCTGCCACAGCGTCAGAAACGGCATCGCCTTCATTGTCATGGCGGGCACAATAGCCGCCCATCACGCCCTGAAGTTCGGGGAATTCCCCGACCATGCCCGTCGTGAGATCGGCTTTTGCCAGAAGGGCAGCGCGCCGCGCCCGGTTTTGTGCCATGTTATCCAGCCCCATAGCCTGAGCCACGATACCGGCAAGCGCCACGATGCGCTGAACGCGTGCACCCTGACTACCAAGTCTGGCATGGAAGGTTACAGCATCGAGTGCGGCCACGCGCTCGGCCAGTTTCGTCTTGCGGTCGAGGTCCCAGAAATGGCGGGCATCAGCAAAACGCGCGCGCAGGACGCGCTCATTGCCGGCAATGGTCAGCGCACCGCCATCGGCAAAATCCATATTCGCGATGAAGGCGAAATGCGGGGCGGCCTTGCCGTCTGCAGTGCGCAGCGCGAAATAACGCTGGTTGATGCGCATGGAGACCTGCATCACTTCAGGCGGCAGATCCATATAGGCGTCGTCGATACGGCCCAGAAGAGCGACCGGCCATTCAGCCAGCCCCGACACTTCCTCGACCAGCTTGTCATCCTGCACGAGTGTCAGACTGGCCTTGTCTGCCTGGGCCTGCAACCCGTCGCGAATGATCGACAGGCGCTGCGCCGGGTCGAGCACGATCTTGCGGGTGAACAGCTCGCTTTTGAGCTGTTCGAAAGAAGTCACATTGAAAGCTTCCGGCGCCATGAAGCGATGGCCAGTAGTCTGCGTGCCAGAAACGAGCCCATGAGCATCGTCATTTTCGGTCGCCAGGCTGAAGGGCACGAGCGCACCATCAAGCAGGCAGATCACGCGGCGCAGCGGGCGCACCCAGGTAAAGGCGCTGCCATGGCCCCAGCGCATGGATTTCGGCCAGGGAAAGCGCCAGAGCAGGGGCGGGATGGTTTCGGCAATCTGCTGCGCGGCGCCGATGGCGGGCAGCGTGCGATTCAGCACCCAGAAGCCGTTTTCCAGCACAAGCGCGTCGCGTTCGGCGCCATGCTTGCGCAGAAATCCGGCCAGTGCCTGTTCGGGCGCGGTCTCGCGGGGACCACGTTCAGACTGGGTGGATGCAGCGATCTGTTCGTCAATCTGCAGACTGAGGCCGATCCGTCTGGCGCCCCAGAACGGTGTGACTTTACGCGGTGAAAGCGGTGCCAGAGCTTCGGAAACCAGACGCGCCAGATCCTGACCGGCGCTTTCCTGCATACGGGCAGGAATTTCCTCGCAATCGAGAACGAGAAGGAATTCGGCCATTATTTCGACTCCTCGTCGCCAGCAAGCCAGGTTTCGCAGCAGAGCTTTGCGAGATTGCGCACGCGCCCGATATAGGAGGCGCGCTCCGACACTGAAATGACACCGCGTGAGTCGAGCAGGTTGAACAGATGGCTGGCCTTGACGCACTGGTCATAGGCGGGCTGGGCCACGCCAGCCTCGGCCAGACGCACCGATTCCGCTTCAGCGTCGCGAAAATGGCGCATCAGCATTTCGGTATCGGCCAGCTCGAAATTATGGCGCGAATAATCCTGCTCGGCACGCAGGAAGACATCGCCGTATTTCAGGCCCTGACCATTGAAATCGAGGTCATAGACGTTTTCGACGCCCTGCACGTACATGGCCAGACGCTCCAGCCCGTAGGTCAGTTCGGTCGAGGGAACGACCGTCGGAATACCGCCAACCTGCTGGAAATAGGTGAACTGCGTCACTTCCATCCCGTCGCACCAGACTTCCCAGCCCAGCCCCCAGGCGCCGATTGTCGGGTTTTCCCAGTCATCCTCCACAAAGCGGATATCGTGCTTTTCCGGGTCGATGCCGATGGCACGATAACTGTCGAGCAGCAGGCGCTGGCTGTCTTCCGGCGTCGGCTTGAGCAGCACCTGATACTGATAATAATGCTGGAGCCGGTTCGGATTTTCACCATAGCGTCCGTCTGACGGCCGGCGGCAGGGCTGCACATAGGCGGCCTTCCACGGCTTGCGCCCCAATGCCCGCAGCGTCGTATGCGGCGAGAGCGTACCCGCACCCAGTTCGGTATCATAGGGCTGGAGCAGGGCGCAGCCCTGTGCCGACCAGAACTGATGCAGGCGCAGGATCAGATCCTGAAAGGAAAGGGGGCGTCCGCCGTTTTCGGGCAAGGGGGTCAAGGATCGAGGCTCC
>Ga0157360_1000062_pt1 | contig 60755 bp, 49 predicted proteins | sample AttlaeALBM1_FD_111483 | JGI IMG/M metagenome (GOLD analysis project Ga0157360, IMG submission 111483) | Fungus gardens microbial communities from leaf cutter ant in Ribeirão Preto, State of São Paulo, Brazil - Atta laevigata ALBM1 | ecosystem: Host-associated > Fungi > Mycelium > Unclassified ...
CCTCACTCCAGATAGAACACATCTATTCTGGTGCGTTTTCTGAAGAGCGGAAATCAACATTTCGGAATAACGGGCGAATACCAGAGACTTTTCAAAATGCCCCGTTCACCGCCTTATCGTCCCTCAACCTCGATCAGGCGCACGACCCGATCCATGATCCGCTTTTCACTATAGGACGCAACAGCGCGCTGCCTCCCCCGTTCTCCCATCGCGCGAGCCCGAGACAAATCCTGTGTCAAAGACTGCAAGGCGCGGGCCAATGGCGCTGACAGACCCGGCGGCACCAGATACCCGGTTTCTCCGTCCACAACCTGCTCCCGCGGACCACGAACATCCGTGGCAACAACTGGCAATTCCGTCAGCATTGCTTCGATGACAGACATGGGCAGACCTTCGAAATGGCTTGGTAGCGCAAACACGTCCGCGGCGGCCAGCAGGTCTGGAACATCCTCCCGATACCCCAGCATCCGCAAACGGTCGCCCAGCCGATCTCTGGCTCTTTCAAAGGCTGGTCCTAAATCGTCGCCATGATCGGATGGTAGGCGTTCACCCACGACCCACAACTCAGCGCCCGGCACATCTTCCATGGCCCGAAGCAGTTCCGGATGCCCCTTGTGGCGTACCAGTCGGGACACCACGATCACGACAGGCCGATCTTCCGGAACACCCAGTTCCTTGCGGATGCGCGCCCGGACCAACGGGTCAGCGTGATAGCACTGCGGGTCACGCCCATTTCCGATTGCAAGGGGATGACTGTTCAGATGCAGTCGCCTCGCATCCCGAGCCTCTTCAACGGAGACGGTCATGTAAAGCGTGGTGATGCGCCCTGCTGCCCATTCCAGAATGATAGACAGCAGGCGTCGCGCCAGAGAACCGGGTTGATTGAACAGAAAGCCATGGCAGGTATAGGCAATGATTGGAACGCCACAGATCCGTGCGGCAAACCGGGCCAAAATCCCGCTGATTGGCATGTGCCCATGCACGACATCCGGCTTTTCCCGCCGGATCAGCCGAACTAGCGCCACAAACGCCCGAAGCTGCGCCACCAGAGACAGAGACCGCGCCATCGGAACCGCGTGAACCACGAACCCATCAGCGCGTACCGGAGCCAGATGCGGCCCTTCAGCACAGGCTCCCTGAACGTCATGCCCGGCGTCCCGCAGGGCTTTCATCAACGGAAACAGAAACTGTCTCAGGGAGAAATCAACATTCGTGATTTCAAGGATTTTCATTCTGGTATGCGTTCCAGCAGCCATGTCACAGTCTGGGAGACGGTCTGCAACGGCTTGGTAGGCGGTGTTTCCGGTTTGGGTGCATCGGGCTTTGCTTCGTCGGGCTTGTCCGCACCCTCCGTTTCGGGTTTTTCCACGACCGGAACCACCTTTCGAAGCGATGCAATCACGATCTGCTTCGTCGCTTCCCGGCGGCCACGCGCCAGATAGACATCCTCTTCCAGCAACAGCATGCCGCCCTTCTGGCGGAAGCGCCAGATCATGCCACCGACCTGAAGAATGATGTCCTCATCATCGCGGGTAACACGCACATCCGGATGGATATGGAAGCGCAGAGCAAAAGGCGTTTCACGTTCGCCTTCAAGAACCTCCTGCCCGCGCAGGTCTTCACCATCCGCTCCCAGATACAGACGCCGCGTCCATTTCACGCCTAGTGGCGGATGATATCCATCATGCGACAGATCCAGCCAGTGAGCCTCGCCGCTGGTCTGGTGCTCACACGTGACATGCGCCGGACGACGGGTCACATTCCCGTTCGGACCGAAATCTGAAGAGGACAGACCGTCCGCAACCAGCACTGTATGCGACGCGCTGGTTCGTAGCGCCTGCTCCCACGCACCCGTCTGTGCACTGCCGCAATTGACAAACAGGCGATGCCGCTGGTTCGAGAACTCGAAGGACAAAGTGCCTGCATGGGCCGTACGGTCATATCCAGCCGGCGCAGGAGGGCCACTATCCACAATAAGCAGAGACTTTCCCAGCGCCAGACGGGTGAATTTGCCTTGAGGCATGGCCGGAGCAATCAGCTTCTGACGGGATCCCTGCGCCAGAACATCTTCCACCACCGCGCTGTAGCGTTCTCCAGAACCGTTAAAAACGGCCAGGCCACCATCTCCATGACGCATGGCGCGCAGAACAGGGCAGACGCGATCCAACGCCATATCCAGAACTGGAGGCACACTGGAATGGGCCGTGCGAAACATGACGGACATTTCCGCCAGTTCACGTGCCGTCTGATATTGCGCTTCCGGTGAACGCTCGACCACCACCCCGTCTGGCAGGATAAGGCGCTCAATCTCGGCCGGCAGATAACGCAGAAATCGCGTCATGAAGCCGGAATGATCCGGCATGGCGAGTGCTGCTGCCAGAAGACCACGCAGAGCAGTCAGCGCCCGCCAGCCCTGAGGCTCCAGCGGCAGAAGAGCCGCAATGGTGCGCCCCTCCACCAGCATTCGCTCCATAAGCTTCTGCTGAAGCTTCCGGTCAGCAGACGCAAGACAGAACTCATGATTAGCCAGCCAAGACGACAGGCGTGCCCCGGTCACGCAGGCGTCTTTAACCAGCGGGTCGGTCGGCGGATGCGCGAGCCAGTCCCCGACCAAAGCGCGTGCAGTCAGACGGGCGTCGTCGCTTCCAAGGGCACGAAGGTCACGGAGCCATGCGAAACTGTGCAGCCACTGCTTTGCAGGCTCCGGCCACGGACCACGCTCCCACTTGCCGCGCGGAAGCTCGTAATCCTGTCGATCAAACCGGAAACGACCCGCAACAAGGCGGGCGCCCTGTTCGGCATCCCCCTTCCACGGGTCGCGATAAACATACACAGGCCCTTCAAGAGCGGCCCCACCAACAGGCAAACGAGCGAATGAAAGCTTTGCGTCCTTGATCCAGCGACTAATGGGCATCAGGCGCCGTCTTCCTTGAAGGGACTTTCAAGGGCGTGAATAGCAGCATCGCGATCCGGCTTCCCGAAAATCGCAGACCCCGCGACCAGCATTCTGGCGCCCGCTTCAACCACACGCGGCGCGGTCGTCGGATCAATTCCGCCATCGACAGCCAGAACAATATCCCGACCACTTTCTTCGATCATGCGAGCCAGCGTGCGGATCTTTGGAAGCTGGCTTTCCAGGAAACTCTGTCCCCCAAATCCCGGGTTCACGGTCATAACCAGAATGATGTCCACCAGATCCAGAACCTGAGACAGGGATTCCGGCGGTGTCGCAGGACAGATTGCGATTCCGGGGCGGCACCCCAGAGCCCGAATGGTCTGGAGCGTCCGATGCACATGCGGTGCATTTTCCACATGAACCGTAATGTGATCCGCACCGGCTTTTGCCGTAGCTTCCAGATACGGGTCCACCGGATCAATCATCAGATGCACGTCGAACTTCGCGTCCGTGTGCTTTCGCAGCGCGGCGATAACCGGCGGCCCAAAGGAGATGTTCGGCACGAAATGACCGTCCATCACATCCAGATGCAACCAGGGCGCACGGGAGATGGATGCAATCTCATCTCCGAGACGGGCGAAGTCGGCAGCCAGCAGGCTGGGGGCGACAATGATCGGGGATCGTTCTGTCATGACTTATGTATCGGCAAAGCAAACTCCAGACGCAAGACAGTTCCGCACATGCCCGCGTGTTCGTGAGCGACACAGCATTTACACATCCCGGAACCCGATGGTCTCTGATGCGTCCTCATTGACACTGTCTGATGACTACAAGCGCAGTGTGGAGTTTTTATGTCCGATCGCCTTTCTCCGAGCCTTTTGAGCCGGGACGCCTGGATCCGGCGGCCGTCCCACCGGGCATGGCTTGAAATGCAGGGACGCAGACTGCTGGATTTCAGCAAGGAAGGCTGCATTGACGGCGGCTTTGCCGGACTGGATCTGGAAGGGCATCTTCCCGAAGATGCAAAGCCGGAAGCCACTCTTACCGAGCGTTGCGTCCACGCTTATGCGACAGCAGAACTTCAAGGCATTCCGGGCAGCGCGCCCCTCGTTGCGCATGGCGTGAATGCGCTCCTGACCTCGTTCCGTGACCAGGAACACGGTGGCTGGAATCATTTTGCCGATCGTCCTCATGATCGCAAACAGGCCTATCTCCATGCGTTCGTTGCCCTGGCCGCATCCTCCGCAGTGCTGATTGGTGTGGAAGACGCGAATACTCTTTTGAAGGACGCCATCCATCAGATTGAGACCCATTTCTGGTCCGAAGAAGAAGGCGTGATGCGCGAGAGTTTCGCGGACGACTGGTCAGACGAAGAAAACTACCGCGGCGCCAACAGCAACATGCACTCCACCGAAGCCTTTATGGCTCTCGCAGATGTCACCGGGGATGTAAAATGGCTGCATCGCGCCCTGCGGATCGTCACGAAGTTTGTTCATGAACTGGCATCCCAACACGGTTTTGCCATGCCGGAACATTTCAGTCGGGACTGGGATCTGCTGCGAAATTATCATGAAGACAAACCCACAGACGACCTTCGCCCCTATGGCATGACGCCCGGACATTTCGTGGAATGGTCCCATCTGACCGTGAAGCTGGAAGCCGCTCTTTTGCGCCGAGGAGAAAAAGCCCCCGGCTGGATGCTTCATGATGCGCAGGCACTGTTCGAAACCGGCATGGAAACCGGCTGGAATGTCGATGGCCTGCCCGGCATGGTTTACACGATCGACTGGGAGCACAAGCCCCATGTCCGATCCCGCGTGCATTGGGCACACGCCGAAGCCCTGACGGCCGCCATCAACCTGTACAAGCGCACAGGTAATCCACATTACGAGCACTGGTACAGAACGATCTGGGACTATATCGATACGACCCTGATCGATCGCGATTTCGGAAGCTGGTTCAACGAAGTCAGCCCTGAAGGCGAACCCACCGAACATATCTACAAGGGAAAAGGCGATCTGTATCACGCCTATCAGGCCACCCTTGCTCCGATGATGCCTTTGTCACCGTCGCTCGCCACGGCGATTGAACAGATTGGCGTCCCTTACTGAGCCCCATCTCTGGAAGGTGGCGTTTTCGTCAGGGCATAAACTGGGAGCGCCACGGCTTCCCGGAACAGATACCAGAGTTCCGGGATGCAAAACTGTGATGGATACGCCCCTGAAACCCGATTTACGCCAGCATGGCGGAGGGCCCATTCCGCACGCATGATGTGAAACCATTGTGAGACCACAACAGCGCCATCGGGAGATTCTTCCGCTACATGCAAGGCGGTGAGCCAGGTGTTGTTGCCTTGTGAATCTACGATGATGTCTGATGCCGGCACACCATGCGCCTCCAGCCAGTGCGCCATGATCTCGGCTTCGTCCTGATGGTTTTCCGTCTCGACGGCACCGCTGACCAACAGGGTTCGCACATGATGCTCTTTCCAGAGATCCAGTCCGGTTTCCAACCGATCCCGCAAGGCCGGTTTCGGCACCCCCTGATCCGTGACAGCCGTTCCAAAGATCACAGCCATTTCGGCAGGCTGAACAGAAGACCGCACACCGCACCACGCGACAACGCCGCACCAAGCAGTCAGCAGAAGACCCAAAACGCAAAGCGCTACCAGCCCGGCTTTTAAAAACGAGCGCTTCACAGATGCTTCTCATTCTGCTGCTGGCGAACACGGGTGATGTAAAGCAACGCCACGCCCGCGGCCAGAAATCCTGAAAGTGCCCCGACCCCAAGCGACCATCTCGGCCCAAACGAATTGGCCACCCACCCCACAACAGGCGCCCCAAATGGAGACGCACCGGCAAACACGGCAAAGCGGATCGCCAGCACACGCCCGCGCATCGCAGGTTCGCTGGAGAGCTGCATGAAGCTGTTGCTGGTTGCCGTGAAGGTCAGGGACGACATTCCCGTAATGATAAGCGCCAGCGCAAAGATCCAGTACCCTGGTGCCAGAGCCGCAAACAGACAGCCCACGCCAAAAATCACAGAGCCTCTCAGCAGCACATCAAAATCTGCCTGCAGCCGACGTGCCGCCAGGAACCCGCCAAGCAGCGTCCCGATCGCCATGGCAGAATTCAGAACCCCGTAACCGTGCGCACCAACATGAAAAACACTGACTGCCATGGTTGCAATAAAGATCGGAAAATTCAGCCCGAAAGCACCGATGATAAACAACATCACCAGAATGGTTCGCAGGTCTTCCCGCGCCCAGACGTAACGCAGGCCACTCGTCAAAGCATTCCGCTCGTTTTTCTTTGCACGCTCAAAACGGAACAAAGCGTCCCTGCGGATGAGCAAAAGAGAGGCCGTGACGCCGAAAAACGACAGACCATTCAGCATGAAGGACCAGCCCGACCCAACCTCTGCAATGCAAAATCCGGCGACTGCCGGGCCTATCATACGCCCGGCATTATAGGACATGGAGTTGATGCCGACCGCATTCGGGAGATCCTTCTCTCCCACAAGCTCGCCGACAAATGTCTGCCGGATAGGACTGTCAAACGCCGCCACACAGCCGCTGAGAAAAGCAAACAGATCCACCTGCCACAGCCGAACCGTGCCGGTAATGACCAGTAGCCCAAGACCAACAGCTAGAGTGCCCAGTGCTGCCTGCGTGAACAGGAGGAATTTGTGTTTCTCAACCCGGTCGGCAACAAGGCCGGTCCAGAGGATCAGCAGAAGCGGGGGAGCGAGCTGAAGGGCCATGAAGATGCCGATAGCCATGGCATCGTGGTTTGTCAGTTCTGTAAGGACCAGCCAGTCCTGGGTCGTAAGCTGCATCCATGTTCCGATATTTGAAAACACGGATCCCATGGCCCAGATACGATAATTGGGGCGCCCCAGGGAACGGAAGGTCTCACCGATCACAGGCGATCCTTCGGGCTGAAATACAACAGATGGGCGGACAGACGGGCATCCACCCACTGTCAGGAATCTTCCGTTGGATGTCGAGGGTTATTCCACGAAAGCGAGCTTCTCATCTCCGTTATGGCCAGACGCCATCGACGAAGTTTTGAAGACGTTCCTGATTGACATTCCCCCGCCTCCCATGGATGGAGTGCTTCTTCACCTTGGGGTGCCCTGTCAAAGGGCTGAGAGACTGCTGAGGGTGTGTTCCATTACGGGACAGACCGGCGCAGTGACCCATCGAACCTGATCCAGTTCATGCTGGCGGAGGGATGGTGGCTACTGACAGATCCACAGACTGGATTTTCGGTGTCTCTCGTCGTCCCCGCTCTGCATGGGCGGGATCGTAGTCTTGCAGGCGGGACACGACGTTTATGAGCACCCGATTTTCATACAGGCCGCGTCCCGTCCCCGCCGTTCTGCTCGGCCTGACCGTCTGCGCTGGAACGGTGCGCGCGGCTGACACCACAGCCCTCACCCCACCTGCCTCCAGTGCCCCGAAGACGGAGCACATCACCGTTCACCGCATCTCTGACAACGCACCCGGGCACCAGCCCGGCGGCGGCCTGCTCCGACCGGAAAACAGCGTGCGCTCCATCAGCACCGTCAGCCGCGATTATATGGACAAACAGCCCCCAATGGCGACGGCCTATCAGCTCGCCTCCATGCTGCCCGGAGCCAATGTCGCCACATCCGACCCGTTCGGCTTTTCACCCAACACCAACCTAACCGTTCGCGGCCTGAACAATGATGCTATCGGTTATGTGCTGGAAGGCACGCCGCTGAACGATGTCGCCTATTATTCCGGCTATCCGAGCCAGTTCGCTGACAGTGAGAACTACAGTCAGGTCGCACTTGCCCAGGGTTCGGCCGATCTGGACAGTCCCGTCCTGAACGCTGCCGGTGGGCTGATGAGCCTGTCCTTTCTCGATCCGTCACAGAAGGCCGGGGGTTTCGCCAGCGTCTCCTACGGCTCCTTCGACACCAACCGCGAATTCATCCGCCTTGAAACGGGAAACATCGGAAATTCCGGCATTCGTGGCTTTGTGTCTTACTCCCACAGCGCCAGCGACAACTGGCGCGGACCGGGGCGGGACAAACGCCAGCATGTCGATTTCAAATTCCTGAAGGAATGGGGCCAGGGCAACCGTGCCAGTCTCATTGGCTCCTTCAACACCACCATCACCAGCTATTATCCGCAGGTTACGATGGAAAGCTGGAAAGCCGATGGTATCCATGGCGCAAACAATCTTGCTGGCGATTATGATGCCTCCAACGCAGACAATGCCGTCAATTATTGGCGTCTGTGGCGTGACCCGGAACGCACTTTTTATGCAGGCGCACCCGTCCATCTGCACCTGACGCACAAACTGTCGCTGGACGTCACACCTTACGCACAGTTCGCCTATGGCAACGTTCCGGGTGGCTCCACACTGACGGAAACCGGACTCTATAACGGCACTCAACCCCTGAGTGACACGCTCACACTCCCCAATGCACAGGATGGAACCGCTGTCGTCCGTGCAAACTACACTCAGCGCAGCTACCGTTCTGGCTTCAATTCCACCCTGCATTACAAAACCGGCTGGAACGATTTCGTGCTCGGTTACTGGTACGATTACGGAGACGACAACGAGCAGCAGCCCTTCACAACCGTTTCCGCGACCGGCGCCTCAGGCGATATCTGGGCGGAAAACAGCAGCAGCCTGATCCATCTTGCGAACGGGCAGAAACTGCTGGGCGGCAGCTTCCACACCATTTCCCAGACCAACGCACTTTATGTGGGCGATCACATCTCGCTCCTTCATGATCGCCTGACCATCGAAGCCGGTTTCAATGCCGTCATGATGAGCCGCGCTGGCACGAACAATGTTCCCGGCCCCCAGTATCGCGTGGCGTCCAACAGCATGGAGCCCCTGCCGCGTCTTGGCGTCCGCTGGCGCATTGATGAGCAGAACCAGATCTTCTTCAACGCCACGACCAATTTCCGCGCACCGGACCAGACGGCGCTTTACAACACCTACGACCCAACCTCCGGTGCACTCGCGACGACGGGCAGTGCAGACGTCCGCAACGAATATTCCATTTCCGAAGAACTGGGATATCGCCGCACAGGACAATGGATCATCGGCAGCCTGACGCTGTTCAACTACAACTTCACCAACCGCCAGATCTCAACACTCGCCTCCCAGAACGGCTCCATCATTCAGACGACCATGAATGCCGGAGGCCAGACCTCTCGCGGCGTGGATGTGGAAATCGGCCTCCGCCCCTGGCACCACTTTAGCCCTTACGTCTCGGGCGAGTATCTACACGCCACCATTGATAACAACATCGCCTCAGGTGGCGATCTTCTGCCGACCAAGGGCAAGATTGCGGTTCGCAGCCCGACACTTCAGGCCGCTGCTGGCATCAGCTACGATGACGGGCATATCTTTGGCGTCGCCACCCTGCATTACACAGGGCACCAATACGCAACCTTCATGAATGATGAGCGGATGTCAGACCGTACGACAGGCGATATTTCCGTTGGCTATCGCTTCGGTGATCTGTCTCGCCTACATAAGCCAACCCTGCGCCTGAACTTCATCAACATCACCAATGAGCGCTCCCTGTCCGGCGTTGCCAGCCCGACCCTGAACGCAAAGGACACGACCGGCATTTACGGCAGCACGATCAGTGGGAGCGCCCCGAGTTATTATATCGGCGGCGGTTTCGCGGCCCTGTTCACAGCGTCCACAGGCTTCTGACTCCGTGACTGCTCCCGGACAGTTCGGCGTCAAGGGTGTGCAGGCGGAACGGCATTGGCCGCCGTTGACGCTAAATGAGGCAAGCCGTGTTCTGGAACACTTTGCTCTGCCCTTCACCCCGGATACTCTTCTGTGGCACGGCCAGCGCCCCTTTTCTGCGACCGCACTCATAAATCTGGCCAATGGACCCGTGCTGTTCCTCAAACGGCATGATCCCCGCCTGCGCGACCAGACCGCCCTCATGGAAGAACATGCATTCATGAGGCATCTCGCTATACAGGGCCTCCCGCTACACGTTCCGCTGAAAGATCGCACAGGTAGCTCTGTCGTGGAAGAAAACGGCTGGATTTACGAAGTCTTCCGCCCGCTTCCTGGCTTGGACCTGTATCGGGATATTCAGTCCTGGGAGCCGTTTTTCTGCGTTGAACAGGCCCATACGGCAGGACGGGCACTCGCGCGTCTTCATCTCGCTTCAAAAGAATATGAGGCTCCTGCGCGCCCGAATGACCGCCTGCTGCTTTCCAGTTTTCAGGCCATTACCCAGCCAGACCTTGAGGCAGGTCTTGCACAATGGGGTAAATCCCAACCCGGACCGAGCGTACTCTTTCAATCACCGTCATGGGAACAGGATCTCAAAGTCCTGCTCCCGTTCCATGACCGTCTCAAACCCCTTCTGCCCGACATCGAACCGCTCTGGGGACACGGAGACTGGCACCCCTCAAACCAGTTCTGGACATCCAGCGACCCCTCAGCTGAAATCTGCGGAATTTTCGATTTTGGTATGTCGGACCGGACCTGCGCAGCCTATGACCTCGCCGTCGCCATCGAGCGCACTGCCATCACTTGGCTTGCTCCAGATTACACAGTGGCATGGGATCAACTGACAGCCCTTCTCGCCGGGTATCAATCCATCAACTCGCTCTCGCCCACCGAGCGCAAACTGGTCGTGGCGTTTCTGCCCTTGGTGCATGTCGAATTCGCACTCTCGGAAGTCTCGTATTACCGCACCCTCGTGCACGACGAAGCTTCCGCAACCGTGGCCTATTCGGACTATCTCCTCGGTCATGCACACTGGTTCGCAGGGCCAGACGGTCAGGCGCTTCTAAGCTGGCTTGAAAACACTCTGGAACAGACCGCTTCATGTCCCTGACCGAGCTTCTCGCCGCTCTTCTCAGCGCCGCAGGTGTCTGGCTGACAGCAAAGCGCCAGATGGCCTGCTGGCCAGTCTCACTGGTCGCTGCCGTGCTTTATGGCTGGGTGTTCTTCGCAGCACGGCTTTATGCGGATGCCGCCCTGCAAGCCGTGTTCTGCTGCTGCCTGCTCTATGGCTGGTGGCAGTGGAAAACAGATGGATCACAAGGAGACGCTACCCTCCATATAAGGCCCCTCTCAGCCTACACGGCTTGTGCAGGTTTGTTGACGGGCCTGGTCGGCGGCGGACTCTGGGCGTTCTGCCTCGCCCGCTTTACGGACGATCCCACGCCTCTGGCGGACGCCATGCTCAGCAGTTACAGCATCGTGGCACAGCTCTGGGCCGCCCGGCGCCACACCGCAAGCTGGCTGATGTGGATCGTGATCGACACAGCATACGTGCTGCTCTTCCTCACACGCGACCTCTACCCGACCGCCGTGCTCTATGCAGTTTTCATCGGGCTGGCTCTACAGGGATTCCTGCGCTGGCGAGCCGCTGAACAAACGGATCAGCGTCTGGGCTGAGCCGCGAACCAGGGCACCATACGGCGCACGGCTTCTTCAATCCGGTCCGTGGACACCGCAAAGCTGAACCGCATGAAACGGTTTCCGTTCACTGGATCAAAGTCTACGCCCGGCGCAGTCGCAACGCCTGTTTCCACCAGCAGCCGACGGCAGAACTCTAAACTATCATCCGTCAGGTGACCGATATCCGCGTAAATATAAAACGCCCCATCCGGTGGCGCGATATGAGTCAGTCCCATCTGCGGCATGGCCGCCAGCAACAGATCACGGTTGCGACGATAGGTATCGAGATGCCCTTCCAGTTCGTCCACGCAGTCAAACGCCACAAGCCCGGCATGTTGGCTGAGCGCTGAAGGCGTCAGGAAAAGGTTTCCCATTCGTGCACGGGCCGCATCAATCCGATCAGTCGGCACCACCAGCCACCCAAGACGCCACGGCGCCATGCTGAAATATTTAGAGAAGCTGTTCACCACCATGGCAGACGGTTCATATTCCAGAACCGAATGAGCCGAATCGCCATAGCTCAGACCGTGATAGATCTCATCTGACACCACGCGGATACCACGATCGCGGCAGACCTGCAGGATAGCCCTGAGTTCTTCATCCCCAAGAATGGTGCCTGTCGGATTGGCCGGGCTGGCAATGATGAGACCATCCGGCGCGGGCTCAATCGCGGCCACAGCATCCGCCGTAAGCTGGAAACGCTCTGTCTCCCCACACTCGATCTCGACGGCCTCCATATGAAGCGCCCGGAGCGTATTGCGGTACGCCACATATCCCGGCCGCGCGAGTGCAACCCTCTGCCCCGGAACAAAGCTGCTTGTCAGGGCAAGAACCAGAGCTGGCGAGGCACCGCATGTCAGGATGACCTGATCCGCCTGAACTGTCGCGCCATACATGTCCTGATAGTGACGCGCGATACGTTCCTTCAGGGGCTGACTTTCCCAATAGCCCATCGGATCAGTCGCCAGAACATGCTGTGCACGCTCGATAGCCTTCTGTGGAGCACCTGTCGAAGGCTGACCGAACTCCATGTGAATGATGCTGCGCCCTTCGGCAGCCAGTTTGTGCGCAAGGCTGCTGATGGCAATGGCATGAAACTGGTCAATGTCAGGAACGGTCATCGGAAACCCAGGGGAAATGCCAGCCTAGCCAGCAGAAAGAAGGGAAAACGCATGATGGCCTGAACACCCCATGCAGGCAAACCCGCTACAAATACAAACGGCGGGAAACAGGCTTTCTGCCCATCTCCCGCCGTCTGCCCAGTCATCTGGACCAAACGAAAAGTCCAGCCTCAGTTGGAGGCTGTATCGTCTCCCGGCAGAGGCTGCACATGCGTAACCTTGCCGTAGCGATCATAGTAGATCACCGCATTGCCACGACGTTCTGCGTAACCATCCGGCTGACCGTCACGGGTGCGGAAAAGCAGACGGAACGCATCCGGCTGCTCGATCACCTTGTCCCCGGGGGGACGATACGTAAAACGGCTAAAATCGGCATGGCTCCGGGGAAGAGAGGAGTTGTGATACAGTTCGTGCATGTCCGGCTTCTTCGGGCCGTCCCCATCCGCATCCTGCGCGACGGCGGTGCCCGTCAGGGCGAGAACCGCCAATGTGGAAGTCAGGATCCTGCGCATGATGCTCTCCGGTCAGTGCGTTGCGGCAGGCACTGTAGGCGAAACCGTCTTCTGGCTCCAGCCACCTCCCAGTGCGCGATACAATGTGACAAGGTTCTGGAAACGTGCGGCCTGAACCAGAATGGCGTTCTGCTGAGCCTGATAGAGCGTACGCTGCTGCTCAAGCGTGGTCAGATAGTTGTCGATTCCGGCATCATAACGCATTTTGGCCAGATCATAGGCTTTCTGAGACTGACCGACGAGTTCCTGCATATGCCGGTCCTGCGCCGTGTACGTCTCACGCGCCGTCAACGCATCAGACACTTCCCGGAAGGCCGTCTGCACAGTCTTCTCATACTGCGCGGCATACTGGAGCTTCTGCCCCTTCGCCATCCGCAGATTTCCCTCACTCTGCCCCCAGGTGAAGATTGGCAGACTGATGGACGGAGAGACCGTCCAGGTCTCCGCACCCGGTGTAAACAGCTTGCGGAACTGAAGCGAACTTGTACCCTCGGACGCCGTCAGTGTCACCTTCGGGAAGAATGCGGCCCGCGCCGCGCCAATATTCGCATTGGCACCAATCAGAGTGTGTTCAGCCGCTACGATATCAGGACGTTGGGCAAGAAGGTCTGACGGCAGCCCCTCAGGCAGATCACTGATCATCGTCTGGGCGCCAAACGGCGCTGGCGGCGGCAGATCAGCCGGCAACGGCACGCCAACCAGAACCTGAAGAGCATGCTCGTCATCCGCCACGGCCCGCGTATATTGCGCCTCATTAGCCGAAGCCTGTTCGACCTGCGTCTTGACCTGCGCCAGCGTCAGGGCATCCGTCTCGCCATTGTCATACGAGAGCTGTGTCAGGCGCAGCGTATCCCGCTGGGACTTCAGCGTGTCACGCGTGACACGAAGCTGCTCACGATCCGCAAGCCACTGGATATAGGTCGTGCCGATCTGGGACACCGTCGTGATCAGCACGTTCCGCGCCCCCTCGACACTGTTCAGAACCGTTTCCGCCTGCTGCTTCGTCAGGTTCCGGATCCGCCCCCAGAGATCGACTTCATAAGACGAAAATCCGATGGACGTCTGATACAGCCTCAAAGTGGAAATAGAGGTGCCAAGCCCTGGTGCAAAAGAGAAGCCTGCCGTGCTCGACGGAGCCATGAACATGCCCTGCCCACCAGCCGAGATGATCGGGAACAGGGACGCGTTCTGAATTTCATACTGCCCACGCGCCACCGTGATGGCAGCAGCCTGAGCCGCCAGATCCCGGTTGTTTCTCAGGCCCAGTTGGACCAGAGCCTTCAAGCGCGGGTCCGTGAAGAAATCTTCCCAGCCCAGATTATAGACCTTGGCCGCCGAAGAGACGTTTTTAGAGCCTGTGTCCTGCGGGTAGGCGTTCTGCATGGGCTGGGTGGGCTGATGATAGACAGGCGCCATATTGCACCCTGACAGCATCAGCAGTGCGGCAAATCCAAGACGGGCCTTCATGCGCCCTTCTCCCCTTCGATAGCGGGTGTCGTAGTATTATCCAGGTGATCGTACGGGTTCTTGCGATCCCGGATACGAACAACTCGGAAGAGACGCAGAACAACCACGAAGAACACCGGCACGAAGTAGATAGCCAGCAAAGTTGCCGACACCATGCCACCCACAACGCAGGTTCCGATCGCCACACGCGCAGCAGATCCGGCACCCGTCGCAATCGCAAGCGGGAACACACCACACACAAAGGCGATAGACGTCATGAGAATGGGGCGCAGACGCTCCTTGCCCGCTTCCAGAACGGATTCTTCAAGAGACTGACCCTCCTCGAAGAAGGCCTTGGCAAATTCCACGATCAGGATCGCGTTCTTCACTGAGAGACCAACCGTCGTCAGCAGACCAACCTGGAAATAGACGTCATTGGAAAGATCACGACCCAGCGTTGCCGCAATCGCGCCCAGCACACCCAGAGGCAGCACCAGAAGCACGGCAAACGGGATGGCCCAGCTCTCATACAGCGCTGCGAGACAAAACAGGATCACAACAGCGGCCAAGGCATAAAGCGGCCCGGTCGATCCGCTGGAAGCCAGCTGCTCGTAAGACAGGCCAGTCCATTCATAGCTAATGCCACGCGGCAGCTTGGCGAGGATTTTCTCCATTTCCGTCATGGCCTGACCGGAACTCGATCCCACAGCCGGCTGACCCTGAATTTCGTAGGAATTCAGGCCGTTGTAGTCTTCGACTTTCTGCGGCCCACTCTCCCAGGTTCCGGATGCAAACGCATTGAACGGAACCATCGTGCCAGTCGTATTGCGGACATACCAGCGGTTCAGATCCTCAGGCGTCATACGAGCCCAGGGCTCACCCTGAATATAGACCTGCTTTACACGGTCATCACGCATGAACTGGTTGACGTAGATGGAGCCCAAAGCGCCTTCCAGCGTCGTGTTGATGTCCGCATTCGTCAGACCAAGTGCATTCGCACGTTCACGGTTGATGTCCAGCTTGAACTGCGGTGCATCTTCCATACCGAGCGGACGAACAGCCTGCAGAAGCGGGTTCTTGGCAGCTTCCATCAGAACCTGATTACGCGCAGCCAGCAGGGCCGCATGTCCCAGATGGCCTGTGTCTTCCAGCTCCAGATCGAGACCCGTGGCGTTACCCAGTTCCATCACGGCAGGCGGGTTCACGGCAAAGATCTGTGCATCCGGATCCATCCAGAAATGCATCATGATCTCGCGGGAAACGGTCATCGTCTTATGAGCCGAGCCAGGACGTTCATCCCAAGGCTTCATACGGATGAAGAACGCACCCGCCGTCTGACCCTGCCCTGCGAAACTGAAGCCCGTCATGGTGAAGACCGACTGGACGTAGTTGCCATACGTCTTCAGCACATAGTCCGTGACCTTCTTGTTGACGGCCGCAGTCTGCTCCTGTGTGGCGTTGTTCCGCATCGTGACCTGGCCGAAAATGATGCCCTGATCTTCATCCGGCAGGAACCCGCCCGGAACGCGGCTGAACAGGAACACCACACCAGCAGTAACGACAACTAACACGATCATGCTGATGACCGGCATGCGGATCATCCGCTTTACACCACCCAGATAACCGTTGGTCACCCGATCGAATGTCCGGTTGAACCAGGCTGCCGGCCCACGATCATGCCCCTTGTGCGTCGGCTTGAGCATCGAGCCGCAAAGCGCTGGCGTCATGACCATTGCCACAAGGACAGAGAGCCACATCGCAGCAACGATCGTGATGGAAAACTGGCGATAGATCACGCCGGTGGAACCACCAAACGCGGCCATCGGCAGGAACACGGCCGTCAGCACCAGAACGATACCGATCAGTGCGCCAGAGATTTCATCCATGGATACACGGGCCGCTTCCTTTGGAGAAAGCCCCTTGTCCGTCATGACGCGCTCGACGTTTTCAACCACGACGATGGCATCGTCCACCAGCAGACCCACTGCCAGCACCATGGCCAACATGGTCAGGGTGTTGACGCTGTAACCCATCACTGACAGCAGGCCGAATGTCCCCAGAAGCACAACCGGCACGGCAATCGTCGGGATCAGCGTTGCACGGAAGTTCTGCAGGAAGACCAGCATCACGAGGAACACCAGCACGATCGCTTCCGCGAGCGTCTCGATGACTTCTTTGATTGAGAGCGTGATGAACGGCTCGGTATCGAGCGGATAGACCAGCTTCAGACCAGCCGGGAAATAACGCTGGAGTTCACCCATGCGGGCACGGACGGCAGATTCCGTCTGAAGCTGGTTTGCACCTGGCGCCAGCTTCAGAGCCATCGCAGCGGCAGGGTGATTGTTGTACATCGAGCCCAACGCGTAGCTCTGTGCGCCAAGTTCAACGCGTGCAACATCGCTCAGGCGAACCTGGCTGCCATCCTGCTGAACCTTCAGAAGAATTCTCTGGAATTCTTCAGGAGAGCTGAGACGCGTCGGACCAATCACCGTTGCGTCAATTCCAATGCCCTTTTTCGCTGGAAGACCACCAAGCTCACCAGAAGAAACCTGAATGTTCTGTGCCTGGATGGCTGCCTCCACATCTCCGACGGTCAGGCCGTAATTGTAGAGCCTTGAAGGGTCCAGCCAGATACGCATCGCATATTCGGAACCGAACAGCGTGTGATCGCCCACACCCGAAACACGCGACAGCGGATCGGAAATGTTGGAGGCCACATAATCCGCAATGTCCTGACCGGACATGCTGCCGTCTTCGGAAATGAAGGCCAGAACCATCATGAAGTTCTTGGTGGCCTTCGTGACACTCAGCCCCTGCGCCGTCACTTCCGATGGCAGACGCGGCTGTGCAAGCTGGAGCTTGTTCTGAACCTGAACCTGCGCAATGTCAGGGTTGGTGCCCTGCTCGAAGGTCAGATCAATTTCCATCTGACCACTCGCATAGGAGGAAGCCGACAGATATTCGAGATGATCCAGACCATACATCTGCTGCAGGATCGGGCGCACAACCGTGTTGTTCACCGTCTCGGCAGACGCGCCGGGATACATAACGGAAATGGCGATCTGCGGGGGGGCAATGCTCGGATACTGCGCGATCGGCATACGGGTGATGGACACCGCGCCGACCAGCATGATGATCAGCCCGATGACCCAGGCAAAGATCGGCCGATCAATGAAAAAGCGTGAGAGCGTCATGTGCGGTTACCCGGCCTTTCCAGCAGGAGCAGGCGCTTCCTGAGGTGCGACAGTCGCGCCCGGCTGAATCTTCTGAAGACCATTCACGACAACCTTGTCGCCCGCCTTGACGCCATCCGTGACAAGCCAGTCGGTTCCTATGGTGCGGCTTGTCTGAATGCTGTGCTGCTGCACCTTGTTGTTCGCATCGACAACCATGACATACGGATTACCCTTGGAGTCCCGCTGTACGGCAACCTGGGGCACCAGAAGTCCGTTCGGATCAATACCTTCGCGAACATGCGCGTGGACGAACATGCCTGGCAGCAGGAGATGATCCGGATTGGGGAAGACAGCACGCATGACAAGAGTACCGGTAGCCGGATCAACCGTGACTTCCGACAACTGAAGCTTACCGCGCTGCGGATATTCGGAATCGTCTTCAAGTTTCAGGCCGACAGCAGCAGCATCTTCCCCCTTGCGCTCAACCTGACCCGTCGCCAGTTCATGCTTCAGACGCAGCATGTCCGCTGCCGCCAGATTGACGTCCACATAGATCGGATCAAGCCGCGTTACGACAGCAATCGGCTGCGTCTGGCCAGCCGTCAGCAAAGCGCCCGGCGTGTAAAGCGTACGACCAATGCGCCCATCAATCGGCGCACGGACATGCGTATAATTGAGATTGACGGCCGCTGCTTCCAGATTGGCTTTGGCCTGTGCCACCTGCGCCTCGGCTTCACGAGCGGTGGCCAGGGTGTTGTCATAATCCTGTGAACTGACAGCATGCGCTTTTACGAGCGGCGCATAACGCCGCAACTGCCCTGACGCACGGCTTGCTGCAGCCTGAGCGTTCAGAAGCTGGGCTTTGGCCTGATCGTAGGCTGCCTGATATGGAGCAATGTAGACCTGAAAGAGCTGCTGGCCCGCTTTGACGTCCGCACCCTGCTCAAAATCACGCGAAACAATCACACCGTTAACCTGCGGCCGAATCTGCGCCTGCTCATAGGCTTCCGTACGGCCCGGAAGGGATGTTTCCAGCGTGACAGGCTGGGTTTGCAACGTGAGAACGCCAACAGATTGCGGCGGCATCTGAGGCATCGCCTGCTTTTTGTGACAGCCTGCCAGCAAAAGGGGCGCCACAAGCAGAGGCAACACCAATCCAGACGACAGCCGCCGATGATGATCTTTCCCCGAGACGGCAGCTGTTGAGGACATCAAGAATGTTTTCTGAAAAGAAGGCATGATACAGCCGCTATCCTGTGATACAGAAACCACGCAGTTTCCAGTTGAGCTGGAAACTAGCCGGTTTCTTTTATGATCGTCAATTCGGTTTGAACGAATAATCCCCGGAGTTGATCTTGAGCAGTTCTGCCGCCCTGTCCGACGCCCGAAAGCTTCGCTGCTGCGACCAGAACAGCACGCTGGACGATGTGGAACGCAGAACGCGTATCCTGAACGCTGCGAGCTCAATGCTGACGACCCATGGATATCATGCAGCGTCCATGGACAGCATCGCGTCCTGCTCTGGTATGTCTAAAAAGACGCTCTACCAGTTTTTTGAGTCGAAAAAGTCTCTTTTCGAAACACTCATCATTGAGCGACTTTTTGCCCCTATCCCCTACACACCTGTAGAAACAGACCCGTTACAAAAACAGTTGCAATTGATGATGCTTTTGATTGCCGAACAGCTCCTTAACGAGGAGCGACTGGGCCTTCTCAAGTCCATCATTACTGAAACCACACGCAATCCAGCTGTGCGTCAAATTGTGGCAGACCTGTTCCATTTGTCCGGACGTGCTCTTCCCGTCCAACAATTGCTCTCGAAGCATGTCGATTCAGGTGATCTTCAGATCAATGATGTGGAAGAAGCAGCAGATCTTCTTTTCAGCATGACGCTTGGGGGGCCTCTTCTGGCGCATCTGACTCATTGCAAGCCTCCCAAAGAAGGTGAAAATCTTACGCACTTCATTGAGTATGGGGTCAACACGTTCCTGAAGGCTCATAGCAACCAAAAGTAAATGAGGCCCTCACCCCCCCGCGGGAGGTGAAGACGCCTTCCCCTCTGTTAACAATCGGAACATCGAAGCTGAGGGCTGCCCACTCATCCTGGCAGAAAATTGCTTACCCAGAACAGCAAGCGTTGCGTCATCATGTGCCCGGGATGCATCTGCTCCAATTCTCAATACAAGATCGCTCTCTGCCGACGTCAATGGGCTTTGAGTCCCACTCGGGGTCGACAACAAGGGCTGAAGCAGATTTTTCAGGACTGCAACTGCGCCTCCCCAGTCTTTCTGCTGCTCCAGAACATCAGCCTGCATCTGCAGAGCGTCCGGCTCCGAACGACCTTGCAAATATCCCAGCGCCTTTTGCGGTTTCTGCTGAGCCAGCGCAATTTTCGCCCGGATAAGGACGACCTCAGAAGCTTCAGAATGGCCGCCCGGCAGTGCCCTAATCCCTGCTGGCTCCTCAGGAGGAAGGGCGTGCAGTGCAGCCTCCAGATTTCCCGCGTTTAAATCCAGCCGCGCAATCTGAAGATTTGTCTTCTCAGCATCCTCGCCTTGCTGGAATTCCTGCAGAGCCTGAAGCGTATCCCGTTGAGCTGCGGGCAAACCCAAAATCGCATAACGGCTGGCAAGAGCCTTTAGGAAATTGAGCTGAATGCCACTATCTCCCGTGGCTGCAAGGACCGCTTTTTTCAAAAGGTCAGCTTCAGTCAGCGCGTCGTCTGCTTTATCCGGTGAGTGAGAAGCGGCTCCCTTAGCAACATCAGATAAGCGCTCCCGACCGGGAAATGCTGTCGTACCGTAAAGTTGTTGACCATCCTGAACAGCCTGCAAGGCTTTCCGCCATTGTCTTGCTTTTATAAAGGCGTCCACTGACAGCAACCTTGCCTCTCGCTCGCGACCTGCCATCCGAAAGGCCGGCATCAGTGCATCCAGACGTTCACCTACTGCTCCCGGCTGCATCTGCCCCGTCTCAAGCGCAAGTCTTAGCCCCGCCTCCCGCGCTACAGGCCAAACCATTGGAGACGGCGACCCAGCAAGTGTCTCCAGCCTTTTCGCAGCACCAGGAGCATGATCCTGCGCAGCAAGCAGCGCATGGGCCAGGGCTGTATCCGCAGTTTCTGGCATGTTTCGAAAAGCAGTCCGGTCTTCGCCATCTCCAAACCGCACAACCCATTCGGCCGCTGGGGAAAGAAGACGATGCCGCAACGGCTTTGCGTACGAAGCAATTGAGGGCAGACCCGCTGCTATCAGCTTTGCAGCCTGCGCACGCTCCTGATCTGATCCTACCTTTCCTGCACCTGAGGGCACTGTGCGCACCATTCCCCGCCAGAACTGATCTTCAGGCGCGGAGCCTTCCTCCTCGTTTCGCAGATCTTCCGCAGGGCGCATATTCAGAACAGCAGCAATCTGCCGCAGCCGTTTTACATCGGACCGGGCGATACCCTCGGGTTGATCCTCCAGCGCCGTCTGAAGAATCTGGGCAAGCTCAGGCCCATTCCCTAAACGTGCCATCTCCTGCGCCAGACGAATTCTAGCGTCAAACCGCTGCCCTGCAATAGACGTCGCAGCGGATATCCACGCATGATATGCCGCAGACTGAAGGGCTTCTGGAGATGCTTCTCCCAACCTGCCCCCTGCTGTTGAGGCTCCATACGCTGCCATTTTTCCCTGCGCGAGAAGAGGTATGCTTCCGGGCCCTATCCGATCCAGAAAGAATTTTCCGGAAGCCTGCCGCACCTCCAGCGCGTCAGAATCCGCTGCAACAACTACTCCAATCAGGCTGGGGCGGATCTCAAACCCATCTCCCCTTCGAGCCATGGCATCCGATACTGATCCACTCTGCGCCAACCCCAGCAAAAGACGCCGCCCTGAGTCAGGGTCCTGAAATGTGAGAACCTGCATGGCATCACTGGTCTGAGGCGGTGTAAAGGTAAGCGCCGGCCCTTCCTGGCCCAGCTGCATTGCGCTGGAAGACTCAGAAGCCAGAGAGACCGTCCATCCTCCGGCGACAGGTTTGAGTGTAAGAGCCGCATCGACCGGACAACTGATCCGCACCAGTGTGGTGGCACCCACAATCTGGCTTTGCACGGCCCCAAAAGGGGCGATTCCGCCCAGTGCCGCAGTATCAAGAGGGTGACGTCCCCCTGCCACAAGAACGAGACGTCCCCCTTTTCGAAAAGCCGCAATGGGGGTTCTTTCCCCCAAGGGCAGCCACAAACCGGTTACGTCCTGACTGGCAGACGAAGACTGTGGAGAAGCAATTTTGGCAACGCTCGAGCCCTTCTTGTCTCCGTTTTTCTGGGCCTGATCGTTTCCTTTCGGCACGCTGGAAGAGAGAAAAGGAGAAGGATCATTCAAAAATGACCATCCTGGCGGAAGAGAGATATCTTTCGCAGACGATACCGATGGCCCTGCAAGTGCAGTTTCTGCAAAGGCCATCAGCATCAGTGCCAAGGCAGAAATCCGCCACACGCTCATCCGTTGATACCACGCGGGCCAGCATGGGCATGAATGTTTGCAAGAAGCTGGGTCGCAAGAATGGCTCGCTGCGGTGACATCGCTTCCATAATTGCGGAAGCCTTGCGAGAGCTCATGCGGTTCAGCAGACCAACACCCACCCTGAGATCCAGAATATTGAAGATAACAGCCGCATCAGCAGGCTTCATGGCCTCATAGATTTTTACAAGCCGGTCCGTATCCTGGTTCAAAAGCTCATCAGAATGACGCTCGCTGTCTTCGATCTGAGACCGCGATGCCTGTAGGGCCGTCATCCGGCGCTGAAGCTCTTCTTCCCCGGCATCGACCAGACGCTGCCGTTCATCAAGCGCTTCAGCCTTTCGGTCCAGTTCCTGCTGGCGCGCATTCAGTTCTGCTTTCAAAGCGGGGTCGACGGTTTCTGCAGCCACGCTTTGGGGAGCCTGAGGCGTTCCCTGGCACCCTCCTGCCTTACAGAGATCTGCTGTGGTAGGCACAGGAGCCGCAACAGCCGCAGGCTTTTTTTCCACTGAAGGCGACGTATCGACCTTCTGAGTTGACGTCTCGGCCGAGACAGGGGCCGCAGAGGGCTGCGCGACAGCGGATGCAACCAGCGACGACCCTGTGGAAGGCTCGGCACCAACATATTCAACAAGATCGTAAACTTTGATGCCCAGAAGCACGATCATCAGGCCACAGCTGATATGGAGCAGGCGGAAAAACATTTTGTTTACCCCTGCTTCTGACGAAGCGCGCGCAGAAGCTCGCGTTCAGCCGCACTTTTGCCGACCGGGCTTTTGGTTACCCCTACGCTACCCAATCGCCCTTCATCCATTCGCGGTCGCAGAGGAGTCCGTAGAGGCATTGTGTCTCCCTCATCCGCATAAGCCATAGCCGCCGGACTTAGCTCCCTCGGTGCTGGCGTGCGGCCTTCAAGAACCTGCGCAGCCGCTTCGGAACGCTCGCACAATGCCGTCAGCTCATGCTTGAGCACCTTTCCGGATTCTACGGTCTTCCCAAGTGCACGTCCCACCATCTCTGTAGTCTGACGAAGGTGATCGATGCCTGACTGCGCATGCGCGCTGCTGCTTTCGAGGCTCATGATCAATGCATCAAGCTGCCCACGGTCACGCCGGATCACAGCGAGTGCACGACCAAGATAGAGGCTGTAGAAAATCGTCACCAGCAGCAGTACTGACAGGGCGATTTCAAGCCCAAGCTGGAACCTGTCCATGAAAACGCTCCGTCTTTTCAGCTATAGGCGGAGGGCCGTTCAGCGGCCTCTCCCCCAATAAGATTTTCTTCGATACGGACAGCCACATGTCCCTGCTTTTTCCCAACGCGTCCTCGGAAAACCGTCTTGCCGCCACATCGCATCTGCACAAGGGATGTCGGGTCGCGGCGCAGCACGAGCCGGTCCCGGGGGAGAGGGTCAGAATATCCTGCAGGTTCATGGTCTGCTCTTCCAGAACAGCATCAAGGGTCACGTCTGTGTTCCAGAGTTCCTGTGCGAGATGGCTTTCCCAGATCCCGTCATGCCCGAACTTTTCACCCATGAACTGCTGGAGAAGGATCTCACGAACAGGCTCGAGCGTCGCATGAGGCAGGATCAGATCCACGTCACCTCCCCGCCCATCCATGTCGATCCCAAACCGGGCCATGACAACGCCATTCGTGGCGCGTGAAATGGTCGCAAAGCGGGAATTCAGCTCCAGACGATCCAGCCGGAAATTCACGGCACAAAGTGGGCTAAAACTCATGGAAAGATCGCTCAGGATCACACGGATCAGCGGCTCGATCAGAGCCCGTTCAATCGCCGTATGGTGACGTCCCTCCGGACGACCTTCGCTAGCCACTGCGGACCGCACACGGTCATGACCGCCGAGCAGAGCATCAATAATGCTATAGACCAGAGACGAGCTGAGAATGAGAATTCCGTAATTGTCCCACTCTTCCGCCTTGAAGACCGCGAACATCGACTGGCCGGAAACATTCTCCAGATAATCCCCGAACCGCAGGGAATTCAGGCGGTCGATCGAAACTTCAACATTGTCGCTGGTAAAGTTCCGCAGACTTGTCGTCAGGATACGAACGAGACGGTCAAAGACCACCTCCAGCATGGGCAGACGCTCATAGGAGACGGAAGACGTCGTGATCAGTCTTTCCAGACCATTCCCGTCGCCCCCCCCTTCAGAGTGGCGTCACTTCCGAACAGACTGTCGATTTCAGCCTGATTGAGAATGCGGCCCGTACCGTCATCCTCTTCCGGAAATCCGAGATCGTCCATGGAGAGAGCAAATTTGGGAGTCGGCATATCGCCGTTCTCTTCCGAAACCTGATCAGACTGCCTGCCATCCATGTTTGCCGCCTCCGCAGTCACTGCACCAGCAACTCTACAAAGAAGAGATCCCGGACCGGCAAAGGCGCAAGAATGTTGGAAACCTGCGCTAAAAGCGTCTCCCTGAGGCGATAGATGCCGGCACCCGACAGTTCTTCAGGACGCATGCCATGCAGGCAGGTCTGAAAGGCATCCTGGATCTGGGGCATTAACGGCCCGATTTTTGCCGTATCTTTGCTGTCTTCAACCTGAAGACGCGCGCTGATCCGAATATAACGCGCCCTGCCCTCACCGGTATCCAGATTGGACACCATCGTGGGAATGGTAATGATCGTCAGCTTTTCGGGTTGTGAGGCAGGTTTTTCAGGATGGGACGCAGGGTGATGGAAGTGCTGCCAGGCGAATGCGCCTCCTCCGGCCAGCAGGACGCAGAGGATCGCTGCAATCATGATGATCCTGCGCTTCCCGCCCCCTTTTGCAGGGGTTTCAAGTTCCGGAGTCTCCGTCGTCACCGTGTATCTGCCTTCTCTTTCGGACAGATCCCATCATCAGTTCAAAAGATTAACGTTGGGTTTATGACGCCCCGGAAAAGGCACCTTTTCCTCTATGCCGGAACCCTTTGCATGGCCGGATTCCTCCTTTCCGGCTGCGCCTCCCAGACGTCCCCTTACACCCGGTATTACGCCGCAAACGGCGCCTACAAAGCACCCGGAACCGCAAGTGATCCGTGGGGGCCGTACATTCAGCAGGCTGCCAATCGCTTCTCGATTCCCGAAGCATGGATTCGCGCTGTCATCCATCAGGAATCGGGGGGGCACCAGTACCTGAACGGGCAACCCATCACATCCAGCGCCGGAGCCATGGGACTGATGCAGTTGATGCCCCAGACCTATGCGGAAATGCAGAGTCGCTTCGGGCTGGGATCTGACCCCTACGAACCTCACGACAATATCATGGCAGGCACAGGCTACATCCAGATCCTGTCCCGCAAATACGGCGCGCCTGCGTTTCTGGCGGCTTACAATGCTGGCCCGCAACGCCTTGAAGACTATCTCTATGAAGGGCGATCCCTCCCTAACGAGACCGTCAATTATGTCGCCAGCATTACTCCTCATCTGGGAACGCAGGTGGCCATGACCGGCCCTCTCGCCGCCTATGCCTCAACCACTCAGCTCAACGCGTCTCCAATGGAGGTGGCGGAAGCCCCTGATACCTCCACTCAGTTGGCCATGAATCAGACGTCAAGCAGCTACGCTCCTCCACAACAGAGTGTCCAGCAGGCCTGGGCGGGTCGACGCATCACATCCGTTCCGTCTGATACCATGCCGCCAGATCTGCCACCTGCGGTCCCCTGTGACCCGAACGGTGCCTATGATCCGGATACCACCTGCATCCAGACGCCCGCTCCATCCAGTCAACTTGCTCCGCCATCGGCAACCGCAGCGCCTCAGTATGCGTCCAGCAGCAACCTTCCCCCGGCGCCTGTCATTCCCACGCCTCCCCGAACGGCCAGGGCTTCATCTGGCCTGACGCCCATGAGTGTGAGCTATCGCACTCCGGGAAGCTATGGAGACTGGGGTATTCAGGTAGGCGCATTTGCAAATCCCGGACAGGCACGTTTCGCAGCCACAATGGCCCGACAGAGCGCCTTCTCTCCCCTTCAGGCTTCGCGCATCGAGGTTCAGCCGACTGTCGCACACGGAACACGCTTCTGGAGGGCAAGACTGGCAGGAATCAGCCGCTCAGGTGCTGCTCAGGCCTGCAATACTTTGTCAGGACAGGGAATGGCCTGTATGGCCGTCCCTCCGGGGCATTAAGTTACTCATAAATCGGGGTTTTCGTAAGAAAACTCAATGCGCGTTGGCAACAGGCGTGGTTTGCCGTATGTTCCCATGCAGATTGGACATACCTGCCACGCATGAAGTGTAGGTGATCCCTGTCCAGACATTGTTTCACCACGCCGATCCCGGCTCTCAGGATGCGCAGATGACGACCAGCCCTGCTCACGATTACACTCCCCCATCGGAAGATGTCATCAGCGAGGAAGGGTATCACAAGGATCTCGGTCGTCGACATATCCAGATGATCGCCATTGGTGGCGCCATCGGTACGGGTCTGTTCCTTGGCGCCGGCTCCCGCCTTCAGGTCGCCGGACCTTCCCTTGCGTTGATCTATACCGTTTGCGGTATCTTTTCCTTCCTGATCCTCCGCGCCCTCGGCGAACTGGTCATGTACCGCCCGACCAGCGGCAGCTTCGTCACCTATGCCCGCGAATTTCTGGGCGAAAAGGCCGCCTATGCGGCTGGCTGGCTCTCGTTCCTGAACTGGGCGATGACGGGTATCGTCGATATCACCGCCGTCGCCCTCTACATGCATTACTGGGCCGTTTTCGTGGACGTGCCACAATGGGTGTTCGCCCTTGGCGCGCTGGCCATCGTTGGCACCATGAACATGATTGGCGTCCGCTATTTTGGCGAGATGGAGTTCTGGTTCTCGCTCATCAAGGTCGTTGCCCTCGCGGCCTTCCTTATCGCAGGCACACTGATCCTCGGTAGCCGGGTGCCCGTGGGAGGTCACACGACTGGCCTTCACCTCATCACAGAAAATGGTGGCCTGTTCCCGCACGGGATCATCCCGGCATTTTTGCTCCTTCAGGGCGTTGTCTTTGCATATTCCGGCATTGAACTGATTGGAACGGCCGCGGGCGAATGCCACGATGCCCGCGAAGTTCTGCCCCGCGCCATCAACAGCGTAATCTGGCGTATTGCGCTATTCTATGTTGGATCCGTAGTCCTTCTGGTGTGCCTCCTCCCCTGGACGTCCTATCACGCTGGGGTCAGCCCGTTCGTGACGTTCTTCCAGGCTTTGGGTATTCCGGGCGTTGGCACGATCATGAACATCGTGGTTCTGACAGCAGCTCTCTCCAGTCTGAATTCTGGACTTTATTCCACTGGCCGCGTGCTGCGAGCCCTGTCACTCGGCGGCTCCGGGCCAAAAATGCTGTCCAAGATGAACCGAAGCTCCGTCCCTTACATGGGTATTCTCACAACACTGGCGGTCTATCTTGTGGGCGTCGGACTGAACTATCTGATTCCGGCCCGCGTCTTTGAAATCGTCCTGAATTTCTCTGCCGTTGGCATCATCAGCACTTGGTCGTTCATTCTGCTCTGCCAGCAACGCCTGCGTGCGGCCATTAACCGTGGAGACATTGCACCCACGGGCTTTGCCATGCCGGGCGCACCAGTTACCAACTGGGTGACACTAGGTTTTCTGGCGTTCGTACTGCTCATGATTGCGTTCGATTATCCGGATGGTACCATCACGATCGGTGCCACCCCGCTAATCGGACTCCTGCTCATTGGCGGATGGGTTCTTCTAGGCAAGACCCGTAAGACAACCTGATAAGCAGTTGATCTGAAAACGCTCCCTCGGGAGCGTTTTTTTTGGCCTGACTTAGGACCTGGCCAAAAGCATCACACTGTTTCAGATTGAACGACACTCACCGGCGGGAGCCAGACAAGACACGTTGTCCCCCGCCCCGGAGCGCTCGCCACGCGCAGTCGGCCGCCGTGACGGTCCAGAATATGCCGAACGATGGACAGGCCCAGACCCGTGCCCTGTTGGGCAGGCTCCACCTTGTCCACGACCCGATAAAAGCGTTCAGTCAGGCGTGGAAGATGATGCGCTTCCATGCCACGCCCATTATCCTCCACACCCAGAAGGACGCCACCGTCTTCCGGCCAGCGGTCATCGCGTTCCGGTGCCCTGCGGGCAAATAATGTGACAGAAAAAGGCCGTTCCCGCTCCCGACCATATTTCAGAGCATTTTCGATAAGGTTCAGGAGCACCTGTACCATCTCGTCTTCATCCGCCTTGATGATCAGCTCATCTTCAATAGCCAGATTAAGCGTGCATCCATCCTCATCGAAACGCGGGGCGACTTCTCCAAGCACAATCGCCATCAAATCCGCGACTTCAACGACATCACGTGGGCGCTGGTGTTCGTGTGCCTGAACGCGGGAAAGATAGAGAAGCCGATCAATCAGCCGTTTCAAACGGGCCGACTGCTGGCCCATGATGTCCAGAAACTGTTGGCGCGTTCCCTCGTCCATAGTGCTGCCGCCAGCTCTGAGCGCATCAATAAAGCCGCTCAGGGATGCCAGGGGCGTACGCAGTTCATGACTGGCATGGGCTACGAAATCCAGCCGCATCCTGTCCAGCACCTGCGCCTCGCTCCGGTCCGACATCACGACAAGAACGCGCTTATGACGGTCCTGCGGTCCAGGAAGACCTCTCAACGAGAGATGCAATGTCCGGGGGACGGGAACATCCAGCGTGAAGGTTGTAGAACATACAGGAGGAAGATCATCCGCTCCTTCAGGCTCGGCCCGTAAGGCGGCAGAAAGCGCTGAACGGGCAGCAGGATGCCTGAGAATGGCTCCAACACTGTCTCCGAACTGGGTCATGGCTTCTTCGTTTGCCTGAAGCACAGCCCCCAGCCTGTCCAGCAGAAGGACACTGCCTGGAAAAAGCTCGATGGGGAGCGGAGCGTCCGGCAAAGGAAGCGAGAGACCCATCGTGGGAAATTCAGGAACGACGGGGTCGGGTATCGTACGGCGGCGAAAGGCCAGAGCCGCGTATCCCCAGCCAACAACAGCAACACCTGCGAGGGTCAGACCAGCCCAGAGAGGCAGCCCGTCATGGGGAATGGCTGCCAGACTGTCGGTCCTCACCCGTTAAAGCCCGTCCGTGACCGGACCGTCATCCAGAGCATAGCCCGCTGCCCGGACCGTACGGACAAGATCCGGCTCGTTCGGACCATTGATAGCCTTGCGAAGGCGTCGGATATGAACGTCAATCGTGCGGATTTCCACATGAATGTTCTGACCCCAGATCCGGCGGAGAAGATCTTCACGCGAGAAGACCTTGCGCGGATTGCGGATCAGAAGGTCCAGAAGGCGATACTCGGTCGGGCCAAGAGAAAGCAGGCGCCCCGCACGCTCTACACGGTGCGTTTCAGGATCAAGTGTGATGTCGGCAAACGATAGAACATCATAGGATGACTGATGACGCCGCAGCAAAGCGCGCAGGCGGGCATCAAGCGTATCCACGCTGCACGGCTTGACCAGATAGTCATCTGCGCCTGTGTCGAGACCGCGGATCGCGTCCTGCTCTCCAGAACGAGCAGTCAGCAGGAGAACCGGAAGGTCCCGTAGGGCCGGATTGCTGCGAATACGCCGGCAGAGATCCAGACCGGAAAGACCCGGCAGCATCCAGTCCAGCACAGCGGCATCAGGGCGAGCCGTTTCCAGAAACTGAAGGGCCGTTTCCGCATCGGGAGCGGATTCAACACGATAGCCTCGCTGTTCGAGGTTGTATCGCATCATGAGCAATAGGGCTGGATCATCCTCAACGACGAGGATGAGGCCCTTTGCTCTTACCTGCGTCGTCCCGCTCACCGGTCTTCTGGCTCGGCGGCAGTGTCGATGGACGTCGGACCACCCCGGGGGCGAACTGCGGGAAGATTGTCACCCGTTACGGCGTAGAAGACCCGCTCCGCGATATTGGTCGCGTGATCGCCAATCCGCTCAAGGTTCTTGGCAATGAACAGAAGCTCCGTGCAGGCCCGAATATTACGCGGATCTTCCATCATGTACGTGACGAGTTCACGGAACAGGGCCGTGTAATACTCATCCACGGCACGATCCGCATGCCAGACTTCCATAGCCCGGTTGGAATCCTGCTGAGTGATGGCATCAATGGAACGCCGCAGATTGTCCTGAACCAGACGACCCATGCTGCGCAGGCCAGAGAGAGAAATCTGACCGTCGGAACCACGGATCCGCAGGGAGCGGCGCGCAATGGACGATGCATAATCGCCAATCCGCTCCAGATCGCCCGTGATCTTCAGAGCCGCAACGATTTCACGAAGGTCGCTCGCCATCGGGCTGCGCAGGGCCAGAAGACGGATGGCGAGACTTTCGACATCACGCTCAAGGCCATCCACATCCGGATCCTGACGGGCGGCTGCATCGGCAGCCTCCTCGTTTCGATCCGCGATAGCCGAGAGGGCGAGAGCCACCTGGTTTTCCACGATGCCGCCCATCTGGGACATCATGGACCGGAGCTGACCCAGCTCCTGCTCGTAGCTTTTGACGATATGAGATCTGTCAGCCATGGCGGATTATCCAAATCTTCCGGTGATGTAGTCCTGAGTCTGCTGCTGGCGCGGGTTCGTGAAGATACGATCCGCAGTATCCACTTCAATCAGACGGCCCATATAGAAAAATGCAACCTGATCCGCACAGCGTGCAGCCTGCTGCATATTGTGGGTCACGATGGCAATCGTGAACTCTTCCTTGAGTTCATCCAGCAATTCCTCGATACGCGCCGTCGAAATCGGATCCAGAGCGGAGGTCGGCTCGTCAAGCAGGAGCACTTCCGGGCGCGTGGCAATCGAACGGGCAATGCAGAGGCGCTGCTGCTGACCCCCAGACAGACCGGCCGCCGGAGCATTCAGACGGTCCCGGACTTCATTCCACAGGGCAACACGCGTCAGAACGTCCTGCACACGGGCATCCATGTCCGCCTTGTTCAGACGCTCATGCAGACGCACACCGAATGCGATGTTGTCATAGATCGACATGGGAAACGGTGTTGGCTTCTGAAAAACCATGCCGATCCGGGCCCGCAGAATATTCAGATCAAGGCCGGTCTCAAGGATATTCCGCCCGTCAAACAGGACTTCCCCTGTCGCCCGCTGCCCTGGGTAGAGGTCATACATACGGTTGAAAATACGCAGCAGCGTGGACTTGCCACAGCCGCTGGGTCCAATCATCGCCGTGACCTTTCGGGCAGGAAAATCGATGTTGATGTCGTGCAGGGCGTGATTCTGTCCGTAGTAGAAATTAAGGTTGCGAACAGCGAGGGCCACCTGCGGCTTGGTCTCGGTCATGTTGAAATCCTGTAAAATCATCCGCGGCGGCCCGAAAGACGGACGGCAATATTGATGGCCAGAACACCCATGGTCACGAGCAATGCGCCTGCCCATGCGAGCTGAACCCAGTCTTCGTAGGACGCCCCTGCATACTGGTAGATCGTCACGGGCAGGCTGGCCATCGGACGGTTCAGGCTGAAGGACCAGTTCTGGTTACCCAGAGATGTAAAGAGTAGTGGTGCCGTTTCGCCGCTGACGCGGGCCAATGCCAGAAGAATACCGGTCAGAACGCCGGTCTTGGCAGACCGCAGACACAGGAACAGCGTCACACGCCACCGCGTTGCCCCTAGCGCAGCCCCGGCTTCCCGCATTGCAATCGGCACAAGCCGGAGCATGTCTTCTGTCGTTCGAACGATGATGGGAACAGCAAGAATTGCAAGCGCGACCGACCCAGCAAAGGCCGAAAAGTGTCCAAACGGGGCAACGAGAATCTGATAGACGAACAGCCCGACCAGAATGGAAGGAACCGACATCAGCACATCCGAGACGAAACGGACGCAGGACGCGAACCGGTTCTGGCGGTTTCCATATTCCGAGAGGTAGATGCCACAGCCCAGCCCAAGGGGTGTCGCAATCAGAAGAGCCAGGAAGGTTTGGATCAGGCTACCGAGAATGGCATTTGCCAGACCGCCCCCCGAACCCGGAGGCCCCATGGGCTTCATGATTGCAGCTGCGGAAAGGCCAGTTATTCCCCGGGACAGCAACGTCCACAGAATAGACGTCAGGACCAGCATCAGAATGCCGGCCGCAACCATTCCAAGCAGTGTTGCCAGCCGATCCATTCGGCGCCGGCGTGCGCCGTTGGCGTTCGGAGCCCAGCCGCTGGATGACGTCGTCATATCGCTCATTTCCCGTCCTTCCGCAGCATACGGGCCAGAGACAGGCTGGCAAAAGACAGCAGCATGAGAATGAACCCAAGCGCCAGCAGGGAGGACAGTCTCAGGGATCCAGCCGGGCTTTCCGGAAACTGGAGCGCAATCAAAGAAGCAACGGTGCTGCGGGGCGCAAAAAGCGACCACCCAACAGAGGTTACGTTTCCGATCACAAACGTAACCGCCATGGTCTCACCCAGCGCACGTCCCATTCCCAGAACGGTGGCGCCGATCATTCCTGTCCGGGACCAGGGCACAACAACTTTCCACATGACGTCCCATCGCGTCGCACCCAGTCCGTAAGCACTTTCACGCAGCATTCCTGGCATCGCCCCGAAAACATCCCGCATTACGGCGGTCATAAAGGGAGCAATCATCATGGCGAGGACAATGCCGGCGGTCATGAGACCTGTGCCAAACGGGGCTCCGTGGATCAGCAGGCTGATCCCAGGCACATGCCGGAAGTTATGCATCATGAAGGGCTGAACATGCCGGGCCATAAACGGCACGATTGTGAAAAAGCCCCACATACCGAAAATAATGGATGGCACGGCTGCAAGCAGCTGAACTGCCGTTCCCACAACAGCCGCAATCTTGGGGGGCGCAATCGCGGTGAGCCAGAAAGCCGTTCCAAACGCGAGAGGCATGGCAATCAGCACACCGATCAGCGTGCTGACAATCGTGCCGAAAAGAGGGGCCCACGCACCATAATCATTCGTAACCGGGTTCCACACATCACGAAACGTGAAGCCGAGCCCGAAAGTCCTGAAGGCTTCCTGGCCACCAACCCCCATCAGAACGACCAGGCCGCCCAGAGCGATCAGCACGACAAGCGAGCATCCTCCAACGATGGCCTGAAATGCGGTATCCGCGCTGCTCCGCTTTTCCTTGTATTCAGGAGCGGAGACTTTGTCGGGCTGCCTGGCTGGGGCAAGTGTCATGCGTCAAAGGCTCTGGCTGTGATAACGGTGCAGACTGACGGCACATACCGCCATCTCCGTGCATTAGCCTTCCGGAACGGGAAGAACAACCGGTGCGTGCAACAGGCGGCATGAAAGATTTATGTCATTCGCGACACATTTTTTTTTACTGCCCACTCCTGAGCTACCGAAGACATGCCCGTACAACTCATTTAGGATCACGGAAAATCTTCGCGCTGACCCTGAATTTGAGGCAAGCGCCGCCTGGGAGACAGAGTAAATGACCAAACCGCCGATCCCTCAATCTCCAGCTCCTACCGCCAGCGTTTTCCTTGGACACTTTGACCAGTTTGTCGACGGTCAGGCTAAAGGATGGGTAATCGACACACGAGGTATTGGTCCTGCCCGACTACATGTCCTGATAGATCAGCAGGAAGTCTTGCAGGTGGTCTGCGATGTGGAACGGGCGGATGTTCAGACAGTTCTGAACTTGCCCGTTGCGAAGGTCGGGTTTGAATTTTCCGTTCCCGACAAATACATAGACGGCAAGCCCCATGAGCTCTCCATCCGCCTTCCGGATCGCTCTGTCCTCGCGCTGCCCAACCCCGCGGATCCAGAAGAGCCTCCGCTCCCGGTGGTTACCTTCACGCACAAATTCAAACCCCAGTACCAGAGCTTTGTAGACGGCGTTAAACAGGGCGCTCTCAGAGGGTGGCTTCTGAAAGCAGACCGCCCAGGTGCGGAGATGCATGGCGGTTGCATGATTTCCGTCATGGTGGATGGTGTACGGATTGCGCAGGCGCGTGCCGATCGATATCGCGGCGATGTCGCAGCGGTTCTCGGCTGTGACCCCAATTGCGGCTTCGAAATTCCTATTCCGCAGCGGCTGCGCGGCAGTACGCCCCGTCAGTTCAAAATCGTCACGCTGCCAGACACTGTCGAACTCAACGGCAGCCCCTTTGTCACGTCTCTTGCAGACGATGCTCTTGAAACACGCCTGGTCGATTTGCTGGGCGTGATTGACGGACTGCACCGTCAACTCTCTGCTCTTCGGCAGGAAGTGCGTGATCTGGTGCCGCGTCGCGGCTACAATCTTGGTGATTACAATCGCTGGGCCCAGAAATATTATCCCCGTCTTCGCGAGCGGACAGCCCGTCAGAGGCAGCTTGAAGATGGAAAGGGCTTTGAAGAACCTCTGGTCTCCATCCTTTGCCCAACCTATCGCCCTCTAAAGAGCGATTTTGAAGCCGCCATCAATTCCGTCCTGTCCCAGACCTATCAGAACTGGGAACTGATCATTGTCGATGACGCAGGAAAATGCGCTCAGACAACAGCCATTATCGAAGGATTCTGTAAGGCGGATAAGCGCATTCGCGCAGTCCCCCTGAAAAAGAATGCAGGTATCTCCGGCGCAACCAATGCAGGCATGGACGCCGCCCGTGGGAAATATGTGGTCTTCTTTGATCATGACGACCTCATGGTCGACGTCGCCGTAGAAATTATGGTCCGCGCGGCACGGGAAACTGGAGCAAAGCTGCTCTATTCTGATGAAGACAAGATTGATCAGGCCGGTTACTTCCTGGAGCCAAATCTCAAGCCAGACTTCAATTATCGCTACCTGCTAGGCTGCAATTATGTCTGCCACCTGACAGTGGTGGAGGCGGATACCATGCGCGCCATCGGGCATCTGAAGTCCGACTATGATGGCGCCCAGGATCATGACTTCATCCTGCGGGCGACGGAAATCCTGCAGCCTTCAGAAATCTACCACGTGCCGGAAATCCTTTACCACTGGCGCAAGACACCGAACTCCACAGCCGTGAACGTTGCAAACAAGACCTATGCCATCGAGGCGGGCGTCCGTTGCGTTCACGACCATCTCAAGCGTCGCGGCGTCAAAGCAAAAGTGTCGTCCATCCGTGGCCTCACGCTTTATGGCGTCAAATGGCTGACACGGAAAACGCCGAAAGTCACGATCATTATTCCGTTCAAGGATCAGGTGGACACGACGCGTCAGTGCGTCGAAGCCCTTCTGACCAAGACAGCCTACAAGGCTTTCGACATCATTCTCGTCAACAACTGGTCGGTGGAAGACGAGACGGCTGCCTTCATTGAAGAGATGCAGGCCCACCCGCAGGTGTCCGTCCTCACTGTTGAAGAACCCTTTAACTACTCGCGCCTCAACAATCTGGCCGTTGAGCAGACCAACGCCGATTACCTGATGTTCATGAACAACGATGTGTTTGTGGAACACAAGGACTGGCTGCACATCGCCATCGGGGAAGCCCTGGCCGCTCCTGACGTAGGGGCTGTGGGCGCAAAGCTGCTGTATCCGAACGATACCATCCAGCATGCGGGCGTGATCGTTGGACCAGCGGGCATCGGCGCGCATGTCCATCGTGGCGATCCGGTTTCTGAATATGGTTTCATCGGGCGGACCATGCTGTCCCACGAAGTCACAGCCGTCACGGCTGCCGCCATGCTTGTCCGTGCGGATGTCTTCCGCGAAATCGGGGGCTTCGATGAGAAAGAACTGACCGTCGCCTATAACGACGTCGATCTGTGCCTGAAGATCCGTGATGCAGGTTACCGGATCATTTTCTGTGCGGAAATCGTGGCTTACCACCATGAGAGCCTCTCCCGCGGTAGCGATGACCGTCCAGAACATGAAGCCCGCTTCTTTCATGAAACCAAGACGATGCTGGCCCGTTGGAGCAACAACCCACTTTTCGAACGTGACCCGGCTTACCCCCGCTATTTCACAGTGGACCACCAGCCGTTCTTCGATCTCGTGGATCCGGAGACACTATGAAACCCATTTGGGAATTTGGCGTTTCTGGATAACGAACCCTGTTTCAGGAGATTTATCGTGGCTACAAAGTCCAACCGTCATGTCACGCAGAACAACACGGCAGACAACACCAAAAGCGTCTCCATCGAGACGCTTAATGCCCGACTGGCAGATCTTATTGATCTTGCCCTGATCACCAAGCAGGCTCACTGGAATCTCAAGGGCCCGCAGTTCATCGGCGTACACGAAATGCTGGATGGCTTCCGCTCCAGCATTGACGACTTCGTCGACACGACAGCAGAACGCGCAACGCAACTGGGCGGCACAGCATATGGGACTGTGCAGGCTGTTGCAAAGAACAGCAACTGCACGCCTTATCCAACCGATATTTATCGGGTTGCAGATCATATCGCGGCTCTGATTGATCGTTATGCGACTGTTGCCAACAACGTTCGTGAAGCCATCAAGATCACGGATGAAGCCGGTGACGATGATACTTCCGATCTGTTCACAGAAGTTTCCCGTGGCCTCGACAAGCATCTCTGGTTCCTTGAGGCGCACGTTCAGGAACCCACAGGCCAGATGCGTGATGGCGACCATGATGGCAAGCGTAGCTGATTAGCAACCGCTTCCAAAATGGATAGAAATCGGGGCAGCAATCTGCCTCGTTTTTTTATGCTTATTCAAAAAAAGATTGTATGCTCTTTTAGAGACAGCGGGCGAGATGCTCTCTGGCAAAACGAAATGCGTCCATATCCAAAGTCTCAATATTTCGAATAACTTCACTAGGGCTTTCTGGAATATCCTGCCTCTCAGCTGGAACCCTAACTGGTGTCACCAAACCCTCCAGCGCCAGCCTGACAAAGCCCTGTAACTCTTCAGTCGTGAGGGCAAAGGGCATCTGCCCCCTCTCACGCTGCACAATCCAAGAGCCTGTCAGCTTCTGAAGATTACCCCATTCTGAGGCCTGACCTCCAACAGCACGCTGTCGCAGCGTCTCAATACTCGCCTTTGCAAGGGCTTCGATATCTTCGTCGGTCAAGCGCAACGGCATCTGGGCAGGATCTTTCTTCACCACCCGGCGATGTACGATGTCACGCAAGCCAGGAAGCATTTCGAAAGACATTCAGACCACTCCTGTTACATCTACTCAGCGACGCAGATGTATCTGTAATTCTCTATGATAGAAACGTTATCATACCTGTCAGGGCCATGGAATGTGTCGTTGTCCATTATCACTTTTGTTGCCGGGTAAGCTCTCACAATGAAGCACTGGCAATCAAAAAGGTTTCTAGATAAGATTTTGTCAATTTCTAATGAAATATGAAGAAGTCGTGGAACATGAGTGAAAATACTGAAAACAATCATCAAGAACCACCTTCTTTCACGACAGACGATCTTGCGCATGATGATCAGGCTATTGCCTATCTGGAGAGACATGGGGCCGATACGGTCGAACATGCCTTCGCAATTGCCAATATTCTTCATATCCACAGCAATGTTCGAGAAGCATCTTCTTTTTACCGCCGGGCCTTTGAACTCCATACCAAAAGCCAGACTGAGTACCCGCTGGCGCAGTCTCTCCTTCAAGTCCGCCTTCTTTGTCTTCTGAAAGCATCCCTCCCCCTACCTCCCGAAGAGATACAAGAACTTGAAAATATCGAACCGTCGTTTGCAAATTATATTCGGGGGGTAAACACTGCATGGCGAGAGAAAGATTTTGAGAAAAGCCTAAAGCTTATTGGTAATACATATGAAGGTTTTCATTCTGGAGAAGAAATAGACAGGCTATATCTGGAAATAGCCTTGTTGTGGTTGCAATCTCTGGATACAGGGAAAAAGTCCAACAAGAACTGTAATATCCCGCATCATCTTTATATGTACTGGGATCGCAATCCTCCTTTAGAAATCAGAGAAAATATTCAGTATCATCAAGACCTTATAGGCGAGGATTTTACCGTCTTCGACCATGAGAGTGCTTCACAGTGGATGTACGAAAATTACGGCAGGGAAGCCTGCGAATTTTTCCAGAAAGCCCGGCATCCTGCAGAAGCCGCAGATCTTCTGCGGCTGCATGTCATTGCAGCCAAAGGTGGCTGGTGGCTTGATGCAGACCTTCGTATCAAATCTGATGATGCGTGGGACCATCTTGCCTTCGCTCCTACCAGTTGCCAGTTGTTCACCACACACAACTTCGTCTTGCATAATGATTTTTTTGGCGCTGCCCCCAGTCACCCCATTATTTCAAATGCTCTTTTAACAGCATGGGCCAATACTTTCCGCCACCCCGGCCTGTATATTGCCTTTAAAACAGGACCAGGTGTTTTAAATCGAGCCGTCAGTCGGACGATATTCCAGAAAGTTAATCACGGGGAAGAACTTCCTGATATTTCCATAGACAATCAGGATCGCTTCAATGACTTTGTAGAAGAGTATGAAGTCCATTATAAAAATGCCAGTGGTTCATGGCACCATCATTGATATAGCCGATTGAAAATTGTCAGCAGCTATGCCTGCTGACAACCTGTTCTACCAGCCTGTCATATCGCTCTAGATAATCCTGCAGAGACAGTTCAGCCTCTGCATATCCCCTGGCACCCTGCCCAAGGCGGCGAGCCTGTTTTCGGTCTTCCAGTAATTCCAGGACCACCTCGGCAATCCGGTCTGGCTCCAGGAATGGAACAAGACGGCCTGTCACACCATCAGTAATAAATTCGCTAACCGGAGCCGTATCACTTCCGATGATCGGGCAGCCTGTTGCCATGGCCTCTCGCAAGGACCACGACGCGACAAAAGGATAAGTCAGATACAGATGGGCGTCCGAGCGCTTGAGCAGGCTGCGAAAATCGTCGTAAGCAACTTTGCCGACGAAATGTACCCGACTGAGATCCAGTTTCCCTTCCAGCTCCTTGAGCATGATGTCTTTCCAGCTTCCGCGGTCCGGAGGCGGCGCACCATAGCTGACCTGATCTCCGCCAACCAGAATGACTTGCGCGTCCTGCCGCTCAGTGAGAATACGCGGAAGAGCACGCATGACACTATGGAAGCCACGATAGGGCTCAAGGTTACGCGCGACATAAGTCACGAGTGCATCACGAGGGGAAATTTTCACCCCATTGATGACCAGATTACGGCGACGTGCCTGAGCATCTGGCTGGCAAAGCTCAAGATTTACGCCTTCCCGCAAAAGGGAAATCCTGTCCTGCGCCCAGCCGGGATATGTGGATTTCTGAAACTGTGTGGGGGTCTGACCATAGCCATTTGGCAAAGAAAGCGCCTGAAGATTTATGGCATTTTTTACCCGGACAGCCGCCGCCAGATCCGGGCCAGGCGGAAACTCAGGATCGAACCCGACGTCGTTTCGATCAGTGTGATAGAAAAATTCAAAATATCCCAAAATCGGGCAGCCGGGAAAAACATCCACGAGGTTCAGAAGCTCGCCCCAGCCATGATGTCCGATGATGATATCCGGCACATATCCAAGGCCTTTGAGCGTCTTGGCGGCCGTCGCGACTGCCTCAGCGCGCAGAAGTCCATATTCAAATTCCCGCAGATGCTGGTGCGTTGAAGACGAAGGCAAACGCGGCACCCGGTAGATAGCACGCCTTACTCCAGGAATTTCTCCTGCGTTTGCTTCGGAAATAAAGACGATTTCGTGCCCCCCCTGCTCATGGAGGTGACGCACAAAATGCAGAAACTGACCGGGAAAATTCTGATGGACAAAGAGATACCGCACACCAAATTCCGGTCGTTAAAGAGTGCCTGGATTCAGGGTTGAAAAAGCTAATGCTTTTCTCTTCCCTTATTTTGAAAGTCAGAGAAAACTGGCTCCCCATTCAGGCAGCCAGTCTCCATTCATGATCAGTCTGCTGACGCAGATTTGCGCTTTGCCGGCGCTTTTGTCGACTTGGCGCGGGAAGTCTTCGCGCTTTTTGCAGCAGGAGCTTCAGCACCCTCGTTCGGGATGATTTCAAGCAGAAAGGCTTCCAGCGGTGCGAGGCTTTCTGCTTCCAGCGCGTCGGTCCCGTCGAGCGGACCAAGGCGCGAGCCATCCGTAAAAGTGGACGACAGACGAATGTGATGCGTTTCTGCCGATGCACCCTTCAGGCGGACGCGCAGGCCGAGAATAGGGAGCGCCATACCACGGGAGCCACAATACTGCCCCCCTTCAGACCATGGAGAGAGCCACCCCTTACCCAGAACTGCCTGATATTCAATGTCAGAAGCAGGAATGCTGCTTTTCGGAGCAATGGCAAAACCTTCGATCCATGACTGGCTTCCGGGCGTTCCCATCCATTCACCGATCGGTGCTGCGACGTCACCAACACGCTGAACATGAGCAGAAATTTCAGCCGGAGCGGCCGACAGATCAGCGGCTTTCTGTGCAGGCTGCGCGACAGCAACAGAAGCTGGACTGACAGATGTCGGGCCGGCAAGCTGCGCCACTTGAATCTTTGGCGCGTCGTGTGGACTACCCGGCTCCTGATACGTGGTCACAAGAACGGCTGCAGGACCACGCGTGATACGGACCAGAGCCGCCCCGTTGGCACCACCAATCCAGCCGTCTTCTTCAAATGTGCTGACCGTTACGATTCCTGGCGGGGTACCCGGAGCCCGGGAGATCCGAACACCCGGAAGCCCCGCAGGTCCAGGGTCTGGCTGTCCCGCGGCATGAAAGATGCAGAAAATTCCAGCATCGAGAACCATCATGTGAGCGCCAGACTTGAGGTCAATCACCCGGTTCTGCGTTGGTGCTTCAGCCGTCTTTGACATTCCCTACTCCACTTGTTCCCGCAGTACGGGAGGAAAAACTTTTCAAGCCCAGCGGCTATGGCAGCCAGTTCAAGACAGGCATTGTTTCTGGGTTATATTTACCCTTTCCAGTCGAAGCGTAAACCCCGTTCACTTCAACTTACTGGCCCCCAGCGGCGCAAAATAAAACTAACAAGAAATTCGACAGGCATTCCGAGTGGGACTACCGCCCCCACCCCACTGAAACGCACTCGCTCGGACTGCGCCCCAATATCGAAACACAGAACCTCTAGGCCGCTTTTCCATAATACTCCAAGTGCGTAGCACCAGGTCTCGGGAGCAACAGAGGGAATAAACCCAATATCGGCATTCTGTTCACGAATGAGGTCCAGCGCCTCGTCTTCCCGATACTCTCCCGTTACCTTGACACCGGCTGCAATCAAAGTTTCATCGTCGGGTGTGTGTCCCACCAGAACAAGCTCGACTGGAAGCGACAGGCTTCGTACGCATTCTGCCATCGCCAGCAGAATATCATATCCTTTCCAGCGACTTAGCCCACCTACGATACAAATTCGCAGAGGGCGCCCAGAAACTCCCCTCTTTTGTCCTGAAACATTTGACAAAAGGACGGGATCATCCTCGAGAGGGACAGGTACAAAATGATTCTGAGGGAAATGTCGCGACATTCTTTGAGCAGTATCGCGAGAAGGCACCATTAACCTGTTAGCCCGGCCGAACTCCTGCCCAGACCGAAGTACAAGCTCCGAAACCGTGAGGTTTTCTCCCAGATAACTGCCCCATGTCGCAATACATGTCTCACAACCCGCCACATCCGGCTCTCCGCAATAGCGGCCATGTCCATCCAGCAGCGAAATGCGCGGGCAGAACCAGATATGATCGTGGACAAACACATCATAAGGCACACGCAATTCCTCATGAAGCGTGCGAATACAGGGCGCGTGCCCCACGAGATGATGCCACTCGATACTATGGATTTTCAGCCGTGCCAGGGCGGCAATCAAAAACGGTAGTTTTTCAGGAAGGGTGAACTCCAGATTCGGGAAGGACTTTTCCTTCTCTAATGGCCATTCCAACTTGCAGCCCAGGAATGTGGGCCGGAGGGTCAGCGCCAGAAAATCCTGCTGTTCAAACATCTGCGCACGCTGACGGACGACACGCCCTACACCACCGCCCGCATCATGCTGGATCAACAGGATGGAAGAACGCTCTTCCCGTAGATCATCCATCCGGGACAGATCCATCTGCCGCCGGAAATCTCTGAGTGGATCACTTTCAATGAATTCGGCGACCTTCGCATCGTATCCCGGATGCAAGGCATTCAGAATTTCGAGATTACGCCCCATCAGGGCTTTGCGACTACTCCCGAATGAGGTGGACCCAATGTGAGCCACATAGACATCGGGGGCTGGAAAATGCCGGTATCCTTGTGCTGACGCTCGGAGACAGAAGTCATTCTCCTCGCCATAACCCTGTGCAAACAGGTCTTCTCTGAAAAGCCCCGTATCTGCCAGACATTCAGCCGTGATCGCCATGCAGAAACCATTTCCGGTCGGCAGATCAATGCACGCCTCTTCCCGCGAAAAAAGAGCCTGACACAGAAGATCCTGTTTCCGCGCTTCGGCTTGATCAGGCACAGCGTTTTCCGCATCGACGGAAGGATAGGACAGAATACTCGCATCGTTTGAAAAAGGCGTGACAGTCCCGACATCCGTGAAAGCCAGCCTCGCTCGCAGACGCTCGATCCACCCTGGAGATACAAGTGTGTCGCTGTTCAGCAGGATAACATCCCGGCCTGCTGTCAGACGCATTCCATCATTTGCCGAGGCCGGAAACCCCTGATTGGACTTATGCCGGACAAGCGTAATTTTACTGTCCTGCACCAGATTATCCAGAAAATCGGCCAGCTTCGGTTCCGGCGTGGCATCATCTACAACTATGATTTCGATGCCCGGCGGCACTGTCTCCAGAACACTGCGCAGACAGGCCGTGGTTCCTGCCAGATCACGATAGACAGGAATGACGACCGCACATCCGATGCTTATCCTGGCGTCTCGTGGCCGGTGAGCCCAGGATTCCACAGGAACTGGATACAAACGTCTTGGAAGTTTACCCTTCCCAGACACGAGTCGTCCGACCACAGGATCTACTGGTGCACCCGTGAGAGACCTCCCGTGCTCGTCCTGAAGTACGAGCGGTCCACAGTCGCCTTCTGGTATGAAGCCCTTATCAAGAAGGAAGGAACGCGGCCTGGACAGCGGAACATCACTGTCCACATCTGGCGCGAACTCTGGCACCAATATGACCCTGCCATCCCAAAGGGTAATGGACGGGACATGCTCTGGCTCTGACGGAAACCATAGCCATCCTTCCAACCCTCTGGCCGTTGCGCGCACCAGCGATTCACAACGGATCAGTGCCTGAAGATCAATCGGGCTCCCGAGTGCGTGCTTGCGACCAGCACGCACCTCCAGACGCCGCGCGGTTCGCCAGCCCTCCGGAAACGTATAGCGCCCGCAATTACCCCGTCCGATTTCTACCCCATCAAGGAGCACCCGGACGCTGCCAGATGCTTCCACATCCACCCAACCGGCATTTGAAGCCGTACACCAGCCTTGTAGGCCTGTTGCTTGAGACAGTTGTGTGGCCAATTGCCTCAATTCAGGCAGGATATGGAATTTCGATAATGCGGCCCCCAGTCTGGACGTTGCCTCTGTCGTTTCATTCAGTCGAACAAGACAGACAACTGACAGAAATGCCGCTTCCCGCAGACTATATTTGCCGTAAAGCCGCTCCATCCGTTTCAGACAGTCCGGAACGCGTCCCACGTTCAGAAAAGCAATCGCCAAAGCCCAGATGACATTAGGGCTCTGCCGCGCCATCCTCTCGGCACGTTCCAGCCAGAACACGCCATCCTGCAAGTCCCCGGCATGAATTGCATCCTGCCCCCGTTGAAAGGCCGCTTGCGCACGGGCGCTCATGACTTCCCGCCATTCGGCCCGTTCTTCGGGAGTTACTTCGTGCCCATATCCACTAAAAGCCGCTCTGGATGTGGTTCCTGTGAGATCAGGATGCTTCTGGTCGGACGTCACGCCGGATCAATCATCCTCATCAGGCTCGGCCGCATCAAGATTGACGAGTTCTGCTTCAGCATCCGCAATTCCCTGGGCTTTGGCGTGCTCCAGCCATTTCCGACCTTCCTGCAGGTCCGTTACCCCGGCCAGTCCACGGATCAGATAGCGTCCAAGCATCAGCTGCGCCAAACCGTTTCCAAGCTGAGCCCCCTTGGTAAACCACTTCTGCGCCTCGGCGCGATTTTCCGGGACATCATGTCCGCCGCCATACATGGCTGCCAGCGAGAACATGGCGTCCACATTTCCACTCTCCGCGGCAGCACGATAAAGCTCCAGCGCACGAGCGTGATCCCGACGGCCGTTGATCTGCCCCGTGACGAGAAGCTGGCCAACAGCGACCTGCGCTTCACCCATTCCGGCGTCCGCAGCTTTTTCCATCCAATACATCGCCTGCGTTGGATCAGCCTGCACGCCCCGTCCTTCAAGCAACATTCTGCCATACCAGAACTGGGCATTCACAATGCCATCTGCCGCTTTCTGCATCCAACGGGCCGCTTCCCGACTGTCAGCCGTTCCGCCGACACCCTGATCGAAGCAGACACCAAGATTGAAAGCCCCAACCAGATCTCCACGTTCTGCTGCACGCTCGAAACGTTCTTTAAGAGCCTGTTTTTCGTCGTCCGTCGCAGAAGCGCCTGTAAGAATCAGATTGCCAAAATCTGCATCGGCATGACGGTCTCCCGCTTCAGATGCCACCTGGAACCAGTGCGTCGCTACGTCGGGGTCGCGGTGAACACCGCTGCCAGTCAGGTACAACAGCCCCAGCGCTCGTGCCGCACCCCCATGCTTCTGCTCAGCGGCAAGACGATACCAGTTTGCTGCCTCCATCAGATTGGGAGGAAGCTCTCCCCCCTGTGCGTAAAGATCGCCCAGCAAAGCGGCTGATTCCGCATCTCCATTCAGGGCGGCTCTGCGCAGCCAGGTTTCGGCGCGGCCGTAATGCCGCTCCACCCCGACGCCTTCCAGTAGGAACAAACCATATCGCGCCTGAGCGCCAACCATGTTCCGTTCAGCAGCCTGCTGGTAGTACCGCGCGGCAGCTCCCATGTCTCGGGGGACGCCAGCGCCAGCTTCGCTCATTCGCCCAAGAATATCGAAGGCTGTTCCCAGCCCTCCCTTGGTCGCCTCTTTCAGATGGTGGGCAGCGAGAGCCCTGGCCTCGTCGGTCTCAGCCTGATGCAGTATGGCCAGAGCCAGCCCCAGATGCCCCTGCGAACAACCAGCAGCAGCGGACCGTTCATACCATGACCGCGCCTGAGCAAGATCGCGCAGGTCTTCCGGCCCGTTGGTCAGAATATAACCAAGCAGTGCCTGGGCATCGGCAGATCCCGCATTCGCAGCAATCTGACCCCAGTGAAACCCCTTGTGAAAATCAGGCTGACGAGGCCCGATTGCGGGGCGCGCCGCCAACTCCAGAGCAGCTTCAGGCCCACGGATCTCAAAATCCTCGGGGAAACCAATCGTATAAAGCGTCGCCAGTACGAACGATGCCTCAATGTGACCGGCCTCTGCCGCGCCAAGCATCCAGCGCGCACCCTCTTCGAGGCTGGGTGGAACACCTGTGCCGTCAAGATATGCCCGTCCAACGCGAAAAGCAGCTTCTGTATCACCAGAGATGGCAAGACGACTGAGAAGGGTGAAGCCTCGGACGGCATCGCCCTTCTCCATCAGACGAACGCCTTCTTCCATCTTTCCCTTCGAGGAAAGAAGAGACGCAATACGACGCTTGAATGTCATGATCCCTCAACCTGATCCAATGGAAATGGAAAACGCCCGGGAAGGCCGGGCGTTTTCTGGTCTTAGGGCTCTCTCATGCCGTCGGTTGCAATCGGAGCCATCCGCCCGAACAGGTATTTCAGGATTGTCCGCTTTCCAATATCGATATCCGCCGTGGCAGGCATGCCTGGCGCAGGATGGAAAAAATCCGGCTGACCATGCAGCGTATAACGATCAATCCTCAGACGGACGCGGTAATAGATAGAGTCCGTCGGACCCGCTGCAACAGCGCTGTTGTCCCCTACACTACCGCTATCAGATTTCTCGAAAGAGTCTGCACTGATGACATGCACAGTAGCCTCCGCACCCCCATACTGATTGTACGGGAAAGCTGCGAACTTTACGATCGCATGATCACCAAGTTTTACGAAGGCAGCATCATTTGCCTTCATGACAGCCTCCATTTCAACGCCAGATCCCGTGGGAACCAGCGTCATGAACTGAGCTGCCGATTGCAGAACAGAACCAATAGAGGCCTTGGCAATTGTCAGGACAACGCCATCTTCCGGCGCCTTGAGAAGAACCAGGTCCTGTCTAAGGCGGGCTTTGTCGTATGAGCTGCGATATTCGTCCAGATGATGCTGTGTTTCCGTCAGGCTCGTATAAACCTGAGCTTTCCAGTTTTCCATGTAGCTGTCACGCTCAGCTTTCATGGCTGCCATCTTGTTTTCGGCAGAATTGGCACTCTGCTGAGCGGCGATCTCGGCGCGTTCCGCTTCCATCATGTCATTCTGAGCAGCGAGTGTGGACAGACGCGATCCCACCTGGTCGGCCTGCTCATGCTGGCGCATTTTCAACACTTCAGAAGCGACGCGCATCTTGCTTGCATACATTGCCGCATTCGCCCGATAACCCTGCAGATCACTTTGCAGACCCGCAATCTGCTGATCGTAGTTCTGGACCCGGGCACGGTATTCACTACGACGACGCAGGAAAGCTGCTCCCTGACGAACAGAATCAGGACTGGACGTATCGGGGACATAGTCCTTGTCGTCAGCTTCAGCCTTCAAACGATCCAGCTCAGCCTGATAGGCGTTACGTTGCTGAGCCATGTTCGTAATATCGGCTTCCGTGATTGTCGGGTCCAGATGTGCGAGCACCTGACCTTTTTTCACGAAATCGCCTACATGAACGTCAATGGACCGGACAATGGACGTCTCAAGAGGCTGAACGACGAGTGTTGGCTGAGTGGATGTCAAACGCCCCACTGTGCTGACCACCCGATTGATTGGAAAGAACGCCATACCGGCCAGGCTGGCCAGAAACAGGCATCCAATCAGCACAATCGTATATCGGGCAGATGCAGTTGCTGGAAGATTAACAAGACCCGCAGTTGGGGAATGGAATTCCAGCAATGCAATCGGCATGTCCTGCGGTGCGAACGGGTCGGTCGCAGAGCGGGGCACATGACTGTTAAAATTCTCGCTGCCGCCATTTTCAGGCGACTGGCCATTCTGGGGAATCATGTCAGAGGAGCTCATGTCTTATTCTCCTTCGCTCAACTGACCGGCCGCCTCTGAAGGGCCTGAGGAATTCATATGGCGGTTCTGTTGCAGCCAGAGGGTCCGATAGATCTCGCAACGTTCCAGAAGGACATGATGAGGGGCGATGTCCACCAGTTTCCCCTTATCCATGACGGCAATCTGATGACAGTCCACCAGAGACGAGAGACGGTGAGACACGATGACCATCGTTCTCCCTTTGCCAATCCGCTGCAGATTTGCATTCACCAGAGCTTCGGATTCTGGATCGAGCGCAGATGTTGCCTCGTCGAGGATCATCAGCTTTGGATCGCTGATCACCGCACGAGCGATCGCTAGACGCTGTCTCTGTCCACCAGAAATATTGGTCGAGCCTTCTTCAATGAAGGTATCGTATCCCGCAGGCATACGTTCAATGAATTCTTCTGCACCTGCCAGACGGGCCGCACGAATCGCATCATCAATTGTAAGGCCCGGACGCCCTGCAGTGATGTTCTGCATAACCGTACCACGGAACAGAAAGTTATCCTGAAGGACAACACCGAAGGAGCGGCGAAGGTGGGTCAGATTGATCTCTCGCAGATCAACACCGTCCAGACGGAGATAACCCGTATAGCTACGGCTTACGCCCTGGAGAAGACGGGTTACCGTTGACTTACCTGACCCAGAGCGTCCCACAAGCCCAAGCATGGTGCCCGGGGGGATTTCAAAGCTGACGCCATTCAGCGCCTTTGTTGAAGATCCCGGATAAGAGAAGTTCACATCCATAAAGGAAAGCGCGCCTTTGATCTGAGGGCGCATTCCGGTCGTGAGGGCTTTTGTCTCTGTCGGCTGGTTTAGAACAGCTCCGGCTTCACCAAGGGAAACAGTCACTTCGTTGACGGCTTCCAGAAGTTTGGCAAGCCCCACCAGGGGGGCTGCAACGCGGCCACCCAGCATCATGAATCCGGCGAGAGCACCTGCCTGCATATCACTGGCATTTGTCAGAACCAGGTAGGCACCCACAAGAATGACGCCTCTGTTAATAAAGGCATCAAATGGCATAACGAGGGTCTGCGGCCAGTTGGACATTCGGCCGGAAGCGAGCTTCCAGCGCACAACATCGGCAGTTTTCTCATCCCATTCTTCCCGACGGGTCGGCTCAAGAGCCAGTGTCTTGACGGTACGGATACCAGCCACAGTTTCATAGAGCGTTGAGTTGCGGCTCATCTCCGCCTTGACCTGTCGACCCATGGTACGCGTCAGAATGGGGAGGAACAGCACGACAATCAGGCCAATGCATCCTGCTGCTGCAATTGTCATCCAGGCCAGCGTTGCACTGAGAATGAAAAGAATTGGCAGAACAACAACAAGCGTGAACAAGTCCAGCATGGTGCTCATCAGTTGTCCCGTGAGGAAGTCACGAACACGGAAGACAGCCATGAAACGGCCCAGCACCTGCCCCGTCTGCTCACGCTCATAAAATTCAAGCGGAAGAGCAAGCAGGCGATTGAAGGCATGAAGCGAAATTCTTGAATCCAGCCTTGTCGACAAAATCAGCGACAGTTCCCGACGGGCATATGACAGGAGGATTTCATAGAACGTCAGGATAATCACAAAAGACGTCAAGGAAATCAGGGTGGCCATTGAGTGATAGTTCACCACTCGATCCAACACCTGCATGACGATCAGCGCGGGGAATATCTGCAAAACGCTGAGAACCATGGATGCAAAGGCGATATCGCGAAGGAGCTTCTTCTCCCGCAGCGCCATTTTCGCAAACCACAACAGATCAAAACGCGCATCGGCTTCCGATTCATTGAGGCGGCGCCTCACCAGAAGCACATCTCCTGTCCAGACCTGAGAAAGACGCAGTTCATCCACAGGAACAGGGGTGTCGCCTTCGCCGCCCATCGGGTCACGAAGCCATACAATACCTTTTTCCGGATTAGCCCCGACCATCAATCCTGCCGAGCCGTCCTTGAACATCAGGACAATCGGAGGAGTGTTCTGCAAACGAATCAGGTAACGCCACCGCAGACGCATGCCTTTTGCGACAACACCCTGAGACGTCAGCCAGCGAGCCAGAGACGCCGGAGACGGAGAGGCTTCGCCCGGCTCTGCCGCGTAATCACGAATATCAAGATCGACCCCGTGAAAACGGGCAGCAGCCATGGTTGCATATAATCGAATGACTGCCGGGCTTACGTCCCTTCCGGGGCCAGACACGCGCTGGGTTTGCTCCACGAAATGTCCTCTATGCTGTGGTCCCGCACAGGCGGCATCAAAGGCAGAAACGCCCGTTCATAATTCATGAATAGAGAATACTGTCTTTTCCGTCACCTCCCCGTTTCTTCCATCAGAAAAAATCTTTGCAGAAACATAGTTCCAGCGAGACGAAACATGGTCTTTGTTCAAAGAAAGACCGCTACATAACTTTTAGCCGATGTGTTTTTTTATGACGACAGACCATCCGAACTCTGAGCTGCATGGTACAAACCCTCATAAAAATTCTGTGACTTCTTCCCTTATCCATGGTTACCCCCCATGTGATGAGGCTCCAGTATAAATTTAACAGAGACGTTTCATGCAGCTTCTTCGCCAGTATGCCGCTCTGCCGGAACGGTTCTCTACCCCCCTGCAAAACCGCCCCTTCCGAGCGCCCGCAATTATCGCACTCAACGAACCGCTGGCCACAGAACTCGGCATGTCGCCTGAGTGGCTAAAAAGTCCGGCGGGGCTTTCCCTTCTGTCTCACGGCCTCCGACCGGACAGCTTCCCCCCTGTGGCCATGGCCTATGCCGGCCACCAGTTCGGACATTTTGTTCCTTCTCTGGGAGACGGTCGCGCCATGCTGGTTGGCGGAATCGTGGATACGCACGGGAAGCTCCGGGACCTGCATCTCAAGGGCTCCGGGCCAACCCCCTTCTCACGCCGCGGAGACGGGCGCGCAGCGCTCGGGCCAGTTTTACGCGAATACGTTGTCAGTGAAGCCATGGCCGCGCTGGGCATTCCGACAACCCGGGCACTTGCTGCCCTTACAACCGGCGAAGACGTTCTTCGGGAGACGCTTATGCCCGGCGGCGTGATCGCACGTGTCGCGTCCAGTCACGTCCGCGTTGGTACCTTCCAGTATTTTGCAACTCGCGGAGATCAGGAAGCGCTGGAAATTCTGGTCGATCATGTCATTGAACGCCTCTATCCCGAACTGGTAGACAGGCCCAATCGCGCACTGACTCTATTGGGAGCAGTGGTGGAGCGACAGGCCCGACTGGTCGCCCAGTGGATGCTCGTCGGCTTCATTCATGGCGTCATGAACACGGATAATATGTCCATTGCAGGCGAAACCATCGATTTTGGTCCCTGTGCGTTTCTTGATGCCTATGATCCGGGAAAAGTTTTCAGCTTCATCGACCAGAATGGGCGCTACGCCTACGGCCAACAGCCAGATATGGCGCTGTGGAATCTGGGCCGACTGGCGGAGACCCTTCTGCCATGCATTGATAAAGACACGGACAGTGCCGTCAAAATGGCGACAGAAGCCCTTACAGGTTTCGACGATATCTTTGGAGAAGCCTATCTCGCAGGCTGGCGGCAAAAACTGGGACTAGCCACCGAGCAGAAAGCTGACACTACACTGATTTCCAGACTTCGCACGCTGATGCACCGAGATGAAGCAGACTTCACCCTGACGTTCCGCCAGCTTTGCAGCGTTGTCCAGACTGGCGACACATCAGGCTTGCTAGCTCTTTTTAAGGATCAGACTACAGTCGCTGTCTGGCTACAGGACTGGCAAACCCGCCTGAAGGCAGAGGATATCAGTGCGGAGGATCGCGCGCAGGCGATGAGAGCCGTCAATCCACGGATCATTCCCCGCAATCATCAGATTGAAGCCGTCATCAGTGCAGCCGTTGGGGGAAATTATGAACCTTTCCATCGTCTGACAGAAGCTCTGTCACATCCGTTTGACGATGCAGACGATGGGTTCGACCAGCCTCCCGCCCAACATGAGCGGGTTCAGAATACGTTCTGTGGAACCTGACGGATCAGGCGCCCTGAAGGGTGAGTCGGCTGTTGTTGAAGAGACGCCTGACCTGACAGTAAAGTGCCAGCAGATCCGGCATGCAGGCATTATGCAACGCCCGCACACTCTCATGAGTGGCATAGAATCGCAGAGTGCTCATGCTGCTGTTCATGATGGCCGTTCCCACAAACACGCCGTTGACATGAATAACCTTGGAATTCAGCATCGATCCTGACCTTGATTGTCCTTCCAACCGCGAAAGAACGTCCTTTCTGCCGCCACTGACACAAGTCAGGGCGGTGCAATAACGGGGTTCATGCCAGATCGTTTCCCGTTAAAGCGTGACCTTTTTATGATATCCGATGACAGCATCATGGTCGGGGGGGATGGACTTGCCCCGAACCATGCGGGAAAACGCTGGAATGTCCTGCACAGTCTCACCCGCCACAGTCTCATCTACCGAGGCGAACCGTCCCGCGGCTGACCTCCCACATCTTTGGCTGCCGTACACACAGATGCAGACCGCGCCCTTCCCCGTGGAGGCCGTTCGTACATCGGGGAGTCGCATCACGCTGGCGGATGGTCGCGAACTCGTGGACGGCGTGGCGGCTTGGTGGACCGCCTGTCACGGCTACAGCCATCCGCACATCCAGCAAGCCCTCATCCAGCAGGCGAGCGCCATGCCCCATGTCATGTTCGGGGGAATGGTCCATGAGCCGGCGCGCCGTCTGGCCGCGCGACTGGCAGAGCTTCTGCCCGGCGACCTGGAACGGACATTCTTCACCGATTCCGGATCGGTCGCGATGGAAGTCGCGGTCAAGATGGCCGTGCAGTACCACATCAATCGCGGAATAGAGGGACGCACGAAAATGCTGTCCTTCCGCGGCGGCTACCACGGGGACACGCTGGGCATGATGTCCATCTGTGACCCCGAAGAAGGCATGCACAGCCTGTTCGCAGGCGTGCTGCCGAAGCAGGTTCTGGCCGACCTGCCCGTTGATGACACCAGCACGACCCAGCTTGAGGCACTTCTGGAAAAGGAGGGCCACACGATCGCCGCCATCGTTACGGAGCCGCTGGTTCAGGGCGCAGGTGGAATGCTGTTTCACAGCCCCGAAGTGTTGCGTCGCCTGCGGGAGCTTTGTGACCGATTTGGCATCCTGCTGATCCTCGATGAGATCTTTACAGGCTTTGGCCGGACCGGAACCATGTTCGCCTGTGAGCAGGCCAACATCGTGCCGGACATCGTGGCCCTCTCCAAAGCCCTGACCGGTGGAACCATGGCACTGGCGGCCACCGTTGCAAGGAAGAGCGTATTTGAGGCGTTCCTGTCGACGGATGGTGGCAAAGCACTCATGCATGGCCCCACTTTCATGGCGAACCCGCTGGCCTGTACAGTCGCCAATGCGTCATTGGACCTGTTCGAGCAGGAGCCACGCCTTGAGCAGGTCGCCCGGATTTCCGATCAGCTTCGCCGCGAACTGGAACCCTGCAGCATGATCCCGGGGGTCAAAGATGTGCGCGTTCTGGGCGCAATCGGCGTGGTCGAGCTTGAGAAGATCGAAAACCCGGACGTCCTGCGTCGCGCCTTCGTCGCACACGGTACCTGGATCAGACCTTTCCGCAATATCGTGTACCTGACACCGGCCTTCACGATCACACCCGAAGATCTTTCCCATCTGACGTCCAGCATCGTGACCGTTCTTCGGGATAACGCATGAGCCTGTTTGACGCCCATTTCGCTGCGGCCCTTCAGAAACGTGAGACAGCCGGAACCCGCCGGGTTCTACGCCCCGTCACCCGCGAGGCAGGAGCTATCCTGCGCCATGGGCAGCGCCTGATCGACGTTTCCTCCAACGATTATCTGGGTCTTGCGGATCATCCCCTGTTGCAGGAAAGGGCTGCAGATTGGGCTCTCCGGTATGGAACCGGCGCACGGGCTTCCCGCCTGGTCAGTGGCACGCTGGACCTGCATCAGGCTGTCGAAGAAAAACTGGCCCGATTCAAGCACTGTGACGCAGCACTCCTCTTTGCCTCAGGCTGGCAGGCGAATGCCTCCGTCGTCCCCGCACTCTGCGCCCTTTCCGCGACCCAGACCGGCCATCCAATGATCGTGTTTTCGGACCGGCTGAACCATGCCAGCCTGCATCATGGATGTGCGGCAGCGGGCGTCCGGCAGGTCCGCTTCCGTCACAATGACCTTGTTCATCTGGAAACACTCCTGAAGCGCGAAGCCGCCACACCCGGGTTGCGAATGATCGTAACGGAAAGCGTGTTCTCCATGGACGGAGACCGCGCCGACATTCCAGCCCTTCGAACGCTGGCAGACCGTTACGACGCGTTCCTGTATGTCGATGAAGCCCATGCGACCGGGGTTCTAGGGCTGCATGGACAAGGTCTTTCCGGCGGCCTGGCCGATCTGACCATGGGCACATGCAGCAAGGCACTTGGCGGGATGGGCGCCTATATCGCTGGCTCCCGGCTGCTTTGCGATTATCTGATCAATCATGCCTCAGGGTTCATCTACAGTACGGCGCTCCCTCCGGCAGTTCTCGGGGCCATAGATGCCGCGCTGGACATCATTCCCGGCATGGAAGCAGAACGGACGACCCTGCTGAGGCAGGCCGAAACACTACGGACCCTCCTGAAGAACGCCGGGTTTGATACCGCTGAATCCACGACGCAAATCGTCCCCGTTCTGATAGGCGAGGCCCAACGCGCACTGGACGTCGCAACAGCCTTGGAAAGCGAAGGGTTCCTGACCGTCGCCATTCGCCCTCCCACCGTTCCCGCTGGAACAGCCCGGTTACGGATTGCTCTGCATGCGGGCCTTCAGGATGCTGATATCGAGCGGCTAGCCGCTGGCATCATTCGACTGGCCGAGAACGACCAATGAGCCTTCCCCTGTATCTGGTGCATGGCTGGGGGTTTGATGCGTCATTCTGGACCACGATGTTGGACCACTTGCCGGGCGTCGAAGCCGCCATCGTAGACGCTGGCTATTTCGGTGCTCCCTTCCATCCGCCATTACCCCAGGCCCCTTATCTCGCCGTCGGCCATTCAGCAGGCAGCCTTTCCTTGCTGAGTCAGGATTTTCCGGGGTGCGAAGGTCTTGTCCTGTTCAACGGATTTGCCCGTTTCTCCACTGCTGATGACTTTCCAGACGGTGTTCCCGCCCGCGTTCTGGAACGAATGAGGCGTCAGCTCCAGAAATCGCCAGAAGCCGTTCTGGCCGACTTCCGCAAGCGATGCGGCACGGATGAGCCACTACCCGGTCCCCCTGCTCTCGAACGCCTTGATACCGGGCTGGAAAAACTGCTGCTGGACGACGCACGGGAGCAGGCCGCCAGATGGGGCGACCGCCTGCACGGGATGACAGGACAGTCAGATCCATTTCCACCGGCCCGGCTCGGCTTTTCCAGCCCCGGCTCGACGGTGGACGGAGGGCATCTCCTCCCCCTGACGGAACCCGCTCTTTGCGCCGATTTTATCCGGCAATGGTCTGCAAACCATGGATGAGCGCAAGGTCCAGATTGCGAAGCGGTTCAACGCGGCACAGGATTACGATGTAGCAGCAGATATCCAGTATCGCTGCGCCGAACTTCTGGCCGAACGCATCTGCAAGGAACTGGCACAGTCACGTCCGACGCGGATTTTGGAATTTGGCTGTGGTACAGGCTTCCTGACAGAACAGCTTGCAACTGCCTTTCCTGACAGCACCCTGATCGCTACGGATCTGGCGCCCGGCATGATTACCCGGGCACAGGAACGACTGACAAACCGGCCTGTCACATTCCGCGTCATGGATGGCGAATATCCAGACGTGGACGGGCCATTCGACCTGGTCGCGTCCAGCCTTTGCTTTCAATGGTTTGAAGACCGCCAGACAGCTCTTCAGCGCCTGTGCCAGAAACTCGCACCCGGCGGCTCCCTCATACTCACGACACTTCTGCCGGGAAGCCTTGGGGAATGGCGCACGTCCTGCGAACAGGAAGGCGCACCCTGTGGCGTTCCGTCTTATACGGACACATCAGCCCTTCAACGGGAATGGCCAGATGGCGGCTCTGGAACGTGGGACGTCATCACCCTTCATGATCCAGTACCAAATGCTCGCACCTTCCTGCATAGGCTCCGCCAGATCGGCGCCTCCCTGCCGCAGGCTGGCAGCACTCCGGCAAGTCTAGGCGCCCTGCGTCGCGCCATGCGCAACTTTGACAGGCACCATCAGACTGTGACCTACAGTATTGGCATTGGAATTTTCAGAAAGGACACTCCATGAGTAATTTTCGCGGCGTGTTCGTCACTGGAACGGATACGGAGATTGGCAAGACGCTCGTCAGCGCGATCCTGACGAAAGCGTGGAACGCCACCTACTGGAAACCACTTCAAACCGGACTGGCCGATGAAGCCGGAGACACGCCAACTGTCCGCACCCTCGCCGGACTAACTCCCGATCGAATCATCGCCCCTGCCTACGGTCTGAAAGCCCCGCTGGCGCCTCTGGCCGCCGCCAATTTGGAAGGCGTGACCATCAATCCGGGCCGCCTGGTGCTTCCAGCCGTACACTCGCCCCTTGTGGTCGAAGGTGCGGGCGGTCTGATGGTGCCGATCCGTGAAGATATGCTGATGATTGACCTTGTTCAGCAGATGGATCTGCCGGTCGTTCTGGTCGCCCGGAGTGGACTGGGCACGATCAACCATACCCTTCTGAGCCTAGAAGCTCTTCGCAAACGCGGCATTCCGGTTCTTGGGGTGGTGCTCAGCGGTCCTGAAAATCCAGGAAATGCGCGGGATATTGCAAGGTTCGGGAACGTGCGGATACTGTTCAGCGTTCCTCAGCTTGAGCAAATAAACGAAACGGTTGTTTCCGAAATATCCGAAAGCGTTCCACCTCTTCATGTCTGTCAGCAACAGAGTTCACAATGATGTGTCATTTTTGGCCTCTGCCATGAAAAGGACATGTCCAGCCCTTGTGAAATAACTCTGCAATCATAGAACGTCTCTTCGCAACGAACTGCATCCGGCGTATCGGTGGGCAATCACCACTCCGATTTCGGGAGTTCGGTAGAAACTGGGACTGTAGGGAAAAGTATGAGTATCCTGCGTCGTGATCTGGTAAAGCTTGGAGCGGGAATGTCCCTTATGGGTGCTTCCGGTCGTATGGCTTATGCTCAGTCCGCGCCGCCTGCCGCAAAGCAGGCTCCAAAAACTGTTCCGTTCGATAACGGGACTGTTCGCGCTATTGCAGAAAAACTTTCCAGATCACCCTACGCTCCTCCGCCTCAGAGTCTGCCCTCCGCAATCGCCAATCTCGATTTCGATCAGTTCAGAGGCATCGCGTTCAATCCGGACCGGGCCCTCTGGCATGGCCAAAATCTGGCCTTTGAAGTCGAATTTTTTCCACGTGGCTTTCTCTACAAGCCCCGGATCGGGATGAATGAAGTTATTGGGGGTCAATCAACCCCCATTGCCTATGATCCGGATCTTTTCACCTACGCCAATTCAATGCTGCGCGTGACGGATGATCTGGGATTTGCCGGTCTACGTCTGCGCTACGCCATCAACACACCGGGTGTGATGGAGGAGTGCGCTGTTTTCCTCGGAGCTTCCTACTTCCGTGCCGTCGCAAAAGGCCAGAATTACGGCCTTTCAGCCCGCGGCTTCGGGAATGGTACAGGAAACTCCAAAGGTGAGGAATTTGCCCTTTTCCGAGAATTCTGGCTGGAAAAACCCGAGCCGGGCGTTGAATCCGTCGTGATCCACGCGCTCCTCGACAGTCCATCCGTGACCGGCGCATTCCGTTTCACGATCCGTCCGGGCGATACGACTGTTTTCGATGTTCAGTCATCGTTTTTCCCAAGACAGGACATTACCGAGTCTGGCATCGCGCCACTAACCGGCATGTTCTATTTTGATGCCAACGAGCACAACCACGTCGATGACTGGCGCCCGGCAGCCCATGATAGCGAAGCCCTTCAGGTCTGGACCGGCTCGGGACAGCAGCTCTATCGTCCGCTGGTCAACCCGACAGACCTCCAGTTTTCCGCCTTTCAGGACAGTAGTCCACATGGCTTTGGCCTGATGCAGCGCAAGCGTTCGTTCCACGACTATGAGGATCTGGCCCTCAACTACGAGAAGCGCCCGTCCCTATGGATCGAGCCGATTGGAAACTGGGGCGACGGCGCTGTTGATCTGGTGGAAATTCCGACACCCAATGAGGTCAACGATAACATCGTATCGTTCTGGCGCCCGAAAGCGCCGCTCAAAGCAGGGCAGGAATACAGCTTTACCTACCGCATGTACTGGGGCTGGGACACGCCGTGGCCAACGTCCCTGGCCCGCGTAGGCGGCACCCGCATTGGCGCCGTAACGGATCATGCCGATGCCCGCATGTTTGTGATCGACTTCACGGGAGCGCCGTTCCAGAACCTGCCGCCGGACGCGCATTTCCACCTGATTTCACAGAGCACGCCCGGCACAATCCGCAATGTCGTCGTGGAGCCCAACCCGAATATCAAGGGTTGGCGCACAACATTTGAGTTTGTGCCGGGAGACGCCAAAGCCTCCGAACTTCAGGCCCAGCTTGCAAACGATCAGGGCCCGATTTCTGAAAAATGGATGTATCGTTGGACGCCGTGACAGATTTTTCCCCGTCCGAAGCCCCTTTTCTTCCCCATGAGGCTCCACTCAAGATGGAGCCTCAGAACCTCCATCAGCAGCCGGATCGTCACGGGCGCCCCTTTCGTATTCTGGACACAACGCCAAAGCTGCTCTGGCTGCGGCGGCTATTCGTGTTTGGCACGGCCATTCTGCTGACGGGCTTTGGCGTTTACAAAATCAACCAGGTCTTCAACTCGTTGGGTGTCTCAACACTCGGCGTGATTGTTCTGGTGCTGTTTGCCATTCTCGGGTTCTGGATTGCGCTGTCCTTTACATCCAGTCTTGGCGGCTTTGCATCTCTGATCTGCCGCGGCGGCCTTGGCCTCGGTATCCAGCGCACTGGTGCATTGCCAAAGCTAAAGGCCAGAACAGCGGTTCTGATGCCGACCTACAATGAGGACCCGACACGGGTTCTTGCAGGTCTGAAGGCTATCTACGACAGCATTTTGGCGACGGGCCAGATTGATGCGTTTGATTTCTTCATCCTGTCAGACACAACCAACCCGGATGTCTGGCTTCAGGAAGAGCGGGCTTTTCTGGCATTTCGTCAGGCCACGGGCGATCATCAGCGTATTTTCTATCGCCGCCGACACCAGAACACGGACCGCAAGGCCGGAAACCTGCATGACTGGGTGACGCGTTTTGGTGGCTCCTACCAGCAGATGCTGACGCTTGATGCCGACAGCGTTATGGATGGCAGCCTGATCGTCCGCGTCGTATCCGCCATGGAAAACCACGATGGTGTCGGCCTGATCCAGACGCTTCCCGTGATCGTTGGTGGCCGTACGCTTTTCGCGCGAATGCAGCAGTTTTCCGGGCGTGTTTATGGCCCGCTCATCGCACATGGCATTGCCTGGTGGCATGGCTCGGAAGGCAATTACTGGGGTCATAACGCCGTCATCCGTACCCGCGCCTTTGCTGAACAGGCTGGCCTCCCGCATCTGAAAGGACGCCCTCCTTTCGGTGGCCACATCCTGAGTCATGACTTCGTTGAAGCAGCCCTCATGCGCCGTGGTGGCTGGGCGATTCACATGGTACCCGGACTGTTCGGCTCATATGAAGAAAGCCCACCTTCATTGACGGACGTGGCCATCCGTGACCGCCGCTGGTGTCAAGGCAATCTCCAGCACGCCAAGATCCTTGGAACAAAGGGCCTGCACTGGGTCAGCCGCACACATATGCTGACGGGCATTGGCTCGTACGTCATGTCCCCGCTGTGGCTGCTGTTCCTGCTGTTCGGAATCCTGATTTCCCTTCAGTCGCATTTCTATCATCCGGAATATTTCGGCACCAAGCCAACGCTTTATCCGCACTGGCCACGGGTTGATCCTGTACAGGCAAAGTTCGTGTTCATCGGCACAATGGGCATCCTGCTGGCCCCCAAAGGACTGGCCTTCATTGCCATGATGTTTGACCGCGCCGCTCTGCGAGGTTCGGGCGGTGCCATACGGCTGTTCCTGTCCATCATTCTGGAAACGCTGATTGGCGGCCTCCTTGCCCCCATCGCCATGCTGATCCAGACGTCTGGTGTGATCTCCATCCTGCTGGGCCGGGATTCGGGCTGGAATGCCCAGAACCGTGAAGATGGCCGGGTTTCCCTGCGTGAAGTTGCACGTGGATACTGGGTTTACACGGTCTTCGGCGTTCTTCTGGCTGCGGCTGCGTGGTCTGTCTCGCAGGCGCTGTTCCTGTGGATGACGCCTGTGCTGCTCGGGCTGGTTCTGGCCATTCCGCTTGCTGCTTTGACGGCGAGCCGTGATGTGGGCCTTGGGTTACGCAAGGCCGGACTGCTGCTGATCGAGGAAGAAACGGCACCCCCGCCAATTTTACGCCTAGCGGCAGAAAATGATCGCCTGCGAACTGAAGCCATGCACGGACCGCATCAGCCACCCAGCGAAGCCTTTGCACTGCTTCGCACGGATCGCACCCTGCTCGATGCACATCTCGGTGCGCTCCCTCCGGCACGCAAACCGGGGAGTGCGATTGACGCGCACCTGCTAGTTGGTCTGGTTAAGCTGAAGGAAGCCCCATCTCTCAGAACCGCTCTTTCCAAACTGAACCGTCAGGAAAAAGCCGCTGTCCTTGGGTCTGCCGAAGGTGTGGCCCTGCTCGAAAACCTGCCCGAGTAAACTCATTCCATGCCTGACAGAATAGCGTCAGGCATGGATCTCATCTGGCATCAAAGGCCGTGCGCGCGGCTTCCACTTCCGTCAAATTTTTCCCCGCCCAGATCCAGACACCACAAAATGCTGCCCCCAGGCTCAGACCCAGCGGTGTGAGGCGATAGTCCACGCGTGGCGGAATAACGGGATGAATGGTTCGGGTGACCATGCCGTCGCGCTCCATGTGACGGAGCGTCTGCGTCAGCATTTTCTGGCTGATACCCTCCACTTTCCGCGCCAGTTCCGTGAAGCGCAGTTCCTTATGCTCTTCCAGCACTTCCAGAATGATCATCGTCCATTTGTCAGCCACACGCCCGATCAGTTCCGTCACCAGTCGCTCAACACGCACGTCACATTCCGTAGGTGCCGTCTCTGCCAGCCGTTCGGCCCGGCGCTCGGGGGACGCCTCATAGGGATTATCCGTCATAGGGTCACTCTCCTTTTGGTGCGTATAAATCTTTGGGGTGCCTTCTTCCGGATCGACGATAGCCCGCTAGATAGAGTGTTCCAATTCAAGATGGAGCAACTCCGATGAAACTGACTGGAAACACAATCCTGATGACGGGCGGCGGCTCGGGCATAGGACAGGCCCTTGCACATCGGCTGCATGACGCAGGCAATACAGTCATCGTCGCCGGACGACGGAAAAATGCTCTGGAGAGCGCCATTGCAGGCCGGCCCAATATGCACGCCCTGACGCTGGATATTGAGAGTGCTGAAGGCATTGCCGTTTTTTCGGATCGCCTTCTGAAAGCCTATCCGGATCTGAATGTCGTCATCAACAACGTCG